>Ga0206123_10002894_pt1 | contig 14534 bp, 2 predicted proteins | sample Helgoland_Spring_2_FD_160086 | JGI IMG/M metagenome (GOLD analysis project Ga0206123, IMG submission 160086) | Pelagic subsurface seawater microbial communities from Kabeltonne, Helgoland, North Sea - Helgoland_Spring_Bloom_20160316_1 | ecosystem: Environmental > Aquatic > Marine > Epipelagic ...
AACCACAACAGTTCCAGATACTACGACAACCACAACAGTTCCAGATACTACGACAACCACAACAGTTCCAGATACTACGACAACCACAACAGTTCCAGATACTACGACAACCACAACAGTTCCAATAAATATCTCCGAAGACGAAGAATCTGTTCAGATAGTCGAAGAAGAGAAGGTCAACGAACAGCTACTCTACGAAGGGCCATATTTATCATTCGCAGGATTTGAAGGCTCTAATCAAAGATTGCTTGATGAACTAGTAGCTGCTTTGCCAGCAGAATTAAAAGGAGTAATTAAAAATAAGATATTATTCATTAACGGTTGTCATCAATATGCTCTCTCTGTTGTCTCTAGATGTCCCTACGGTGTATGGGACTCTTCAGGAACTTATCCTGACGGAACCAAAGGCGCAGAGTGGACCCTTTCAATATGGATTTCAGATAGAGCATTTACTGCTGGAGAGCAAAGAGATGTATTGATTCATGAATCAGCCCATGCTTTATCATATTTAACCAGGAATTGTAATACTGAAAATAATACAAGTTTTAGAAAAGACGCATGGGATTATTTTGGAAATGAAGAGCAATTTGCTGATGCGCTGGTACTTTATTTTGGAGGTTCATATAACCACTACAGGCTCTCAGGAGATCTTACTAATGAGGAAACGAATTATATTTCAAATTACATAGATACTTGTAGCGAAGGATAATTTTCTATATGTTATCAATTAGAGGAAATTGTAAATAATACTATAGCTTTAAACTAATTCCTTTATTAATACCCAGCATTGTTATTTTAAAGCCAACATACAGTAACAAAACCACTTAAAGAATTTTTCATGGAAAGAACAGTTATAAGTTTATTTTAAAAAAATATTTTGTCTTAGAAAACATTAGAAGTAATCTTTTGATTTATTGACTAATTTATTGAACCCGAACTTGTGAGTTTTAACACAAAAGAGTCAGACGAAGATCCAGCAATGTTTCCAGTACCAAAATCTGTGTTTTCACCTGTTAATCCAACTGTATACACACTTCCATCAGTGTCTACTGTTAAGTCAATTGAGATGTCATAATATGAAGTACTGGCTGCAGTACTACCATAAGTTTTAATCCACTGAAGAGAGCCAGAACTATTGAGCTTTAATATATAGATATCCTCTTCACCAGTAGAGGTTACGTCTCCATCTCCAAAATCAACAGTGTTGCTGAAGTATCCTGTAGTTAAAATATTGTTAGATGAGTCTGCTGCTATTCCGTAACCTTCTTGTGAGGTTTGACCACTATAAGTTTGTACCCAATCAAATGAACCAGTTGAGTCAAGTTTAAGAACTAATGCAGAGACGCCATCTGTAGAGGTTACGTCCCCTCCACCAAAATTAACAGTATTGCTGAAGTATCCTGTAGTTAAAACATTGTCAGAAGAATCGATTGCAATTGCGCTTAATTCATCGACCCCAGTTCCACCAGCAGTATATACCCATTGAAAGCTTCCATCTGAATCAAGTTTTACGACAAACATATCATTGCTGCCATTTGAAGTAACATCTCCACCTCCAAAATCTGCTGTATTATTAAAATATCCAGTCGTATATGTGTTTCCAGAGGAATCGGTTGTTATACGATTCGCGTCATCATTACCTGAGCTCAAAACATTGTATACCCATTGAAAATTTCCATCAGTATCAAGTTTAAGAACAAATATATCTTTTCCATTTGAACTTACTGCACCACCACCAAAATCAACCACTGTATCAAAAATACCAGTTATATAAACATTTCCAGACGAATCAACATCGATACCTCTTCCTGAATCATATTTAAGATAAGATGATGATGTTCCATAAACTGTACCCCCAGCCGTATAGACCCATTGAAAATTTCCATCTGAATCGAGTTTTACAACAAAGATATCATCAGAATTACCAGCTGAAGTTACATTTCCGCTTCCAAAGTTAACAGTATTATTGAATGCACCAGTAATATATGAATTTCCAGATGAATCAGTTACGATGTCAAATGGCCTATCATTACCACTTCCACCAGCAGTATATACCCATTGAAAGCTTCCATCTGAATCAAGTTTTACAACAAATATGTCACTGCCACCATTTGAAGTAACATCTCCACCTCCAAAATCTGCTGTACTACTAAAATATCCAGTCGTATATGCATTTTTTAAACTATCTACTGAGATACCTTTAATTCCGCTAGGGTCGAACGTTGTAACATAACCAGTAGGTGGCGGAACTGTAGTTGTAGTTGTTGGTGTTGGAGGATTTGGATTTATAGTCAAAACATAGCCTGACTCTAAAGCATCTTGTTCATTTCTACAGGACATAACTGTATTTGCTTCTCCTGAAATTGTATAAAGAGTATAGGGTTGAAAACTTTCATCATCACAAGTCACAGGCACTGTAGTAGTAGTAGTTGTTACAGGAACTGTAGTTGTAGTAGTTGTCACAGGAACTGTAGTTGTAGTTACAGGCACTGTAGTTGTAGTTGTCACAGGAACTGTAGTAGTTGTAGAAAGTGTGATCGTAGTTGTTGTCACAGGTACTGTAGTTGTAGTAGTCACAGGTTCTGTAGTTGTAGTTGAATTATCTGAATCAGTAAATAATGGAGGTGTTGTTTTGGAATCCGTTATTTGAACTTCATCAATATCTTCATTTATTACTAACTCATCTGTGACATTTAATACTTCTTCGGAAGAAATTTGATCTTCAACTTCACTGCTTGTGTCAGAAGAATTAGAGATAAAATAGAATGCTACCCCAACCAGTAACACTGTAACAACAAACCTAGGTAAAATTTTCTTTAATAGAAAACCAGATTTTTTATTGTTTTCAAAATACTTAATAATCTGTTGCGCATCTTCTTCACTAATAACTGATAAATCTGAGGTGAACTCAATATTCAACACTTGAGCGGCTTCTAATACTTTTTTAGAAGATATTTTCAACTTTTTTGACAAGTCAATTAATTTCATAAATCCTAGTTTAGATGGAAATAATTCTAAGTAACAATATTTTGAAATTATAAATAGTAAATATTGGTTTGATGCAGAAACTAACACGCATATTAAACTGGCTATCAATCAATTATCTGCTCGATATAAAGAAATTCTTATCTCTGAAATCCAGGTTTTGAAAGATGTCATCCCTTTCAAAAGATTTCAATAGTGAGGGACAATTTATAGCTTTAAAAATTAAGTGGACTTCGTTGAAAATGTAAATAATGAATATTTTTATTTTATTTTTTTTATTAATTTTAATGTAAAATTTAATTATGACTGAGTTACAAGACGGTAGAGCTGCACGTCAGCAAACAATTTATGATGAAAATAAAATGAAACTCATCGAAACAGCTATAGATGTAATTAATGAGATTGGCGATATTAATGAGGTTACCTTATCAACGATTGCAAAAGCTGCAGGAGTTTCACCAGCAACAGCTTACAATCACTTTCCAGATAGGATGACTGATCTTTACTCATCTATTGTTAAATCAAAATTGGATGTTCGAGAATTTATCATGAGTATGTCCGCTGACACAACACTTATGGATACAATCAAACAAATTCCACACATTTATGCAAAGCAAATAGTAGCTCTTGGTTATACGGGTCAAGTGCTTGTCACACAAATGGGACATTTACAAGCTAATAATAAGTGGCTAGAAGATAATCCAGTATCAGTGGTGAAAAATTTATTAACTCAAGAGGGCACGTACAACAAAGAAGCTGAAGAAATAGCTGAAAAGGTTGTTACTACATTTAGGGGAGCGATGTTTGAGTATTCATTACATAGAGATAAACTTGATAATCAATATAGTCCTTACACCTCTAAAAGATTTTTAGAAAAATGCTCTTCAATAGTTGAAGACGTTCTCAAGCAGCACTAATTTTTTTTTAAAATAAGCTTTGCTTTAAATCGATTCTAGTTAAACTAATCTTAAGTTAATTGGAATAATTTCCATTAAAAAATATATAGTTGGGCTATATGAAAATTAATTTCTTAATTAGTTATTTAAAAGTAAGGTCTTATATTAACTCGTCGACTTTTAGAAATACACTCAAAGGAACGACCTATGCAGCCTTGTTTTTAATGGTGTTGATCTCTTCATGGGCTGTGCCCCAAGAAGAGGCATATGCAAGTGACAACTGGGAGTGTAACGATGCATTTGCACGAGCATACTTTTACAAACTAGATTGGGATTATGCATCTTCAAATTTCACTATTGACCAATATGTAGCTACTGAGACTTCAACTATTCAACGACAAACAACAACCGTAGATTTTAGTTCTACTTCCAATATTGCAGGAACAGTAAAAGGTATCAATGCATTAGCGATGTCACCAACAGGCGTTATGTATGTAACGATAACTTCTGATGGACATGGCACGCACCTCTTTAGTATTAGTACCGCTGGAGTGCTAACTCCTGTTGCCCACATAGCAAATTATGGAGAAGTTGGTGATGAGAATTTTTACGACGGTGTAAACGGTTATTACGGTTTTTCAGCTGGTGAGTATATTGTCAATGGAAATGGTAACGACCAAATCTATATGGCTCAGGCTGGATTCAAGCATGGTTATATTTTTAATGTAGACACTCAATCTGTGACAACCTTTTCAGATCCTGGTATGACCAACCATATTAATTCAGCAGACTTTGCTTATATCGATGATTGGGATGGATACGAGATTGGAACTTACAATGCTCTTGCAAACAAAGTTATTCTCTATGATAAAGATAATAACTCTCTTGTTCAAGTCACACCTACCAATGCCGCTTATTCAAATGTCTCCGCAACACTTGCTAGCTACAGCTATAAAACTCCGGAAGGAGAGATTAGATTTATTATTGATGATGGTCTGGGTAACCGTTTTGAAGTAAAAAGAACTGGAAGTAATCAGTACAATGTTCAATTAAAGGGATCAACATTTAATAGCGATAACTCAGATGGTGCCTCTTGTGGCCCAAATGCGTATGATCCATTTTCTCCAACATTTAAAACCTCTTTAGGGGAGTGTGTTGTTGGATATCAACAACCAACCCTCATAATTACTAACAACAAGCAGACAACACAATATTTTGATATTGACTATCGCATAGCTGGTGGAACTTGGACAGAGCTATTAAATGGAACACAGATATCACCAGGTGGTCAATTTACAACATCCGGTGAAGGTGGTGTTCATATAGGACAAACGACTGAGTACAGAATGCGATACGATGCGTCGAATCCATCTAGTGGAACTTTTTACATTGTTGGAGATCTCTTAACAGGTCAAGACTGTGGAGGATATGCTGCTGGAAGTGTTGCTACATCAGGAGGTTCCTGTAGTAGTGGTTCTTCAACACCCTCAGTTACATTAACAAGTACGGGTTCTGTGAATGCCTTTTTTGATGTGCAATATAAAATAGATTCAGGAGCGTGGATCACCTTTATTGACGGAGAAGAAGTCCTAGCCGGGTCACCGGAAACATTTAGCGTACCATCTAGCGTTACCCATGGAAGTACTGTATATTTTCAATACATAGTTTCCAACTCAAATTCATCATCAACTTTTACTTCAGCAGATAGCGTGACTATAACTTGTAATATATATACGGGTACTATTACTGCTACAACAAATGGAACATGTATTACTGATTACCTTGAGTACTCTGTCACTGTTACTAACACCGGTAATACAGAAATGTATTTTGCTTTAACACAACCATCACAAGCACGAGCTGTCTCATCCGTAGTGTGGAAGGAGCAATCTCGTTTAATTAGTGCTGGCGCAACGCATACGTACACTTCAAAAGTTTATAAGGGAGTTATTCCAGAATTTAAAATGGTGTACGGTACAGTCAACGCAGTTTACCAAGTAACAGATTTGCACAACCCTTCAAACACTGAAGGTTCGTTCGTCAACCACCAGAACTATGGAGCGAATTTAAAATCAGGAAATTCCTGGATTCGATGGACTGCTAATAGTGCTGTAGATTGTAATTACTGGGGAACTGGTGGTAGTAGTACAAATAACAGTAATAACTACTTACTTATATCTCAAAGCACTTCTCAGACATGTGATAGCTCAGGAAACGCAACGGCAAGCATTACTCTAACAAATTTTGATTCACCAAATGACGTTTACGGAGGGTTCCTTGATGTAGAGTACTCTGGAAATAATGTAACGTGGACGTCGTTAGCAGATGGGGTCGTGCTCGCAGATGGAGCAACATTAACAATCTCTTCACCACAAGCTTTATCCAGTGGTAGTACGGCATATTTTAGATATAGAATTGCTGAGACAAACCCAAGTGATTCAACACCTAATGCTTCGTGGGCTACTTTTTCACAAAGTATCGATTGTGTACCTAATTTTACAATTGCACAGAGTGTTTCTGCTTGTGATGCTGGGGAAAAATACTCAACCCTAAGTGTTACAAACGGTAGTTCAGAAACTCTTTATTTTCGAGCTACTCCTTCAAAACTAAGTGCCAACGGTACCAAATCAAGCACATCTAATTATGATTCTGCAGAGTCAATTTATTTTTCCGTCAATGCCGGAGAGACATTAACATATGATGTTTCCAGCAGTCCTGAAATGAGAAGACTCTACAACCAGTATGAAGGGTATATCTATTGGAGAGTACAAGCCTCTTTTGTTCAGTTGGCATCAACTGGTACAGCTTGGAGTAATACAACCACATATCCATATTCGTATACTGATGCAATACAGCACGACTGTATACCAGATGTATTTGCAATTTTTGACCTAGCAGCATGTACTTTAGAGGGAAGAGATTCTACATTCACAATTACAAATAACGAATCTGTAACTATCTATGTTTATGTGAATCCATCTGACGCAAATGATCAGACTATTAACCAAGTTACTCTTTATGACACAGATAATGACTATACAGCTGTTGCTATTGCACCGGGAGAAACGTATACTCAAACAAAGTTTTATCCTGTGAATTTTACTGACAGGTATACAAAATGGAGATACAAAACTTCTTTTGTAGAACCCACAACTTGGGATCCTCTGACTTGGAATAACGCAACTAACCCAACTTCTACAGCTGACAATGGATATTGGAGTTGTGAATTTTCAACTAGTTATACCTATAATAAGGGGCCTGATACAGAGGGAACTTATGACGGGCTAGCACGCTCCTGCAGAGATGGAGCAACGTCTGTTACATATAGGTTTCAACAAAGACAAGGAGAAGGTCAAGTAAATGACTTTATGGATCTATGGTATGTTTTTGAAGTCTCTAATGACGATGGTCAGACATGGTCACATGAAAATTTGTATCACACACCTGGAACCCCGTCATCAACTTCGGTACCTTATGCCTCCGATAGTTCAAGTTTTGTAGGATGGAATGCGGTTCAAGGAATAAATAATTACCAGTATCAAGACCTTAATGATTGGGCTGACAGTAGTGGTGGTAATGGTACATGGCGAGGTTTTACTATCGGCGCAAGAATCCAACATGGAGATACACAAATATTTAGATTTAAAATTGCATTTTCTGAAGATGAGCTATCAGTAACAGATTGGCGGCAATTTAACAACACACAAAATAGTGAAGGCGTTACCGCCGATTGTACACCAGTACCATTTACAGTAACATACAACAATACTGTTTACTACAATTTAACCACTGATGAGAATGGTAATCAGATAATTGATACTGAAGGTACTCCTGAGAATTTGATTACTTTAGGTGAGTGTCAGTTTAGTGTTGAAAATGGCACATCTAAACAATTTAATTTTGAATATAGGGTTGTGTCTGATGATGAAGACATTAATTTGTTTGAATCAAGAGATGGTGGCGCAACATGGGCAGCTGTAAGCACTTCTTTAGCTTCTCGAACGTACACATACACCACAAACCTTTTAAATAATGAAACAATAATGTTAAAAATTGAACATTACATGAAAGGTGAAGAGGAGTATAAAAATACATATTATACAAATCAATTCACACCAGATTGTCCAATAGTTGCTGCTTCAGGCTTTGCTGCTTCATATGCAGTTTGTGATACTGATGGTGCACCAATAAGTTTTTCTATTGGAAATACTGGCTTTGCAACTATGTATCTTCATGTTCAATATTCAACAGATTTAGGATCAACGTGGAATGAAGGTATCTATGATGCTGCAAATAATAATGCTATTCAATACAACATGATATTTCCAGATGAGACAGAAACTTTTAACCTAACAGATAAAGTTTCACACGGGACAACAGTAATTATTCGCTACAGAGTAGCTCAAACTTCTCCTGTTACAAGTGGTTCATTTACGAATAGTGACATGCTTGTTGTTGATTGCGAAGCTGACGTGACCGTAACAAGTATTACTAATTATTTTTCCACCTATTGTTTTGACCCAGAGGTACGAATTAACTTTGATACGAGTGACTTGAGTGGAACTCAAACTGTGTATCTCTTTCTAAAAATAGATGTTAACGGTGAAGGCTATTCTGAAAATTGGAATACAAGAACTTGGACTAGAGCAAATGGCACGAATTTAAGTTTAACTAATTCAGATTTTCCAGATCAAAATTTCCTAAGCGGAGATGTTGTAACAGTAAAGTATAAGATTGGAAAATCTGCTACTGATTCTTATGCTCAAGAAACTGTAAGTTCTCCTCTAACAATTTCTTGCGGAGATGTATCAAACGTCGCTCAAGGTTCAGCCAGCTATGTTTCTTGTAGTGCTTCCGGTCCAGATAAATTGGAGTTTAAATTTGCAAGAGTTTCTTCAGAAAGATTATCGTCTTCCTCTGTAGACCGTCGGGTTATTCAAATAAAGGCTGAAATATCTCATGATGGAGTAACTTGGCATCCATTTAGTGGTTCTCAATATGCGTCATGGAATCTTTTTTGGAGTCGAGTGGCAAACGGAAGCGATGCCAACCGAAACGATTCATATTTCGGTGCATTTACTCCTGACTATTATTTTATATCTAACGGCAATTATATCGCTGGGGTAATGCTGGTTGACTCTAATCATGAATATAAAATCAGATACTCTACAAAACATGTAATTAACAACAACAGCAACATCTCTAATTTTATAGGGACTGGTGAGTATGGTAACTCCACTGTTATCACAGTCCCTGCAAATGCAGATTGTGATCAAAATGATATCAACAAGGTAACTTTCTCTTCTTCAAACCAAGTATGTATAGAAAATAAAGGCAAAATTGGAGTTACCTTTAGAGACATCGTCACAACTCATGAACAACCTTACAAAGAAGCTGCTCTACTTGTTGAGTATTCTCTAGATGGCGGTAACAGTTGGCAACAAACTAATAATAAATTGAACTATTTAGAAGATGAAGAAATTTTTTATATACCTAATACAGATGTTTCCCATGGTCAAACAATACAGGTTAGATATGGATATATTCGAAATCATGGTTTTACCCACCCTATCTATGGGTCGACAAATGCCAAAGAAGCTCAATTCGCTTACTATGGTGGTCTAACTAGTGATGGTGATTATTACCATCGAGTTAAGTCCAATTCAACATTTCATGAAACTTTTAATGAGAAGGTGTTAGTAGAAACTTTATCACTAGTTGTAGACTGTGATCCAGATTCTACTTACGACGAAAGTTTAACAACATGTGAGTGCGATGACTTAGGTGCTACCTCTACATTATCAATAACAAATAATGAAGACTACACAACTTTTTACAAGGTGCAGTACTCCCTCGATGGAGGTGTGACTTGGCAATCAGCCACTGACTCCTTAGAATCTGCGTTTGATATTTCTGTAGCGGCGGGTGGTACTAATGACGATCTTCAAGTGTTCGTTCCAGACGGGCAAACAATTAAATGGAGAGTAAAGGATACAAATAATGGTGGCGATTTTGTTGGTCGAGATTGGGAGGAAGTAACTGAAAGCTCACAAGTAGATTGTGGTTGTGGTGGAGGGTCTGTCACAGTAGATGTTGCACTTGGTACTTGTGGAAATGGAAGCTCCACACCAGTCATTTCTCTTGTCCCATCAAGTACGGATACAGCTTATTTTACAATTGAATATAAGAGATCAACTGACTCTACATGGCAGACATTTAAAACTGGTGAAATTGTAAGTAATGGCACTTCAGAGAACCATCCATTAGAAGTAACAGTACCTCATGGAGCAACTATTCAGGTTCGATATAAAGTAAGTAAAGTATTAGATGATTTGAGTACAAAAGAGTGGGTTAATGTTGAAGAAAAAACTATCAATTGTCCATTTACATTAGTTACTGGAGTAGCATCGTATTCTGCCTGTACAGATAATTATAAATTAGCACGTTTCACAGTGACGAATACCAGCTCATCTACAGCTGCAGCTAAGTTCAATGTTGAATATAAAATTCTCAACGCTTCTTCTACAGTTATTGACTGGACCGCTTCATCTGTCATGAATTCAACTATTGCACCTGGTGTTACACTCCAAACATCAAACACTATACAGGTTCAAGAGGGACAGAAAATTATTTGGAGATATGAGTCTGTTGATTCTTCAGAAGATTTCACTGGTGTATGGATAGAAGATACCTCTAGCGAGTATGTCAACTGTGTTATTGATGTGGCAGTAACATTTACAATGGATGCTTGTGATGCAGGATCACAACTCTCTACATTAAGTGTAGAAAATAAAGAATCATTAAATACTGTGTATTTCCAAGTTCAGTACTCAACTGATGGCGGAGTTAACTGGACAATGAAAAATCCAAATCTAGCTGTTGAGCCAGATGCAACTGATTCTTCACTGCAAGTCAATGTTGTGCATACTCAAAATATTATTTGGAGATATCTCGTTAGTGAAACAAATAACAATTTTGAAGGATTAGAGTACACAACACTTGAAGCCTCCTCAACTGTTGATTGCCCAGTCTTAGATGGAATAGGTACGGCGAGCTTAGATGTTTGTAATGGTGGTCAAAGAAGATCTACATTTACATATTCAAACTCATCTTCAGCAAATGCTCCAGCATACTTTTACATACAATACAATTTGAGTAGTGACAGTGAGGAGTGGATAACAAAGGTTTCTGGAAATGTATTGACAGCTGGCGTTTCATCGTCAACATATGTAGTTGTACCAAATGGTAATACTATAACGTGGAGATACTATCCAATGAGTTCCCCTACAGAACCAACAACATGGATAAATCTAGCTACTAGTGAGGAAGTTGATTGCGCACTTGATACAGTTGTAACTCATTCTTTAGACTCCTGTGTTGATGATGAAGCAATATCGCGCTATTCATTGTCAAATAACACTAATGACACTTTGTATTACCAGGTTGAATATTTCATAGAAGGTAGTTCAGGATATGTTGTAGCAGATACAGATTTAACTCTTGGAGGAGTTGGTACGCAAACACAATCTTATGAATTTAGCCAGTCTGTTGCAAACGGAAAATTTATTAGATGGCGTTATAAAGCCTCAACTACGCTTTCTGGATTAAGTACAGCAATTTATGTAGACTACTTGCAATCATCAACTATTGACTGTACAAAAATAGATCCATTAGTAACAACTTCGAATACTGTTTGCTACAACAACACTAAAGAAGTTACATTTTTGATCAAAAACGGTACAGTGGCAAATACTAACGCTCTCTTCAAAGTTCAAGTAAACATCAATGGAACGGGATGGGTAGATAAGCAAGACATTATTTTAGGTGTAAATGGTCAGTTTCCACATTCTCAAGTAGTGACTTCTGGAAACACTATTCAGTGGAGATATAAAGTTGCAAAGGTAGGAGATGTATTACCATCGCAATGGACTGAAGAAGAAGTAATTAGTATCTCTTGTTCTACAGCTGAAGATATTACTGTAACTATTGATGCAAATTGTGATGCAAACGGTTATAAGAATACTCAATTGAACATCAATAATTCAGGATCAACTACATTATATTACAAAGCAGAGTACTCAGTAGACGGAGGAGTAAATTGGATACTCTCAGCTAACCAGGTTCTCGTAATTGCTGGTGGTTCAACGTATTTACCAGAGGCCGTTCTGGATGGGCAAACAATTACTTGGAGATATAAGATTTCAAGTACTGGTGGTGATTTCTCAACGATAAATTGGATTACATCTAATACATCAGAAATTGTAAATTGTTCTGGTGTCAATATCTCTACACCTTATACGTCAATTGGACAATGTGTAAGTGGGTCAAAGTCTTCACGATTTTACTATGGAACTCTTTCATCTAGCCCTGCTCCAGCGTACTATCACATTCAATACAGAATTGATGGGGGAACTTGGACAGATAAAGTCACTTCCTCAAATGGGATAGTCGTAGGAGGAGTGAACACAAGTACTTCACAATCTGTAACATCTGGTTCATCAATTGAGTGGAGATATAAAGCTTCTTACAGCACCGCTGCGTTAGCAAATATTAGTTTTACTCCTTTAGCTGGTGGAGCAGTTGAAGTAGATTGCGGTACATTTATCTCAGCAGTCCACCAAATGGGAACCTGTACTAATCAGACTGCAACATCTACATTAACTTTAAATAACACAGGCTCTACACCACTACTTGTAACAGTACATTCAGCAATGAATTCAGGGGACTGGTCAACAGAGGTTTCAACAGTTGAGATAACTGCAGGTAACCAGTTAACACTAACTAGATCAGTTATTAATGGCCAAACTATTAGTTGGAAGTATAAATATGCTGGTACAGTTACAAAGCTTGCTTCCTCTTCTGAAACAATTTTTGGCTCAATACCAGCACTTGATTGTGAGACTGAAGTATTAAATCAAGTCTCTATCAACAATGTCCTAAAAGCTTGTGTTGCAGGAAATAGGGTTTCTGAACTAACGCTTACAAACAACTCTTCTGATACAGTTTATGTAGAAGCATGGTATGACATAGGAAATGGCTGGATAACTAAAGGTACATCTGTAGTAATTAATGGCACTCCGAAAGTTCTTGAAGCTCCTGGCGCACCCCATGGAGCAACTGTTAAATGGAGATATCGTTTAGGTCTTTCTAGCACTATGTCTAATGATTACACAACTCTTACAGCCCTTACTGTTGATTGTCCACAAACTTCCACAGTGACACAAACCCTTGATGCATGTTCTAATCAGACTCGAGATTCTAGACTATCTATTAGTAATACTGGAACTACAACTCAGTATTACAAAGTTGAATACTCCGTTAATAATGGTGGGTATCAATATATGACCACTGTAAGCGTTCCCGCCGGCCAACTTAATAACTCAGTTTATAAAAATTTAACTTCTGGGCAGTATATTACTTGGAGGTACGCACCAAGTACAGTCCAAAATGACTTCTCAAATGCATCATATATATACTTGACTAGAACGGAGACCGTTGATTGTACCTCTGCAAACTTGACCGCTACTCAAAGTTCTACCTGTACTGCAAATGGAGCAATATCTACAAAGAGTTCAACTTTCACAATTTCAAATGGTTCTGCAAATACCGCTCAGGTAGAAGTCCAATCTACAACAAATAATATTTCCTGGACTTCAATGGGTACGCAGACAATTACAAGTTCTCAGCCTTATGTTGCGAATAACATCTTGACTACAAATTACATAATTTATAGATACCGAATCTTCAATGCAGCAACTCCAAATACCTGGCAACAAGTTGTAGTAATGGCGCCTGCTGATTGTGCGACAACGATAACTCCTACCACTGTAAGTGCATACAATACTAATGAATGTATAAACGGTAGTCCGGCTGCTAAATTAACAATCATCAATCCTAACTCAACTGCAGTAGTGGTGAGCTATGACATATCTATTAATGGGGGTACATTCCAGTCTGTAGGAAACTCTTCAGTCACAGGTAGTTTTGTTACCAGTGCTTATAGTGTTCCAGCAAATTCTTCATTCCAATGGAGGTACAAGACTTCTACAGATACTGCCTATAAATTTGTCTCCGCAACAGCTGAAATCTGTTCTCAAGCCAGTTTATTGAGTGGTTATACTCAAATAGGTTGTGATCTCGATAGTAATGGATCGCTAGAGTCTTCAAAGGCAAAATTAGTAATTATAAACACCGGAGCTCAGAATGTTTCTGTTATGTATGATTACAAGTTAAATAATGGTCAGTATCAGTCAGGGTCGGTAATTTCTGTTAACGCAAACTCTTCACTAGCAACTGTAGAAGTTCCTTTAGTATCTACAGATCAAATTGTCTTTAGGTATAAGATTACAAGTGATACTGCCTATCAATTTACACCTGAAAAATCCGGTATAGATTGTGGAAGCACTCCTAATAATCCTCAAATGATATTAACTCTTGATGAATGCTCTGCAAATGTTGCAAAGTCAACAATTGAGATTCGTAATTTGAGCAATGAAGTTAAAAGCTTTTATGTCGAATACAGAATAGATGATGGCCCATGGACAAATTATGATTTAGTAACCATCAATCCTACGAGTGGAACAACTAGATTCTTGAATATTACTCAAAACCAAAAAATTCAATGGAGAGCTTTAGATAGTACATATACACAAT
>Ga0206123_10002895_pt1 | contig 14532 bp, 14 predicted proteins | sample Helgoland_Spring_2_FD_160086 | JGI IMG/M metagenome (GOLD analysis project Ga0206123, IMG submission 160086) | Pelagic subsurface seawater microbial communities from Kabeltonne, Helgoland, North Sea - Helgoland_Spring_Bloom_20160316_1 | ecosystem: Environmental > Aquatic > Marine > Epipelagic ...
GTGGGTCACTGGAACTTCAGGTCGTTGGCAAGCGTAAGGAAATTACGACACGGCAATCCGCAAAACTATCGGGGTGCCAGGTTGTTGCGATAGGATTAAAAGGTAAATTAATACCGGAGAAGCTGGATACACTCGCAGATAAGTTGTTTGAGCATTCTTAATTTGAGTTTCTCCAATCGGAGCACTTACCAGTGCATAGTTGTAACGGGCCATATACCAGCACAATAGGAGATATTGATGTACGACACACTCATTAAAGGCGGTACAGTTTTTGATGGTAGCGGCGGTGAACCGATGCTGGCAGATATCGGAATCAAGAACGGTTACATAGACGCCGTAGGCCCGGACATATCCGGGCCAGCAGTGCAAACAATAGATGCCGAAGGGGCAATCGTCACACCAGCATGGATTGATATACACACGCACTATGATGGCCAGGTCACCTGGGACTCGGAGATGAATCCTTCAGCAAGTCATGGTGTGGGTACAATTGTGATGGGTAATTGCGGTGTTGGTTTTGCGCCTGTTGCCGCTGGCCATGAACAGGAATTGATTGACTTGATGGAAGGAGTTGAAGATATACCCGGCACCGCGTTGCACGAGGGTATGCCCTGGGGTACCTGGGAATCGTATCCTGAATATCTTGATTATCTTGCAACCCGTAAATACTCACTGGATATTAGCTCACTTGTGGCCCACGGCGCAGTCCGTAATTTTGTCATGGGGGAACGGGGTCGAACCAATCAGGCAGCCACAGACTCGGACCTCAAGCAGATGGGCGAGATAGTCGAGGAAGCCTTGAGAGCGGGTGCCGTTGGTTTTTCCACCTCGCGCATTCTTGGACATCGCTCTATTCAGGGAGATCCGGTCCCCGGCACCTTTGCTAATGATGTTGAAGTGATGGCGATATCCGATGCGCTAAAACGAGCCGGGAGTGGTGTTTTTCAGATTATTCCTTCCAGTACTCTGGGCCCGGGCCGACCTGGTATGCAGGAGCATTCCTCGTTGGAGCAGGAGATAGATCTGATCCTTAAGGTCAGCCAATCGAGCGGCAGACCTGCGACATTCACCTTGTTTCAAACCCATGAGTGGACAGATAAGTGGCGTGATGCGCTGGAACTGGTGAGGGCTGGCAATGTAAATGGTGCCAGGGTTTACCCCCAGGTAGGTTCACGGCCAACTGGGTTGGTATTGAGCATGGGTACCTATCATCCCTGGATGTTAAAGCCCAGTTACAGGAAGCTGACAACCTTAAGTGTTTCAGAACGTATGGTGGAGCTGCAAAAAAGCGACGTTAAACGGGCGATACTGAGCGAAGCTAATCATGTTGATGGCATCCCCGTCGGTTCTATGGAATTTGGTATTGCCCACGCTGAATTTACCTGGGAGCAAGCATTTCCACTGACCAGCAATAGTGACTACGAGCCTCACAAAGAAGAAAGTTTTGCATCCCGGGCCGCAGAAACCAATCAGACACCGGAAGCGCTACTTTATGACTATCTGACCGCACATGCGGATCATATGGGGATTGTATTTTTTACCAATTATCCGGAGTTTAATCTGGATGCGGTGCGTGAGATGCAGATGGATGATATTACGGTGACAGGACTCTCCGATGCGGGTGCCCACGTTTCGCTTATCTTTGATGCGGTGAATCCGACTTATCAACTTTCTTACTGGACGCGGGATCGGACTCGCGGGGAGAAACTCCCGCTTAGTCATGTCATCTATCGCGCTACAAGCCGAAATGCGCAATTGTTTGGCTTTAATGACAGAGGTCTAATCAAGGCAGGGATGAGAGCTGATATCAATGTCATCGACTATGACAATATTGGATTGGGTGAGCTCAAGGTACAGCATGATTTGCCTACGGGGGGTGCCAGATTGATGCAACCCGCACAAGGGTACCTCGCCACGATGATCGCGGGAGAGGTGACACGTCGTTTTGACCAGGATACAGGTGCGCGCCCTGGACGCCTTGTTCGTGGTGGAACTCGCTGAGTGAGATAACGATGGAAAATTGCAGAATTTCCAGGGAGATAACATTTGTCTCAAGGGTCTAGAGAAAAGCTTTCGAGCGAGTTACATGACGTTATTATCATAGGTGCCGGTGTCTGTGGCATCTATATGTTGTACAAAATGCTGAAACTCGGTTTGAAGGCGGCCCTGGTTGAGGCGGGAGAAGGCGCCGGTGGCACCTGGTTCTGGAATCGATATCCGGGGGCCAGGTTCGATTCTGAAAGTTATACCTACGGTTATTCATTCTCACCGGAATTGCTGCAGGAGTGGGAGTGGACCGAGCACTTCGCCGGTCAACCTGAAACACTTCGATACCTCAACTATGTGGTCGACAAATTTGACCTTCGTGATCATATGCATTTTGGTTGTACAGTTGATTCGGCCAGTTTTGATGAAGCAAACAATAATTGGCAGCTAACCCTTGCCAGTGGTGAAAAACTGAGAACGACCTTCCTTTGTACTGCTATAGGAATGTTGTCCGCAGCCACATTACCCGGAATACCGGGGGTCGAGAGTTTCGAAGGTGAAGCTTTCCACACTTATTATTGGCCCAGGGAATCCGTGGATCTTGCAGAAAAAAAAGTGGCAGTCATTGGTACCGGTGCCACAGGGGTACAGGTGGTTTCTGAAATTGCGGATAAAGCCGGTAGTCTGACTATTTTCCAACGACGACCCAATTGGTGCGCGCCGCTCAATAATAGTCCTATCTCTGAGCACGAGATGGCGGAGATCAAGGCTTCCTATGACAAAATTTTTGCGCAGTGCAAGTCAACACCAAATGGTTTCCTCCATGGACCAGACCGGCGTGAGTTGAACAGTGTCTCAAAAGAAGAACGCCTGGACTTCTGGGAAGCGCTTTATGCTGCGCCCGGGTTTGGTATCTGGTTGGGCAACTTTCGGGACGTGCTGATGAATCCGGAGGCCAATTCGGAGTTCTCAGCATTCATTGCCGATAAAATCAGATCCCGGGTCAAGAACCAGGCGACCGCAGAAAATCTCATCCCCAAAGATCACGGTTTTGGTACCCGCAGGGTACCTATGGAAACGCGATATTATGAAGCCTATAACCGGGACAACGTAAAACTGGTAGATCTTAACGAGACACCTATTCAGTGTATTGATAACTCAGGTATTCAGACATCAGAGCAACACCATGACTTTGATATCATAATTTATGCCACCGGTTTTGATGCAATTACCGGCGCTTTTGATCGGATAGATATTCAAGGCAAAGGGCATGTCAGCCTCAAACAAAAGTGGGAGGAAGGACCTGTTACCTATCTCGGCATACAGGTTGCAGATTTCCCCAATCTTTTCACTCTTGCTGGCCCGCAAGGTGCTTCGGTTTCAACCAACTTTCCACCGGCAATAGAAACCGCGGTTGAGTGGGCTTCAGATTTCATTGAATTTTTGAATGATAGTGGATATTCCAGGGTCGAAGCGGATAGTGAAGCGGAGGAAGAATGGTTGGAGCATGTCAAGAGCTTTTATGAAGGCTCAATGATTGCTAATACCAAATCATGGTTTACCGGCTATAACTCGAATGTAGAGGGGCACGATATCCTGAGGCACATGATATACCTGGGTGGTGCACCGGCATACAGGCAAAAGCTCAACGAGGTCAAAGCAGCGGGCTATACCGGATTTAAATTCAATTAAATTTTTCCCTGTTTGACTCATTTATTCTGGCGATTATCACCCGCGCCTGGTTGGTTAATTTTGAGAGAAGGTCGAATGAATTATTTGGTTACCGGTAGTGCCGGACATCTCGGTGAAGCTTTGATGCGAACCCTGCAGGGGCGGGGGCAGGATGTCCGTGGTCTTGATTTGAAAGCGAGTCCTTTTACACACTTTGTGGGGTCGGTAATTGATCCTGATTTTGTGGCGTTAGCGATGAAAAATGTAGACATTGTCCTGCACACCGCTACCCTCCATAAGCCCCATGTAGGCACACATTCCAGGCAGGATTTTGTAGATACCAACATCACAGGCACCCTAAACCTGCTTGAGGCAGCTGTGAAAAGTGGAATAAAAGCCTTCATTTACACCAGTACCACCAGCACCTTTGGCGATGCGATGCGCCCGCCCATCGGTGGTCCTGCTGTCTGGGTTAACGAGACGCTTGCGCCGAAACCAAAAAATATATACGGCGTGACTAAAACTGCAGCAGAAGATTTATGTCAGTTGTTTTCACGCAATCATCAGTTGCCTTCAATTGTGCTGCGAACCTCCAGGTTTTTTCCTGAAGCAGACGATAACAAAGATCGGCGGGATGGTTACATGGACGAAAATCTGAAAGTTAACGAGCTGCTCTATCGACGCGTCGATATCGAAGATGTGGTAAATGCGCATTTATTGGCTGTTCACAAGGCGCCATCGTTGGGTTTTGATCGGTTTATCATCAGCGCTACTGCGCCTTTTGTGCAGGCAGATGCGCTTCAGTTAGGGGTAGATGTCGCCACCGTTGTGGAGAAATACGTCCCGCAATTCCAATCGCTTTATCGCGAGAAGGGCTGGAGAATGTTACCTGCAATCGACAGAGTCTACGATTCAAATCACGCCAGTACTGTCCTCGGCTGGATTCCAAAGTTCACTTTTTCCAATGTAATCACCAGGCTTGAAGAGGGTGAGGATTATAGAAGCTCGTTAGCGCGTGCAGTTGGAATTAAAGGCTACCACGACAAAGTGTTTGATGGTGAGCCTTATCCATTGGACAAAAAGCTTCAAACGGAACTGGAACAATGAAAGACCTGAAAGTACTGGTTGCTGGTGGGGGTATTGGTGGTCTCACCGCAGCACTGTGTCTTGCCAGGTGTGGTTATCACGTTGATGTCTTTGAACAAGCTGATGAATTTGCGGAAGTCGGTGCAGGGATACAACTTTCCCCAAACTGCAGCAGAGTCTTGCACGACCTGGGTCTGGAAGAAGACCTCAGATTAAAAGCATTTCTACCCGAGGGTAGCCAGTTCCGGCATTGGCGCACCGGACGTATCATAAGTGAAACGGTACTTGGTGCCACCGCTGTTAAAGAATACGGGATGCCCTATTACCATATTCATCGAGGTGATTTGCTGACTATTCTGGTTGAAGCCGCAACCAGTAACCCCAATATCGGGTTGCATGTTGCTGCCAGTGTTGACAGTTTTTCAGACACGGACCATGGGGTTGAAGTAAATGTCGGTGGAGTGACGCACCGGGGCGATTTGCTTATTGGCGCTGATGGAATTCGTTCTGTTGTTAGAACCGGTTTATGGGGCGCGCAGCAACCGAGGTACACGGGTAATGTTGCCTGGCGTGCACTGGTGCCGGTTGATCGCTTGACCCCCGGTTTAATTCGTCCCATGTCTACCGCATGGTGGGGGCCGAACAAACATTTTGTTCACTATTATGTGCGATGTGGAAAGTTTGTAAACTGTGTTTGTGTTGTGGAAAAAGCAGGTTGGGATGTTGAATCATGGACTGAACATGGTGACTATGCGGAGCTTAAATCTGATTTCACAGGTTGGCACCCGGATATTCAGCAACTGATCGATCAGGCAGATAAAGATTCTCTTTTCAAATGGGCATTATACGATCGGGCGCCGATGCCGAAATGGGGCCGGGGGCGGGTGACTCTGCTTGGTGATGCCTGTCATCCAACATTACCTTTTATGGCACAGGGTGCGGCGATGGCTATTGAAGACTCAGCGGTTATCGCTGGCTGCCTGGAACTCGGGGACACCATTCCCGCGAGTTTGCAGCGTTATGAAGATTTGCGCAGGGACAGGACTGCGGGAATACAAAATGGCTCCCGCCGAAATGCTACCGTGTTTCACTTGTCCGGTGTTCAAGCCTGGTTGAGAAACCGCGCAACCCGTGCCGCGGGAAATTATGCGATGGACAAATTATATCGCTATAACGCGCTGGAAGCTGCCAGAACCAGGCCCGCGTAATTCATGGATTCGATTGGGTTGATTGCTTTTTGGACACTTGGGATCAATAGTCGACTTTGTTAGTGGTTCAGGATACCTTGATCGTTAACGCTGTAACCTGGTGCTTCCAGATACGGCCAAATGAAGCCTCTGATTGATAGGGAGAAAATGATGAATAAAGTTGATGGGTTACATCATCTGGCGATATGTACCGCCGACATGAAAGGACAGATTGAATTCTTTACCGATAAACTGGGCATGGAGTTGGTTGCGCTTTATTGGATGCATGGGGTTGATAAAACCTGGCACGGGTTTCTACGACTCAACGATGAAAGTGCCATCGCGTTTGTTTGTAATCCTGACATTAAAAATGTGCCCGTGACCCTGGGCGAAACCCATGCCGGTAATCCCGGTGCGAATTGTGCCGCTGGCGTTGCCCAGCATATTGCACTGAGAGTAGAAAATCATGAGGAATTGATGGCGATGCGTGACCGGTTACGCTCAAAGGGTGTGCCGGTCCTTGGCCCGATGGATCATGGTATGTGCGAGTCAATCTACTTTGCCGGTCCTGAAAATCTGGCCCTCGAACTTTCATTTTCCCGTGAGCCGATCAATGCCGAGGCATGGATAGATCCAGAGGTACAGGCACTGGCAGGTATCAATGATGAGGAACTTGCGCGCTATAAAAAGCCGGCAGATTATCAAGATGAGGGTGGAACAGTATCGCAGCCAGGTGTCGATGCGCCTGGCCCCCATATGTCTAATTATCCAGAAGGTGCCTATGAAGCCATCATTGGTATCCCTGATCAGGTGATCTGGGATAGTAGCGAGAATTTGCCACCTGTGCAGGTTGGATAGTAGTTAGCCGCTCGGTTGGATTCTTTTCCGTTGTCGATAAGGGAGAGTTGAGTCGTGAAAATTATTGGTGCAGGCTTTTCCCGAACGGGCACTTATTCATTAAAACACGCACTCCAAATACTGGATTATCAACCCTGTTATCACGGAGAAGAAATCTTCCAACGACCCGATCATGTGAAAATATGGGCCAGGGCATTACATACGATGCCAAATTGGAAGTCATTGTTCTCCGGTTATCAGGCAGGGCTGGACAGCCCCGTTTGTTTTTTCTGGCGAGAGATTCGGGCTGTGTTCCCGGATGCAAAGGTCATCCTGACCAAAAGAGACCCCAACGACTGGTATGAAAGCTTTGAAGCTTCGCTGTATCAGGCAATGCTCCATCCCCAACGTGCACCGGTGGAATTTCAGCCTGCTCTCGTGATGGCCAGGGCTCTGGTGCTTGAACATCGATTTGCCGGCAAATTCGAAGACAAGGGTTATGCGATTGAAATTTATAACAGACATAACGAGTCGGTTGAGGCAAGTTTCAAAGCCGAAAAAGCCAACCTGTTGGTGTTTGATGTTTCTGAGGGTTGGCAATCGCTGTGTGAGTTCCTTGGTCAAAAAATCCCCAATACTGAATTTCCGGTTACTAACTCCAGGCAGCAGTTTAATTCAACGTTAATTGAATAGTGCTAAAGTCGAATTGCTCCAGGTTCCTTTTATTATTGATAATCTAAATAAGAATGATTTGCATTAAGATTAGCGATATGTAAAATCATACGCTTCTCTGATTAATCAACGATGGAACTATCAAGGTGAGTAAATTAAGAAAACCCCGAACGATACGACGAGCCAATACTGCAAATCACACGACCATCCCCGGAATGATGGCCGTTGCCATGGGTATGGTCGCCTCAAGTGCCAGCTTTGCGGAAACGCAATCTGAGTCAGAAGATTCGAATATCATCGAGATTGTTGAGGTGTTCGGTGAAAAGGATGCGCCCTATAAGGCGCGACGTTCCGGGGATGCTCGTCGGATTGCAGACCTGTTGGACTCCCCAAATACCATGACGATCCTTACTCAATCCCAGATACTGGATTCCGGGAAAACAGATTTGAAAGAAATTCTCTCATCCCAGGCAGGCATCACCCTGGGTACGGGGGAGAATGGCAATGCCTTCGGTGATCGTTATATTATCCGCGGACACGAGGCGCGAAGTGATGTGTTTGTCGACGGTGTCCGTGATCCTGGCATGACAACCAGAGAAAGCTTTGCAACCGAGCAACTGGAAATTTCCAAGGGGCCAAGTTCTACCTTCGCCGGACGAGGTAGTTCTGGTGGCGCGGTTAATGGCATCACCAAACAAGCAAGTCTGGACTACGATTTTTCCATCGCCGAGACAAGTATCGGCACCGAGAATGCATATCGGGTGACTTTTGATACTAACCAACCCTTGTCTGATGCTGTTGCATTTCGAGCTAATCTTTTGCACGCGGACGAAAATGTTCCGAATAGAGACCCGGCTTTCCGAAGCCGAATAGGTGGCCTGCTCTCAGGTCTCTGGCAGGTAAATGATAGCCTTGATATTGTCGTCGACTACTATCATCTGGAAGCAAACGATGTCCCGGATCTCGGAAGCTACTTTGATCCCACAGAACGTAAGCCAGTATCAAATATTCCGGTCTACCTGCAGGATAGTGACTTTTTGGACACAGATGTCGACACGTTTACGGTGAAGGTAAGCTATGAGTTTAGCGATATGTTGCGTTTTCAGAATGCTACGCGATATGGCAATACGTCAAACGGGTATGTGACCACGGGTGCGAGGGGGACGACTCGAGATGCAAGTGATCCTGAAGCTCCGGGTGCTTCAACTTTTACATTGAGCACCCATCAAGGTTGGCAGGAAGTTGACTATTTTGTCACCCAGTCAAACCTGTTATGGGAAACTGAAATTGGGAGTACTTTTAACAAGCTGGTACTTGGCGTTGAGTATTCCAACGAGGATGTTCAGAACGGTTTTTATGAGGTCAACTCGAATGGTGCTACTAACTGTGTGGTATCCGGGAGAGGTGGTGTACAAGGGAGTTATTGTGGTCTCAATGGTGCTGGACAACCTGTTGCGAGCATAAATACCTTACTTGGTAGAACAATAGAGCGGGCGGGTGCGGATTCAAATTTTGATGTCGCAACCATATCTCTCTATGTTATGGATACGGTTGAAGTTGGCGAAAACTGGACGGCATTCTTTGGTGCTCGCTTTGACCGTTTCCACTATAAAAACGAAGTTGTTCAGCGAGGGACTGAATCTGAGTACGACTATTCAGATGGCTTCTGGAATGGTCATGTGGGCCTCGTTCGTGCGCTGAGTGAAAATGGAAATGCCTATTTTACCTACAGTACTGCAACGAATATCAATGGTGGCGAATCCGATGTTGGAGGAAGTTGTGGGTACGGTGGTCTTTGCGGGTCCCCCGAGGAAGTTGCGAATTCCGATCCGGAGCATGTAGAAAATCTGGAGTTAGGGATAAAATGGGAGTTCCTGGATAATCGCTTGTTGGCGACTGCAGCGCTATTCCGAGTAACCAAGGACGATGTAATGGAAAGTGTTGGGGATGCCTATTCAACACTGGGTACGCTCAATACAGGTCGAAATCGAGTCGAAGGTATTGAATTATCCATGACCGGGGCAATTACTGACAAACTAAGTACCCAGCTAGCTGTTGCCTTAATGAGTTCGGAAGTTCTGGATGCTTTTAACCTCAATAATATTGGCCGGGCCCTCAGTAATTTCGCAGATGATAGCGTTTACGTTCAGCTACGCTACCAACCAACGGATAATTTGGTTGTCGGTGGCGCTTATACTTACAAAAGTGAAATGTACGGTGGCCAGCCTGATACTGCGGCAGGCTACGATACAACGATAGGCAACTATTCTGTTGTGGTGCCGTCCTATGATGTCTTAGATCTTTTTGTACATTATTATCCAACGGATAACATTAACCTTCGTGTCAATTTCAGTAATGTAACGGATGCAGAGTATTGGCAGGCTGCCTATCGTTCCGGTTCATTCATGTATTTGGGCGATGCCCGTAGTGTACGTGGCACTGTCACCTGGGAGTTCTAGCAGATGCTGGTTGTTCTGGATTCATTTTTAGACTCGACTGAAGTCGAACAATACCGGCAGCAACTCAACCGTGCACGGTGGAATGACGGACGCCATAGTGCCGGGGGCCTGAATCAATTGTCCAAGCGAAACGATCAGGTTGATCCTGCTTGTAACATTGGACAGACTTTGGCAAATGATTTGTTAGGAAAGATGGGGCACCATGCAACGCTTGTGTCTGCCTGTTTGCCCCACCGTATTTTTCCGCCTGTTTTTAATCGTTACAGCGAGAATCAGGCATATGGTGCTCATGTTGACGCGGCTATTATGCAGATGCCTGGGAGCGGTCAGGTTTTACGAAGCGATATATCTATGACAGTGTTTCTGACTTCGCCAGATGAATACAGTGGCGGTGAGCTAGTTATTGAAGGGCAGTTTGGTGCCCAGGAAGTGAAACTGGAAGCCGGTGATGCAGTGGTCTATCCATCCAGCAGTTTACACCGGGTGAATGCCGTGAGTGGAGGAACCCGAATCGCTGCGATTACCTGGATGCAGAGTATGGTAGCAGACAACGAGGCTAGATCTTTACTCTTCGATCTTGATGAGTCAATTCAGTCGCTGACAAATGCGGGGAATGCGCCTGCTGAGTTGTTACGCCTGACATCGGTTTACCATAATTTGGTTCGCCGGATGTCGATCGTTTAGCACCCCTTGCTGTACCTCATATTTTCATTACCAGCTGTGATCATGCTCTATCTGCTGATTGTTGGTGAGATATCTGCAGATATGTTGCTACACCCCAGTGGTGAAATGTCGGCGCGTTTTATGCTGATTGCTCTTGCCATAACCCCGTTACGCAGACTCTGGCCTGAAGCCCGGTGGGTGAGAGTTATGGGAGGACAGCGACGGACTTTTGGTGTTTCCGCATTTGGATATGCGGTTTTACATACAATGTTTTATGTTATTGATATGGACGACATAACTTACATTATGGATGAGGTTTTTGCCCTGGGTATCTGGACCGGTTGGGTGGCGCTGTTAGTACTATTTCCACTTGCCCTGACCAGCAATAAATACTCAGTTTATTGGTTAAAAGGAAACTGGCGACATCTTCATCGTTTGATTTATTTGGCGGCCATACTGGTGTTGTTGCATTGGATATATGTTCACAACAATTCAATGGGCGCCTGGTTGCATTTTCTACCACTCATTATTCTGGAGGTGGTTCGTGTTAAGAAAACAGTCTGGCGTTAGTCTATTAGTTTTATTGGTGACCTTAACGATAAATGCCAAAGTGTTTGGCACCGGGCTTATGTCCTGTGATGCTGGCCCGCGAGATAGTTGGGGAAGCAAGCAAGCGCTGCGAAGCAAACTAACAGCAGAGGGATGGGTAGTTCGGAAAATAAAAGTTGATGCAGGTTGTTACGAGGTATATGGCACAACGCCAGACAAAAAAAGGGTTGAAGCCTATTTTGACCCTGTGAGGTTTGAAAAATTGCTTGTTGCGCGTCGCGGTGAAATTCTATTTCGCAGACAAGTTGAATAATTACTTCTGACGCTGAACCTGCCATTGCACCCTCACCCAATATAGCGCTACATTAGCTATCTCCTTTTAGGGACATCCAGGCCAGGAAGCACAATCATGAGTGACGAAGAACAAATCAGGGGTACAGTTCAGACCTACTTCGAGTGTATGTATGAGTCCAGTGCGGACAAAACCCACGCTGCATTTCACCCCAGCGCAAAGATTACCGGTTATCTCGAAGATGGGTTGCACGAAATGTCTGTAGCGGAATTCGCAGATTTTGTTTCAAGCCAGCAGCCATCCGCAAAAGTAAAAGGCGAAGCTGCAAGACTGGATATTGTATCTATCGATATCGCAGGGGACACTGCAGTTAGCCGCGTACGGGATGATTACCTCGGCATGACATTTCTGGATACATTATCCCTGTTAAAAAGTGATGGGCAGTGGGCTATCTACAACAAGCTGTTCCATGTGGAAGGACCAGCCAAATAGTCCTGGGTAGTAAAAATAATTTTGCTCCGGCGGACTATGCAAAACCGTTGGGGTAATCGTGATTAGTCTTAATCCGGAGAATGTATGACCTATCCAGAAAATGATCTTTTGCTTGGCTGGCTTTCCCGGGAATCTCCTGAGGAAGTGATTGAACCTGATCTGCCGATCATAGATCCACATCATCATCTCTGGGATTTACGTAATTCCAGCGTCCAGCCTAACGCAAGTTTTCAGCAGAAGGTCTATTTCTGTGAAGACATCATGAACGACATTAATGCCTGCGGTCACAATATTGTGCAGACAGTCTTTGCGCAGTGTGGTGCTTTTTACCGTGCAGATGGACCTGAAGAAATGAAATGTGTAGGAGAAACTGAGTTTGTTCATGGCATTGCGGCCATGAGCCAGTCAGGCATCTATGGTCAATCACGTCTTTGTACGGGTATCTTTGGATCCGCTGATTTGCGCCTTGGTAGCGACGTTGAGCGTGTTCTGAAAGCTCACATGGCAGCATCACCCTACTTTCGAGGCATCAGGAGTCCTTTTCCAGGCGATCTAAATGATGACTTTATGGCGGGCTATGCAAAACTAAGCGAACTTAATCTCAGTTATGATAATTATTCGCCCAATATTCAACGCCTGCCGACACTCGCGAAGTTAGGTGCAGCTTTTCCTGACGTCACAATTATCGTCAATCACCTCGGAGGAAAGGTCGACCCTGATGCGGGAGAAGCCGAGTTCCAGGAGTGGTGCAATGCGATTGATGCGATAGCAGCATGCCCGAATGCTGTCATGAAAGTTGGTGGTGCCCAACAGCGGGTCGGTCGATGGGAGCCTCCATTCCATATAAACCAGCGTGCTTCACCAATGGGTTCCGAGGAGATGTGCGAATTGTTATATCGCTATTACATCTACGCGATTGAATCATTTGGACCCGATCGTTGTATGTTTGAAAGTAACTTCCCGGTAGACAAAGAGAGTATCTCCTACCGATCCTTGTGGAATGGCTTCAAACGAATTGCCGCCAGAGCCGGGCTGAGTGATGCTGAAAAAACGGCTATGTTCAGCGGTACGGCCGCACGGGTTTACAGACTGGTGCAGTGATCTTTCCCTGCAATCGCGCAATCTTTCCAGGTTCTTCCCTCAACCATATTTGCTGAAGGGATAAAAATAGAGGGTTGATCTCAGGATTTATATGTAATAATGTAATTACATGATTACTAATGATAATGACGATAATGTGTTTCTGGCTCTTGGGCATCGCATCCGAAGGGAGATTATGGATCTCGTGAAAGAGACCCCTGGCATTACGGTTGGGGAGCTAGCGAAATCCTTTGATGTCAGTCGGATCGCAGTGATTAATCACCTGGCCACGCTCGAAAAGGCAGGGCTTATCCTTAGCGAAAAAGACAAACAGTCAAGGCGACTCTATCTAAATACTGTGCCCCTGCAATTGATCTACGAACGCTGGACCGATGAGTATTCTGCGCTATGGTCAGGGCGGGTGAGCCTTATAAAAAAAATGGCGGAAGCAACCGCCAAAAAGGAGAAGACTAAATGAATTCACCCGACTCAAAGAAACGCATATACAAGGTTGTCATTGATGCTCCACTCGAAACCGTGTGGGCGCAACTGGTAAAGACCGATGAGGTGTTACCTTTTTTCTTCGGCTCTGTTTGCGATTGTGATGAGATGAAACCCGGTCAACCATTTGCAATGCGCTCACCCAATGGCAAGTATACAAGTGTTGTTGGTGAGGTTCTGGAATTCACGCCACCTTATCGTTATGCCCATTCGTTCAAATTCACGGCTTATGACGATGAGCCTTGTACGGTTTCTTATGACCTGAAGCAAACTGATTCCGGAGTAGAATTCACTTTGATCACAGAGAATGTACCCGAAGGTACCAGGACTGAAAAGTCGATGGATCAAGGCGGCACATTTATTGTGGAGGCATTAAAATCTTTGCTTGAGTCAGGTAGGCCAAATTTCAAGACTCGAATGATCCTGACCATGATTTCTCTAACAACAGTTTTTACACCGTCGAAGTGTAATTCAACACTTTGGCCATTAAAAAAGGGGATAGCAGATGTCTAAGTCACCTGAAGCGATGTTAGAAAGCATGATCTCTAATATGAAATTAAAAACGGGCAAATCACTACCAGAATGGCTAGCTATAGTAAAAAGCTCGGATCAAGAGAAACACGGTCAGATAGTAAAGTTTCTGAAGTCTGAACACGGTATGACTCATGGTTTTGCTAACCTGGTTGCCAACCAGCACTTGAAACCGGTAGCCTCATCTGGTGTTGACCTGGTTGAAACGCAGTATGGCGGGAGTAAGGCAAACCTAAGACCGATATATGAGAAAATCATTGAGTATGTTAATTCTCTGGGGAGTGATGTCGAAATATCTCCTAAAAAAGCTAATGTCAGCTTGCGTAGATCAAAACAATTTGCCCTGGTGCAACCTTCGACAAAAACGCGAGTAGACCTTGGTATCAACTTAAAAGGTGTATCGCCTAATAGGAATCTCGAAGCATCTGGAAGTTTTAATAGTATGGTAACTCATCGGGTACGCCTGACCTCTGCAACAGAGTTTGATAAAGATGTTAAGGCATGGTTGAAAAAAGCTTACCTGGAT
>Ga0206123_10002901_pt1 | contig 14524 bp, 16 predicted proteins | sample Helgoland_Spring_2_FD_160086 | JGI IMG/M metagenome (GOLD analysis project Ga0206123, IMG submission 160086) | Pelagic subsurface seawater microbial communities from Kabeltonne, Helgoland, North Sea - Helgoland_Spring_Bloom_20160316_1 | ecosystem: Environmental > Aquatic > Marine > Epipelagic ...
ACTTTACTAAACCCTCAAACAGCTTTTAGCCAAGCAGCAGTTATTCCAGTAGGTATCTTTAGTGTACAAGCTGATTTAGATCGCCAATACATAATTACTAATTTAGATTTTCTTCAAAATTTATCTGATAGAAAAAACCTAATTTCAGCAATTGAAATAAAAGTAAAAAATCTATACAATGTTAATGAGATTAAAGATTATTTACAAGAAAGACTTGGTACTGATTTTGAAGTGAAAAATAGAGTACAACAACAAGATTTTCTTTATAAGATATTAAATACTGAGAAACTAGCGGTTTTTCTTATTTTACTCTTAATTTTAATTATTTCAACATTTAATATAATTGGCTCATTAACAATGTTAATGATTGATAAGCGAAATGATATTTTAACTTATAAAAGTTTTGGTGTTACAAAAAATCAAATAGAATCTATTTTTTTTAAAAAATCAATGCTAACAGTTTTATCAGGATTATTACTAGGACTTTTTTTAGGATTAGGATTTTCCTTGTTGCAGTATAAATTTGGATTTATAAGTATGGGTAGTGGTAGCTTTATGGTAGAATCATATCCAGTATCCGTCAAAATTTTAGATATTTTCTTTGTAATAATAACGGTTGTTGTAATTGGCTTGCTTGCATCATGGTATCCAGTTAAAATTTTAAGCAAGAAAATATTTGATAATTAAAATTTTAACTTTATTTCATCAAGCAATTCAAAAATTTCATCTGTACATTCAGATGTAATTATTTTTATTCTATAATCTTTGAAATGAGGTATTCCTTTAAAATAGTTAGAATAATGTCGTTTCATTTCAGCTATACCAAGAATTTTTCCTTTCCATTCAATTGAGTGCTTAAGATGTTGTTTGCAAGCGTTAACTCTATCAGCAATGACTGGTTTTGCAAGATGACTTCCTGTTTTAAGAAAATGTTTTATTTCATTAAATATCCATGGATTTCCTATAGCTGCTCTACCTATCATCACTCCATCAACACCATATTTATTTTTCACTTCTGCTACATTTTCCGGATTGCTAATATCCCCATTACCAAAAATAGGTATATGCATACGTTGATTGTTCTTTACATCCCCAATTAAAGTCCAATCCGCTTCTCCCTTATACATTTGCTTTCTAGTCCTTCCATGAATTGACAAAGCCTCGATGCCTACATCTTGTAATCTTTCAGCTACATCTACAATGTATTTAGTGTTTTCATCCCATCCTAATCTTGTCTTTACCGTTACTGGTAAATTAGTACTGTTTACAATTTCTTTAGTCATTTTAACCATTTTCGGTATATCTTTTAAAATCCCAGCACCAGCTCCTTTGTTTGCAACTTTTTTAACAGGGCACCCATAATTGATATCTATAAATTCCGGATTAGCTTTTTCACAGATCTTGGTAGCTAATCTCATTGATTCAATATCATATCCAAAAATCTGTATACCAATTGGACGTTCGAAATCATAGATGTCTAGCTTCATTGTACTTTTCGCAGCGTCACGAATTAGTCCTTCTGATGAAATAAATTCTGTATATAATACATCTGCACCATGTTGTTTGCAGAGAGCGCGGAAAGGAGGGTCACTAACATCTTCCATTGGAGCTAAAAGCAACGGGAACTCACCTATATCTATATTTCCTATCTTTACACCCATTTCAGCAAAAATACATAATCTTGAGATTTAAAGCACTCTATAAAAATAAGTCATCTATTAACAAACTAAGTTTATTATTCTTTATAGTTATAATTTCTATTTTTATAATTACTTTAATAGGAATTTTAATTACTAATTTGATGTTTAGTGATTTTGATAGTTCTAGTAGAAATTTATCAAATTATTCATATGTTAATTATTTAAAAGCTATCCAACTACTAAGCGGATTAGGATTATTTATTATACCTATTTTATTGTATTCATATGTAACAAGCTATAATTTGAATTTTCGTAATCAAATAAATAGGCAAAACTTATTATTAGTTCTTGCAATTATGTTTCTTATTCCACCATTTATTAGCTTGCTTTTAGAATGGAATATGCAGATTCCCGTCCCCGATTTTTTAATTTTTTTAAATAACGATAGCGAACCAATTGTCAGAGCTTTTTTAAGAATGAATAGTTTTTTTGACTTAGCCTATAATCTTTTTATCATTGCTATTATACCAGCAATAGGTGAGGAGTTATTTTTTAGAGGCTATTTGCAAAAACAATTAAGTAACTTATTTAATAATATACATTTATCAATTCTTTTAACTGCTTTTTTATTCAGTGCAGTACATTTACATTTTCACGGACTATTACCTCGATTTGTTCTTGGAATTTTGCTAGGTTATTTATTATATTGGAGTAAAAATTTATGGATTCCTATAATTGCACATTTTGTTAATAATGCACTTGCCGTTATCCTCTCGTATAAAGCTATAAAGATAGAATCAGGACCATATGCTCTTTTTTCGGAAGAAAAAGTTAGTCATATGTCTGCAACATTTTCATTTATTGCAGTTGCCTTACTATTGTTTTTGTTTTATAAAAACACAAAAAAGAAGACTGAAAAAAGTCTTCTATAAAAAATGTAAATCTTTTGATTTAGTAAGTCCCTTTTCTTGTAGAGTAATTAATTTTTAAGGCATTTGCTTTTCGTAATTCCTGTTTTACATCTGTAATGATACCCATTTTTGCAGTTTCATCTGCTTTTATTGAAGTTGTCATATATGGAATTTCTTTTTCATCTCTAGCTTGTTGTTCCGTAGCAATAAATTCTTGAATTTCTTCAACAGTTGCAAATGCATCGTTTAACTGTATTCGAGCAGCCGAACCGTAAGAAGCTTGTAGTCTTTTAATTGGGGATCCAATATAGATATAACTAACTAATGATTTTTTTTCAAGTTTTTTGATTTCTGTAGCTTTAGGAGTTTGCACTTTAACAAATAATGTTGTTTCGCGCATTACGGTTGTAACCATAAAAAAGAAAAGAAGCATAAATACAATGTCAGGTAATGAGGCAGTTGAAATAGCCGGCATCCCTTTTTTTCCATTTTTTCTAAATTTACTCATTTCCGCCTATATTTTTAGGTTCAGCCTCAGATATTTTTTGAGGGTACATTTTTCTAATTTCTTTTTGCTTTGTTTTATCTAGATCAGCATATCGTTCTCCAAATTTACCCAGCGATGCATCGTTTCTGAGCTCTGTATATGCTGCAGCAAGTTCATTTTGTACCCTTATGTAAGTTTTGTATTCTGTTCCTCTATCGTTTTGTAAGGAAATAATAGCCTTTTCTGGATTATCCGAAGACCTGGGGTCCATGCCATTATTATTGATAAATTGTTTTGCACCAGCTTTTAAGTTTGATATTTGCATTATTTCTCCCTCTACCAACAGTTGATTGTTTGAATTTATTAACACAACATATATGTTCTTAGCATTAATTTCTGGAGGTGTTTCTTGTTCAGAATCAGGCATAGGTGGTAACTTTCTGTTTATACCAGTATCTTGATCCATTGTTGTTGTTACCAAGAAAAAAATAAGTAATAAAAATGCAATATCGGCCATTGAACCTGCATTAATTTCTGGTAATCCTCTTCTGTTACTAGCCATTATTTAGAAATGACGTTTGATAGTTCAGAATAAACCACAGCTATGACAGCACTAAAAATTAGGAAGTAAAATGTTATTAACCCCATACCTACCTGCTTAGATGTTTTTGCTGTAGTTTCATATTTTTCATAACCTGCAGTTGCATCTGATGCAAAAAGGTATGCTATGATTAATATAACAATAAGCCCAACAATTGTGTAAATTGTTTTCTTTGCATTTTCAGTGTTTTGTAGCATTTTCTTTACTCCAAAACCAATAGCTGCTAGTGCTGCAAAGGCCACCATGATGTAAGTTACAATTATTCCAATATTAATTAAGTTTTCCATGCTTATTTATTTTTAACTAATAAATCAATTAGTGAAATTGATGCGTCTTCCATAGAATTTACTAATGAATCAACTTTTGCAATCAGATAATTATAAAATATTTGGAGTATCATAGCTACTATAAGACCAAAAACAGTAGTAAGTAATGCAACTTTAATACCTCCAGCTACTAATGATGGAGAAATATCACCTGCAGCTTCAATTGCATCAAATGCACCTATCATACCAATTACTGTCCCCATGAATCCAAGCATAGGCGCCAAGGCAATAAATAATGATATCCATGACAAGCCTTTTTCTAAAAGTCCCATTTGAACGGAGCCATATGAAACAATAGATTTTTCAACCATTTCAACTCCTTCATTTGATCTTTCTAATCCTTGATAAAATATTGAAGCTACTGGCCCGTTTGTGTTTCTACAAACTTCTTTTGCAGCATCAACTCCACCAGATTGCAATGCGCTTTCAACATTATTTAATAATTTATCTGTATCTGTAGTTGCCATATTTAGATATATTATTCGTTCTATAGCTAATGCTAAACCTAATATCAAACATAACAGTACAATACCCATAAAACCAGGACCTCCTTCAATAAATTTTTGTTTAATTATTTGATGGAAAGATGCTGACTGTGTAGTAGTTTCTTCAGTAGCAGGCATCTCTTCTTTTTCAACATTTCCTTCTGCAGTCTCAATGTTTTCATCAGCCTCCACGTCTTCATCTTCGTCAGAGTAGTCTACCTCATCTTCGTACGAGTAGTCATCTTCATCTTCATCTTCATCTTCGTAAGTGTAATCATCTTCATATCCAGTTTCTTCAGATTCATCTTGTGCTCTACTGTAGAGATTATAAGATCCTAAAAGAAAAAATGCTAGTAATGTTAAAAGTGATAATTTGTTTTTCATTTCGATTTGTTTGTTTATTAAGTTTGGCAAATTTATAAAAATATTATAAAGCTGCTTCGTATCTTTTGTTTACTTCTTGCCAATTAACAACATTGAAGAAAGCTGAAATATAATCAGGCCTTCTGTTTTGATAATTAAGGTAGTATGCATGTTCCCAAACATCAATACACATTATTGGTGTACATCCACACTCCCCTTGCATTAATGGGTTGTCTTGATTGGCTGTTGAACATATAGACAGTTTCCCATTTTTAACTCCTAACCATGCCCATCCAGATCCAAATCTAGTTGCTGCTGCTTTTGAAAATTCATTTTGAAAATTTTCAAACCCTCCATATTCAGATTCAATAGCATCTGCAATTAATCCAGTTGGATGACCACCACCATTAGGGCTCATAATCTGCCAGAACATACAGTGATTATAATAACCACCACCATTATTTCTTAAAGCACCGCTCAGCTGCGGGCTTGCACATATTTCTTCAATTGATTTATTTTTAAGATCAGAATTTTTTAAAGCATTGTTTAAATTTGTTGTATATCCATTATGATGTTTACTATGGTGAATTTCCATAGTTTTTGCATCAATGTGAGGTTCCAATGCACTGTAATCATATTGTAATTTTGGTAATTCGAATGACATAAGTTTTTAATTTTTAATTGTTTATAATAATATTTTCCATGCTTCTAGAGCATTTCCTTCTTTCAAGAATTGCTTTGCTAATATATGTTTTTCTTCTAAATTTCTATTTGTATTAGATTGCAAATCATTTCTAATTGGCATTTCTTCAATAGAGGCTAATATAGCTAAGTCACTGCCACTTAAAATAGATGAATTTTTTATGGAATTAGGTAGTCTATCAACTCCCATTCCAACTTTAGAAATAGGTTTCGCTATTTTGTATAATGAGTCTTTTGTTGTTTTTCCATACCAATCTCCCCCATACCTACTAACAATATTTAGTTTAAAAGGATCTATATCTTCATTCACATCTAATATAGATTTATCAATATGAATTTTCAATATCTGTGCTAGAACTAGGTTTCCTGCTCCACCTTCATCCCCAAGAGTAATAATATCATTTACTTTACATTCAAAATTAATAGGAGATTCACTTATTCTAGAAGGTTTTACTAAATCAGATTTTACTTCTATTAACCCTGCCTTTTCAAATTCATTAATATCCTTGTCAAAACTACATGATGCTAAAGATACTTGTTGAGCTATATTTTCATTTACTAAACCAATTACACATTCCCTAATTTGTTTAACATTTTCTAATGTATCTTTATTATTTCCAAATCTCGCACTTTTAACTGGAGAGAATATCATTACTGGAGGATTCACAGAAAATATGTTAAAAAATGAAAATGGGGCTAAATTTTTTTTTCCATTTTTATCAATAGTACTTACTAAAGCTATTGGCCTTGGTGTGATTGCTGATGAAAGATATTTGTACAAACCATCAGTTTCTCCATTTGTGATGTCTATAGTTTTAATCATTTCTTTAGTTTTAAAATAGAGTGGGTAGATTTTGATTTAACTAACTTATTTGTAATTTTTCCAAGCCCCTCAACTTCCATTTCAACTGTATCTCCTTCTTTTAACCATTTTTCGCAATAGTTTGGTTTTTTTATTTTTTCAGTTCCATTAAGTTCGAGTAGGCACCCCGTGCCTACAGTTCCTGAACCAATAATATCACCAGGATAAAGTTCTACACCATATGACGCTCTTTCAATAATTTCTGCGAATGTCCAGTTCATATCAACGGCATTTCCTTGAGATAGCAACTCGCCGTTTACAGTACATCTCATTTCTAAATTATACTTATTGCCAAATGGTGTTTCTATACAGTTACTAATTATTTCTTCTGAAGTCACTAAATATGGGCCTAATACAGAAGCAAAATCTTTACCTTTAGCAGGCCCTAAATTAAGTTTCATTTCTTCCATTTGTAATCTTCTACAACTAATATCATTAAATATACAGAATCCTGCTATATGTTTATCTGCATCTTTTGAGAGTATATTCTTACCGCCTTTACCTATTACAACTGCTAGTTCTAATTCATAATCAAGTTTTTCAAAATGGTCAGGCATTAACTCTATCTTCTCATTATCTGCATAGATGGTATTTTGATTAGAAAAATAAAACACTGGAAACTCATCAAATTCAGGAATCATTTTTAATCCTCTATTAGTTCTTGAAGTACTAACGTGCTGCCTGAAGGCATAAGCATCTCGTAATGAATTTGGTTTTGGAATTGGAGGTAACAATGTAACACTGCTAATACTATGTTGAACACATTGTTTATTTTTAATTGTAGTTTCAATTTTTGCCTTATAATCTTTAACTTGTAATAAATCTATCATTGAGATGTCACCAAAATAACTATTCATATTGAAGATAATATCAGACTTTAAAACTCCAACTTGAACAATCTTGGAATCGCTTATCATATAGCTCAGTAATTTCATCGTATGCAAAAATATCAATTTATATTTTAGTGTTAATAAAGATACTTATACTTTCTATATTAAAATATATATTTGCAAAAAGAAACGTCATATGCCAAGATATCATAAGCTAGGTAAAATGCCACACAAAAGGCATACTACCTTTAAGAAAGAAGATGGGAATTTACATTATGAAGAGTTGTTTGGCACTATAGGTTTTGATGGTATGTCTTCTTTGCTGTATCATTTGCATAGACCAACTCAGGTTAAATCTATTAAAGACCCGTATTCCGTTTCTCCTGAAATAGCAGTAGATAAAAATATGAAATCATACTTATTAAAAGGTTTTCAAGCACCAAAGATTGCTGATCATCTAGAAAGTAGAATTTCTATTTTAATTAATAATGATTTAAATATACTTCTGTCAGCACCAAAAAACTTGCAAGAAGATTATTTTTATAAAAATACGGATGGGGATGAGGTGATTTTTGTTCATAAAGGAACAGGTACTCTTAGAACTTTTGTAGGAAATTTAAAATTTAAAGAGGGAGATTACCTTGTAATTCCTAGAGGTATGATTTATACAATGAAATTTGACACTTCTGATAATAGATTGTTTATTGTCGAATCATACACTCCAGTTTATACTCCAAAAAGATACAGAAATCATTTTGGTCAGTTAATGGAAAATTCTCCTTACTGTGAGAGAGATATAAGAGTTCCAAATAATTTAGAAACTCATGATGAGCAAGGTGATTTTATAATCAAAATCAAGAAAGAGCAAATGATTCATGAGTATACTTATGCATCACATCCTTTTGATGTAGCAGGTTGGGACGGATATAACTTTCCTTACGCTTTTTCAATTCATGACTTTGAGCCAATTACTGGTAGAGTACATCAGCCACCTCCTGTGCATCAAACTTTTGAAACAAGTAGATTTGTAATTTGTTCATTTTGTCCACGGATGTATGATTATCATCCTGAATCTATTCCTGCACCATACAACCATTCAAATATTGATTCTGATGAGGTTCTATATTATGTAGATGGAGATTTTATGAGTAGGAATCATGTTGAGCAAGGAAATATTTCTTTACATCCTGCTGGAATTCCGCATGGCCCTCATCCTGGAGCAATGGAAAGAAGTATTGGTCAAACTAAAACTGATGAGCTAGCTGTAATGGTTGATACGTTTGCGCCATTAAAATTAACAAAATCAGCAATCGAGTTATCTGATGGAGAATACCATGAGTCGTGGCTATAAAATGATAAAAATTAAATTATAATGAGTAATATAGAGAATGTTGAGTATAGATTGGAAAAGATATTTAAAGATGCTAAAGATTTTCTTCCGTTACTAGGAACTGATTATATTGAGTTTTATGTTGGAAATGCAAAGCAAGCAGCACACTTTTATAAATCAGCATTTGGTTTTCAATCTTATGCTTACAAAGGACTTGAAACAGATAATAGAGAATATGCTTCTTATGTTTTAAAGCAAGATAAAATTAAGATTGTTTTAACAACACCATTAAACTCAAAATCTCCAATTAATGATCACATAGTAAAGCATGGTGATGGAGTTAAAATAATCGCACTATGGGTAGATGATGCAAAAAAGTCATGGGAGGAAACAACTTCAAGAGGCGCAAAATCTTTCATGAATCCAACAACAGAAAAAGATGAATACGGTGAAGTTGTTCGCTCTGGTATATATACATACGGTGAGACAGTTCATTTATTTATAGAGCGTAAAAATTATAAAGGAACTTTTTTGCCTGGATATCAAAAATGGGAATCTGAATATAATCCAGAGCCTACAGGACTGAAATTTATCGATCATATGGTTGGAAATGTAGGTTGGAATGAAATGAATACTTGGGTAAATTTCTATGAAGAAGTTATGGGGTTTGTAAATTTCTTGTCTTTTGATGATAAGCAGATTAATACTGAATACTCCGCTTTAATGAGTAAAGTAATGAGTAATGGTAATGGCCGTATAAAGTTTCCAATTAATGAACCAGCTGAAGGCAAGAAAAAATCACAAATTGAGGAATACCTTGATTTTTATGAGGGAGCTGGAGTTCAGCACATTGCTGTTGCTACTAATGATATTATCTCTACAGTCAGTAAACTCAGATCAAGAGGGATTGAATTCTTATCTACACCTCCGGATGAATATTACAAGGCAGTGCCATTTAGGCTAGAAACACATAACCACAAACTTAAAGAAGATATTGAAACATTAAAAGGTCTTGGTATTATGATAGATGCGGATGAGGAAGGATATTTGTTACAAATATTTACAAAACCAGTTGAAGATAGACCAACATTGTTTTTTGAAATTATTCAAAGGGTAGGAGCTAGAGGTTTTGGAGCAGGTAATTTCAAAGCTTTATTTGAATCCATAGAAAGAGAACAAGAAAAGCGAGGTACACTATAAAATTATAAAAATGAAAAACTTACAAATTGGAGATATAGCTCCTGAAATTAATTCAGTAGATCAAAATAATGATAGAATTACTTTAGAACAGTATAAAGGAAAGAAAGTAATTCTTTATTTTTATCCAAAGGATATGACACCAGGATGTACTGCCCAATCATGTAATCTTAGAGATAATTATCAATCACTTTTAGACAATGGCTATGTAGTACTTGGTTGTTCTGTGGACAGTCCTTCTAGGCATGTTAAATTTATAGAAAAATATGAATTACCTTTTCCACTGATTTCAGATGGAGATAAAAAAGTAGTTGAGGATTACGGAGTTTGGGGTCTTAAAAAATTTATGGGGAAAGAATATATGGGGATCAATCGAACAACTTTTATCATTAATGAAAATGGAATAATTGAAGATATTATTGAAAAAGTTAAAACTAAAGATCATACAAATCAAATTCTTTAGTAATTAGTTTTGATGAAGAAACTACTTCTTATATTACTTGTCTTGACCATTATTGGGTTTGGGAAAATGGCAACTCCATCATTAGTATTTAATGCTGGTCAAACTTTCTCTATTCGAGCTTTTTAATTTTATTAATAGATTAAAACAATAGCTTAAAAACTTGTTCAATTTTACCGCATTGGATTATTTCAATGTTGAATGCCTTTGGATTAAATTTATTATATTTAGAAATAATAATTTTATTGTATCCAAGTTTTTCCGCTTCAGCAATTCTGCTTTCAATTCTATTTACAGCTCTTATTTCTCCGGAGAGACCAATTTCTCCTGCAAAGCATGTTAAAGTGTTTAAAGCTATATCGTGATCTGATGATAAAATAGAGCATACTACAGCTAAGTCGATTGCAGTATCATCAATTTTAATTCCTCCTGTGATGTTTAAAAATACATCTTTTGCGCCTAATCTGAATCCACATCTTTTTTCAAGAACTGCAAGAAGCATATTCATTCGTTTGGTATCATACCCTGTAGCAGACCGTTGGGGAGTACCATATACAGCAGAACTTACTAGTGATTGAATCTCCACCAAAAGTGGTCTTGCCCCCTCAATAGTAGCTGCAATTCCTACACCACTTGTTGCTTCATCTCTTTCTGAAATCAAAATTTCTGAGGGATTGCTTACTTCTCTTAATCCTTCTTGATTCATTTCATAAACACCAAGTTCAGATGCTGATCCAAATCGATTTTTTATTGTTCTAAGAATTCTATACACATGGTTTCTGTCTCCCTCAAACTGAAGTACAGTATCAACCATATGTTCTAATATTTTTGGGCCTGCTATCGCCCCATCTTTATTAATATGGCCAATTAAGAACACAGCAGTACTAGTTTCTTTTGCGTATTTAATAAGCTCAGCAGTACATTCTCTTATTTGAGAAACACTTCCAGGAGATGATTCGATATGAGCGGTATGTAATGTTTGTATTGAGTCAACTACTAAAATATCAGGCTGTAATTGTTCTATTTGTTGAAAAATATTTTGAGTTGATGTTTCAGTTAGAATATAGCAATGTTCAGAGTTTCTGTTGATACGTTCTGCTCGCATTTTAATTTGCTTTTCACTTTCTTCTCCAGAAATATATAATATTTTTTTGCTTTTTGAACTAAGTGCAAATTGCAATAATAAGGTTGACTTTCCAATTCCAGGGTCACCCCCTAAGAGAATGAGTGATCCAGGAACTATACCACCACCAAGGACTCTATTAAGTTCATTGTCATTTGTTACGATTCGCTTTTCATTCTTATAATCAATATTACTTACTAGTGTTGGTTTATATATTTTATTACTATTAAAACTACCTTTAGTGTCATTCTCTTTTGTAGTTATTTCCTCAACAAAAGTATTCCATTCATTACATTGCGGACATTTTCCAAGCCATTTCGGAGATTGTTTACCGCAACTTTGACAAAAAAATGCAGATTGAATTTTCTTTTTTGCCATTAGATTGACTTGATTTTTTCTATAATACTTGTTGTAGAGTAACCATCAATAAATGGTACAAGTGTTACTTCGCCATTATAATCTTGAACTTCTTTATGACCAATGATAGTTTCAATTTTGTAGTCTCCCCCTTTAGCTAAAACATCAGGTTTTAGAATCTTGATTAAATTAATTGGAGTTTCTTCAGAAAACAAAATAATAGCATCAACAAAGCAAAGAGATGCAAGTAGAAAAGCTCTAGCTTTTTCATCTACAATTGGACGGTTACTTCCTTTAATTTTTTTTATTGAGTTATCTGAATTAAGACCTATAACTAACTTATTGCCTAGATCAGCTGTTTTTGCTAACACTTCAATATGACCCTTATGAACAATATCAAAACATCCATTAGTAAAGATAATTTTTTCGCCATTTTCTCTCCAAGCACTTATTTTATCTTTTAACTCTTCAATAGATAATAGCTTACTTTTTATGTTAGTTAGATGTGACATTAGTTTTCTTTTTTGATAAAAATAAAATTAATAAACCAATTGAACCTGTGATAAGTGCTACTAATGTCTGAGCAATATGTACTATTGTTGGGAAAAGTAATGCTGGATTTGAAGGGTCACCCCCTTCACCTAAATAGATAGTTCCTACACCAAGTACTGAAAGTCCAATCATCATTATTGCATGATAAGAGCCTATGCCACCAGGAGTTGGAATAACCATCCCAATTCCTCCCAAAACAAGTAAGAATAATCCATCTCCAGCTGTTAAATTAGAGGTTTCTTCCATACAAAAAAAGCAAATGTATGTCATTAAAAAATACATGATCCAGATACTAAAAGTGTGGAACCAGAATGATGATTTGTTTTTAATATTTTTAATACTTTTGAATCCTATTTTAATACCAAAAATAAATTCTTTTATCTTAACATAAAAAGATGTTTTTTGAAGATACTTTTTAGCAACAATAAAAATCAGAAATAATATTAAAACGCTTGTGACTAATTGTATAATTTTAACAGAACTAAAACTTCCATTTTGTTGAGATGAAATCTTGAGGTAGAAATTAAATATTTCATTAAACTTAAAAATCATAGTTAGAAATATTAAGACAAATAAAAAGATAAAATCAATTACTCTTTCTATAATAATTGTCCCAAAAAGTTTGTCAACTGGAATTCTTTCAGCTTGGTTAAGTGCAGTGCATCTTGATATTTCTCCTGCTCTAGGAAGAAAAAGATTAGTAAAGTAAGAGAATGCAACCGCTGAAACAGAGTTCCATTTTGATGATGTGTAGCCTAAAGCGTCAATAAGAACAATCCATCGTAGTCCTCTATTTACTATTGCCCAGCTTCCAAATATCATCGAAAAAAACACCCATTTCCCATCAACCATTTGTATCTCTTGAATTAATTTTACTGGGTCTTGATTTTTAAAAAGAAAATATATAATGAATGCAGATAAAGAAAGAGACCCAACAAATTTTAAAATTTTGAAAATTGATTGTTTAGACATTTTGCAAAATTATAAAATTATATTGTCAATTAATCTTACATGATTCACATATGCGGCTATGCAAATGGCATTAGTATTGTCTTCATTCCAACTTTGGATTGGTTGCAAAGTTTTAAGAGATACAAACTCAACATATTCCAACTCTACATAATTGTTTTTATAAAAACTAGTAGAAATATAATTTTTCAATTTAGTGATTCCTAGACTTTTATTCTCTTTACAATAGCAAAGACATTCATATATTAATGATGCTTCTATTTTTTGTTTTACTGTTAGTAGTTTATTTCTTGAGCTTTTTGCTAATCCATTAAGTTCTCTAATTGTAGATATTCCAATTATTTCAGTAGATATTTTTTCTTTTTTAACAAGTTCTTTGACAATCTGTAATTGCTGTAAATCTTTCTCTCCAAAAAATGCTTTGGTTGGCTGAATAATATTTAGAAATTTCTCAACAATTGTTGCCATTCCATCAAAGTGGCCAATGCGATATTTGCCTTCCATTACGTTAGATAATATCCCAAAGTTATATTTTTTAGCTTTTTCGTTCTCAGAATAAAGATTACTTTTTTGAGGAATAAATACAATATCACAATTAGCTTTTTGCAGCTTAAGGATATCTGCATTTATTTCCTTAGGGTAATTTTTAAAATCTTCTTGGCTATTGAATTGAGTCGGATTTACAAAAATACTACAGACAGTAATATCACAATCTTTTTTAGATCTTTCAATTAAAGAGATGTGTCCTTCATGTAGAGCTCCCATTGTTGGCGCAAATCCAATAGACTTTTTTTTATTATATTGATTTAGCAAAGATAAAATCTCAGCTGTGGTTTTGACAATCTTCATTTAAATAGATATTTCGGATATATTTTAACAACAAAACTAACTGAAAAGCTTTGATGTTACACAATTTTTTATATATTTTTGCATACCTAAAATCTAATCAATGAAAAAACCAAGGGTATTATATGTTTCACAGGAAATAACTCCTTACACGGGTGAAACATCTATGGGGGATGTGGGAAGTTTTTTGCCTCAAAAAACCCAAGAAAGCGGTAAAGATATCAGAATGTTTTTGCCAAGATTTGGAACAATAAATGAGAGAAGACATCAGCTTCATGAAGTAATTAGACTTTCCGGAATGAATCTTATTATTGATGATTTTGACCATCAGTTAATTATAAAAGTTGCTTCAATTCAAAAGTTAAGATTGCAAGTGTATTTTATCGACAACGAAGAATATTTTCCGAGTAAGCAAATGTTTCATGATTCAGAAGGTAATTTTATGACTAATAATGATGAGCGAATAATTTTTTACTGCAAGGG
>Ga0206123_10002912_pt1 | contig 14498 bp, 13 predicted proteins | sample Helgoland_Spring_2_FD_160086 | JGI IMG/M metagenome (GOLD analysis project Ga0206123, IMG submission 160086) | Pelagic subsurface seawater microbial communities from Kabeltonne, Helgoland, North Sea - Helgoland_Spring_Bloom_20160316_1 | ecosystem: Environmental > Aquatic > Marine > Epipelagic ...
ATGATGGAATTCTTGTTCATAGAATCAATCGAGTGTCGAAGGGATTGGCATTAAACTCTCAAGGGCATCCTGTTCGGTCATGCCACGTCAGGTTTTATAATAATTTGCGTAGTTCATCCTGGTCTGCTCTTGCCCCGAAACTGGATACAAGTAGAGAGGCTGCTCTATTAGCAAGGTCTGCGGATTCAGGATAACTCAGGCCATGGGTTATACCATACAGGAAAGAGCCGGCAAAAATATCACCGGCACCGGTTGTATCTATAGCTTTAGTTGGAACTCCAACAGACATTGTCTCGACTGCACCATCGTAAACAAGCGCGCCTTCTTTGCCGCAGGTCATAACAATTTTTGAGCAGACAGTTTTTAATCGAGCCATTGCATCGTTGCGGGTGCTCGCTGCTGTCCAGAGTCTGGCTTCATCCTCATTGCAAAAAATTAGATCAATGCCAAGTTCGGCAAGTTCATCAAAAGCTGCCTTGAAGTTCTCAACCATTGCCGGGTCTGAAAGAGTCAGTGAAATGATGACGCCAGCGTCCTTTGCAATAGCAATGGTTTCCTTTACTGCTGCAAAGGCGGTGGCAGAAGTTACCAGATAACCTTCGATGTACAGGTAAGTCGAATTGCGAAGCGCGTCTTCATTTAGCTCGTTAGTAGACAATGTCTCCGTGATCCCCAGGTGGGTTGTCATTGTCCGTTCGGCATCGGGGGTGACCATTGAGATACATTTGCCTGTGATCCCGGGTTCACGCCCTGCATCCAGATTTGTTTCCACACCTGCAATTTTCAGGTCTGACATAAAAAAGTCGCCAGTTTCATCGCCGGCAACCTTGCAGCTATAAAAGCTGTTTGCGCCTAATTGTGCCGCCGCAACCATAGTGTTGGCAGCAGAGCCGCCACCGGCCTGTTTAATTGCCATCTGCTCGTGCTCAACTTCAAGCAGGTTGAGGAGTCTTGTACGTTCATCGCTGTCGATCAAGGTCATCAGACCTTTGCCTACGCCGGCCTTTTGGAGAAAGGCATCATCGACCTCATACTCAGTATCAACAAGTGCATTTCCAATGCCATAAATATCGTATTTCTTCACTTTAATTCCTTAGTCTGGTAATTGATGAGAGTACTGTTTGTGCCTGGTGGATTATGTCAGTTGGCTTAACACCTTTCGCGCAGCACTCAGGGTTTGGTCTATGTCTTGCTCTGTGTGAGCAGAGGATACAAATCCGGACTCGAACGGAGACGGGGCCAGGTTAATTCCTTCTTTCAACATGCCATTAAAGAAGATGTTAAATCTGGATGTGTCTGAATTCATCACTTCACTAAATCGTGTGACCGGATCAGTCGCAGAGAAGAAGAAACCAAACATTGCTCCCACCTGGTTCGTTGAGAAGGCAATATCGTATTCTTCTGCAATCGCTTTTAGACCTGTTACCAGGGAGCCGGTTGTCGCCGTGAGCGTTTCGAAAAAGCCAGGTGCCTCGATTAGACCCAGGGTGGCAAGTCCTGCTGTCATCGCGATGGGGTTACCTGAAAGGGTTCCAGCCTGGTAAACGCCTCCGAGGGGTGCAACCACACTCATGATGTCGCGGCGACCGCCAAATGCGCCTACCGGCATGCCACCACCGATGACTTTACCGAGAGTTGTCAGATCAGGCACGATATTGTAATGGGCCTGGGCACCACCCAGTGCCACCCTGAAGCCTGTCATTACCTCGTCAAAAATCAGCACTGCACCATGATTCGTTGTTTGTGCTCGTAGTGATTCAAGGAATCCGGGGACAGGGGGGACGCAACCCATATTCCCCGCGACGGGTTCCACAATGACTGCAGCAACCTGGTCGCCAGATTCGGCAAAAAATGCCTCAACCTGTGCGATATTGTTATATTCGAGGGTGATTGTATGTTGAGCTACGCTGGCTGGAACGCCTAGGGAATCAGGTTCACCCAGCGTCAGTGCCCCAGAACCCGCCTTGACTAAAAGCGCATCACTGTGTCCGTGATAGCAACCTTCAAACTTGACTATTTTTTCTCTGCCCGTAAATCCGCGGGCAACGCGGATGGCGCTCATTGTAGCTTCTGTACCTGAGCTGACCATTCGAATCATTTCGATGCTCGGCATAAGCTCAGCAACTTTCTCGGCCATGATTGTTTCTATTTCGGTCGGTGCACCAAAACTTAAACCGTGGGAGATTGCCTCGGTTACCTTTTCAATGACTTCCGGATGGTTGTGGCCGACGATCATCGGACCCCATGAACCTATATAGTCAATGTAACGTTTGTCGTCTTCATCGATAAGATGAGCACCTTCGCTGTGTTTAAAGAACACAGGTTTGCCGCCCACGCGCTGGAAAGCACGGACGGGAGAATTTACGCCGCCAGGCAAAATTTTGTTGGCTTTTTCAAAAAGTGTTTCGGAACGAGTCATTGGGAATTGTGTGCCCTGAATTTTGAGATGCGAATTCAACCACTCCTAGGCTTCGGATTCAAATTTGTTTAGGTTTTAGTCTTTTGGGGGGCTGAGATCAGGTTTGCTGTCTGGTCAGGCTAGTTGACCCAGTAAAGTCGATTAGGGACATAGTTCCCCATGCCCATACGACGAGCATTCCTGAGCGCGTGCCAGGTATAATTTTGTGCTTTTTCTACTGCAGTCACAGGGTCGAAGCCGTGTGCGATATGGGCCGCGATTGAGGCCGACAAGGTAGAGCCAGAGCCAAGATAGGCGTGGGGTAGTCGTTGCCATTCCCAGGTTTTGACCACCCCTGAATCGGAATAAAGCGAGTTAGTCATTGTTTTGATATCGACACCCAGTCCGGTTACCAGGACGTACTCTGGTCCGGCATCGAGTATTTCTCGAATACATGCTTCAAGCGTATCAGCTTGCGGGGCCAGATAATTGGCTTCTTGCGTATTAATAGTAATGATACTTGATAGTGGTAGTAATTGATTACGGATATGGTCGAGAAGATGATGGGTAAACAGGGTTGATTGTAGAGGTAATGACGGTTGGTAAATTACGGGTTTTTCAGGATAGTCCCTCAGGATTGTGTAGATCGCCTGCAGGGTGTCGACACTGCCAACCTGCCCGACCTTAAAAACTGAAACAAGCATATCTTCGAGAATGGCACGCGCTTGCTCGGTCATCATGATGGGGTCGGTTGCGACGGAATCGTGATATTCGTAGGTGTCCTGGGCTGTAATGGCCGTCGCAATAGAAGAGCAGTGGCAGCCCATACTAAACAGGGTTTCAACATCAGCCTGAATTCCGGCTGCCCCACTTGGATCGTGGTCTGAGAATGTCATCACAACGGGTGTGGCTTGCATGTTCGGTTGTTTCGGTAATGACACTGGTACAATTTCCCCTAAGTCAATCTGCTTCTGGCCATGGATATCCCGAATGACGAAGCTGATTGCATACCCTGGACCTGTCAATGTGTTTGTGGGCAGGGCTTAAGGTTAAGTGTATCAGCGGAATGAAATTCTGCCTGCGGATTCAGATTTGATAATAGGATTCAATATCGCTTCGAGTCACGATACCCACCACCGAGTCCAGCAGGGGAGCTGTAATCCGGTTGACATAGATTCCCTGCACGCCGCTTTTGTTGAGGGTATCGAGCGCTTCACTCAGCGTTGCCTGTATCAGGATAGGACGCACATCAAATCGGGTCGCCGGTATCGCATTTAGATCAATCTCCTCTCCTTTGTTTGCCGCGAGATGATTGAGCAGGTCCTCGGACCTGATGATGGATTCAGGCCCTTTTTCGCCATCTACCAGTAGCCACAAAGGTTTCTCCAGCAACAAGAGCCGAGCATCTTCCCGTGAGATGGCAGGCTTGGTGCGTTCGAAACTTCGGGACATGATGCTGGCCACCGAGGCCCGATTAAGTGCCATGGACAAGGGTTTTTGTTCGGATTCCAACCCCAGAATCTTCATTTGTGTTGTAAAGACTGATTCGCAACCAAATAGTTGTCTGGAGGTTATGTTCGCGATGATAATCACAAGCATGGCTGGCAGGATGATATTCGAATTGTTGGTGAGTTCCATGACCGCCATGAGTGCCGCAAGTGGCGCTTGCAAAACAGCCCCCATCATCGCTCCCATTCCCAGGATGACATAGAATCCCTGGGGTGAAGCATGTTCGGGTAATAGTTGTGAGCCAAAGTTACCGAGAATTCCTCCTGCCATCGCACCGATAAATAGTGCAGGACCGATAACGCCAACGGGCATGCCCAGTGCAATCGTTGTTGTGCTTGCAAGGATTTTGAAGACGAAGGCCATGGCCAATACCGATAAGGTCAGGCTGCCGTCCATAGCCGCATTAACTGAGTCGTACCCAACCCCAAGGATTTGGGGTGCAAGCAGTGCGAGTACACCGGTGATAAATCCTGCGATCAGCATCCTGATCCAGATAGCGCTGGGTGCAACCTTGTACACCCAGGAAATAGCTCCAATAAATATGGCGGCGACTGCACCGATTAACACGCCTTCGAGCAACAGAAACGGGACCTCATAGATGCTGCCCATGGCAAGTGCTGCGGGTACGTCGAAGGCCGAGTCAGCGCCGTAAACGCTTTGGTTGATCATTGTTGCGGTCACTGATGCAAGAATTACGGGGATAAATCCGGCGATTGTGTACTCCATGAGAATGACTTCCATAGAGAAAATGACACCTGCCATGGGGGTGTTAAACGAAGCAGAAATCGCCGCCGCCGCGCCGCAACCCACTAAAATTCTGATGCTGTTATTTGGCAGTTTTAACTTCTGGCCTAGTAAGCTGGCTCCCGCGGCACCGAGATGTATTGCTGGTCCCTCACGACCTCCGGATTGTCCCGATGCAAGTGCAATGATTCCGCCAAAGAATTGGACCAGCGCATTTTGATAGGGCATGTGTCCCTGGTGTCTTGCTAGCCGCTCCAGCACGTGGGTAGGTCCAACCTGTCTATGGTCGGGTTTGAGCAGGAACATCATAATTGCGAGGATTACGGCCCCACCCACGGGAACAAGAAAATAGAGTGGATGATCCAGCGCCTCGAAGTTTTCGAAATCGTCATTAAGGACCCGTGCTAGTGGAATTTCCATAAGAGTTCGAAAGGCGAGGATCACAAGACCCGTCACCATGCCTGATAGCACACCCAGGATCGCAAACTGTGGGACGGCCTCAAGAGATGCGAGGGATCTGCGGAACCCTCGCATTGAAAACTTTGAAGAAAGCTTGCGAGCCATAGCTACCCGGGTTATTTGAATTTGGCACGAGGATATGCCAACTGTTGTCAAAGATCGACCGCAAATGCGGTATTTGCATGTCCATGGCGCTGGAAATGGCTTGTTTTAATGGAATTTCTGCTAAACTAGCAACCCCTCGGACTGTTTTTGATTTTTAACAGACATGAAATGGCAACAGTAAAAGGCAGTAAGCAATATCAGATGGTGGTTACGCCTCACAGGCCCTTCTATCGGGGAGCTGTGGTTTTTTTGTGTTTGCTGGCCCTGGGCGCGCTCAGTTGGCTAACCTTTAAATACGGACTGGACCAGGGGATGGCAACGAAGATTGAGGTTGTGAACGAACGTGATGAATTGCGGTCACAACTCAATATCAGTGCAAAGCTTGTCGGTGATCTAAGGCAGGATATCGCTGACCTGAAGGTTGGCGGCCAGGTTGACCTGCGGGCGAATGAAGAAATACAGCAAACTGTCGAATCTTTGCAAAAGGAAATTGCTGATTTAAGCGAAGAGATCAGATTTTATAAAGGTGTCATGGTACCAAACGCTGAAGAGCGAGGTCTGCGGATAGAACGGCTAGATATGAAAGCGTCAACTGAGCCGAGCAAGTTTAGATATAGTTTGTTACTCACCCAGATTGTTGATAAACATGATTATATTCAGGGTGGTGTAGAAATAAGCGTGCTTGGGAAGCAGGGTGATGAAGATCGTCGCTTGTCCTTATTGGAGCTAGGTGAAGATGCGCGGGAAGCAATTCGATTCAGATTTCGCTATTTTCAGAACATTGATGGAGAGTTGAGTGTCCCGGAAGGGTTCTCTCCACAAGAAATAATGATAGTCGCACAGTCATCCGGAAGGGGCTCACAGCGGCTCGAGAAACGATTTGACTGGCAACTGACCGGGGGATAATTTATGGCTTTATTTGGGAATAGTAAGAAACCGGAACCTGGGATCACCCTGGTTGCGAACAATTGTGAGATGGAAGGTGATATCTATTTTAGTGACCAGCTACTGGTAAATGGTGTTGTCAAAGGAAACATTTATGCCCAGGAAGGTGCCAAAGCGATGGTCACCGTCAGTGAAAAGGGCCGCGTTAAGGGTGAGATTCGTGTCCCAAACGTGATTATTAATGGCAAGGTTTTTGGTGATATACATTCTGAAAAACATGTAGAGCTGGCCGCCAAGGCAGAGATTAAGGGTAATGTTTATTACAATTTAATCGAAATGGTGATGGGCAGCCGGGTTGATGGCAATCTGGTTAATGTTCGAGCAGGTAAGGAAGCCAGGCAAGATGTGCAGAAGAAGGCCGAGTCTCCCCGGGTTGATGTGACCGAGAGCAAAGACAATACGGGTAACACTGCAGGTAACAAAGAATCACCAGCACCTCAAAAGTCTCCACTGCATGTAACACCGGTCAAAAGTAAAACGGCCTAGGAGATCGCCGGCGGCAAGAATTTGAAATACCCCCTGATTTTTTTGAGTAGGCAAAGAAATGAATGATGCGCCACAAGTCGTAGTCCCGTTGGGGCTGAATTTTACTGATTCCGCAGCGAAAAAGGCCGGCGGTTTAATTGCAGAGGAAGATAATCCCGAATTGAAACTCAGGGTCTTTGTCACGGGAGGCGGCTGTTCTGGTTTTGAGTATGGATTTACTTTTGATGAAGATGTGGAAGACGACGACTCGTTCATCGAAAACCAGGGAGTGACGCTTGTTGTTGATGCATTGAGTTATCAGTATTTGGTTGGCGCCGAGGTTGATTTTAAAGAAGACCTTTCCGGTGCACGCTTTGTTGTGACTAACCCAAATGCAAGCACTACCTGTGGTTGTGGAAACTCCTTTTCACTTTAGATTGAAGTGCACAAATTCAAGTAGCTGATTTCATGTACTTAATTTAATGAACCTGATTTGACGCCATAGCCCGTAATAACTTTAGTCCCGGAGAGCCTTAGTCTTCAGCCTGGGGTGCATAAGCGTAGCTGCGAGTTCCCGTGATGGAATCGAGTTTGGCTAAAGTCGGCCGGGTAATTGCCTGAAATCTTTTCAATTCTTCTTTGCTGATGGGCTCGGCTTTGGGCAGTTTGACTGTTCGTGGATTTCGGTGGGTGCCGTTTACCAGAAACTCATAGTGAAGATGTGCCGCCGTTGCCCAGCCAGTCGCGCCAACATAACCAATAGTCTGCCCCTGTTTTACTGTCTTGCCGGATCGAATACCTTTCGCATAGGCGGAAAGGTGCAAATATTTTGTTGTATATTGCTGGCCGTGCTGGATGACAATAAATCGACCTGAAGCATTGTTTTGCCGGGCAATTGTAACTTTGCCATCTCCTGCTGCAAGAACAGGTGTTCCCTTGTTAGCGGCATAATCAATACCTCGATGAGGCATGACTCTTTTATGGATTGGGTGCAGACGTTTGAGATTGAAGCTGGAGCTCACATGGGAATAATGAACAGGGTCTCGAATGAATGCTTTTCTCATGCTGGCACCGTCTTTTGCATAGTAATCAGTATGGCCTGATTCGTCGGTGTACCTGACGGCTTCAAAGGTTTTACCCATGTTGCGAAATTGTGCAGCAATAATTTCACCCTCTTTTACCTTTTCCCCTGCTACGTAAATATCTTCGTAGAGTACGGCGAAAGTGTCGTCCTGTCTGATATCCAAAGCAAAACTGATATCCCACTGAAAGACATTGCTCAGCTTCATGATCATGTTGTCAGATAGCCCGGCGGCTTTACCGGCATGATAGAGGGATGGTTTTGACGCGGTTATCGAAGCCGTCTTGTAGGAGATGATGGTCTCGGTTTCTGCATTTTCCCAGGCCGCACTAAAGCCTTCGCCCTCACGTTTGATTTCCAAAGAGCGAATTGGACTCTGAATATAGCTCAGCGCGACCAATTGACCTTCAGCGTCAATTTTGAATCTCACTTCTTTCCTGGGCCGGATTTTCTTAAGCGATTTCACTTGCGACCCCAGTGACATCACATCATGCAAGTCTCTTGCGGAAAGGCCGGCACGGTTAAAAATGGCAGCCAGGCTGTCACCACGACGAACGGTAAAACTGGTCCAGTTATCTACCTTTGGAGTGACGACAGTTGGTGTAACTGGCGGCAAAACTTGATCAGCAACCACCGGTGCTTCCTGGGGAAGATTGCTGAGGGTCTCATCGGGTTTGATCGATAACGAGACCGGGATCCGGGAGGTATCGCTGGTTTCCCTTGCAGGCAAAGCACTGATGAATATCAGGAAGCACAGTGCTGCCCCGATTGCCATTTTCAGATGTGTTTTTGGGTATCTGTTCATAAAAGGAATGAATGCGTAGGTGTAATTATTGTAGTTTCTTACAAAAAGGTGCTAACTATATAAAAAATAAACAAATAATCAAACATTTTGTTTCGTTTTAGTCAAACCTGATCTGGTTGTGAAATCCTTAAGTTGAGCAAATGAAATCATGTTCAGCCCTTGTAATTCTCGCCGCATCAGGTAATTTGCGCCCTTCGTTTGTATGCTCGGCAGATTTTCCACTGTGCCAGTCAAGAAGTCTGAGTGCTGGCTGTGCCAGGATAATAGTGGCGTGAGCATGATTAGTTTAGCAAAGTAAACCGACTGAAAATGTGCGGCAGGACACGGGTTATGAAACTTGAACAAAATCTAATAGAGGATATGCGGGCTTTAGGCTTGATCGCCCAGGTTAGTAGTGAGGACTTACTACAAGAACATTTGAGCTCAGGTTCCCGTACAGTCTATTGTGGCTTTGACCCGACTGCGGATAGTTTGCATATTGGAAATCTTGTGCCTCTGCTGGCTTTGAGAAGATTTCAATTGGCTGGACACAGGCCGGTACTGCTGGTCGGCGGCGCGACTGGCATGATAGGTGATCCGGGAGGCAGAAGCTCAGAAAGAGATCTAAAACCAGCCGAGACTGTCAAGGCATTCGTGGAAAAGATTCGCGAGCAGGCAAGCGCATTTCTTGATTTCTCTGGCGGTCCTACCTCGGCGATCGTCGTTGATAATGCGGTCTGGACCGAAGGGATTGGGGTGTTGGACTATCTTCGTGATATTGGCAAGCATTTTAGTGTCAACGCCATGATCCAGAAAGAAACAGTCAAGCGTAGGTTGGAAGATGATAGCCAGGGAATTTCCTACACCGAATTTAGTTATATGATTCTGCAATCCTACGACTTTGTGGTCCTGAACAAGGACTATGACTGTACGATCCAGATGGGTGGCAGTGATCAGTGGGGGAATATCACCAGCGGGATTGATTTGGTCCGGCGTATGAACAATAACCAGGCCTATGCCATCACCTACCCGCTAATTACCAATTCCGACGGCACAAAATTCGGCAAGAGTATGGGTAACGCTGTCTGGATTGATCCAGCTAAAACGTCACCCTACATGTTTTATCAGTTCTGGCGTAACTGTGCTGATTCAGACGTCATCAACTATTTGGGAATTTTCACATTCCTGAGTAAAGACCAGCTAAAAACATTAAGCAAAGCACACGAATCGGATCCTGGCAGCAGAGCAGCGCATATTGCGCTGGCTCGTGAAGTCACAAAGCTTGTCCATGGTGATGCGGGTGTAGAAGCAGCAGAGCGGATTAGTACAGCGCTATTTTCCAATCAGTTGGCCACCCTGGAAGAGCAGGATCTCGCACAATTGGCGATGGATGGATTGCCTTCAAGTCATCAGCAGAGTGATACAACATTGATTGAGGCCCTTGTAGAATCAGGGTTAGCCGTAACCCCGAGAGGTGAAGTAACCGCGGGACAGGCGCGAAAACTGATTCAGGGTAATGCGGTTTCTGTCGACGGTGAAAAGGTATCTGACGTCGAATTTATGATCCGGAAATCCGACGCATTGTTTGGTAAATACCATATTGTTCAGAAGGGCAAAAAAAATCATCACATGATCGTGACGGACTAATGTTGAAAATATGAAAACCGTGCGTATAATACGCCCCCTCGTCAACTGGCCGAAGCAAGCCCATTGATGACCAGCACTTCGATTGGGGTCTGTAGCTCAGTTGGTTAGAGCGCACCCCTGATAAGGGTGAGGTCGGTGGTTCAAATCCACCCAGACCCACCAATTGAATGATGGTATACTAGGTTTCGTAAATTTTGACCTTGCACGCAGGAGGTCGCGTTGGAGTCGCACACGACTTCGATCCCGGGCTTGCAGAGCAAGCCTGCAATTAGACAACTTGCAATGAGTTGGAAGAAGAGTAGTACCACCCAGGGCAATTTCGATTGTCCAATCCAGTTATTACTGGGGCCATAGCTGGTACGCCAGCCCGGTCGCTACGAGAGACGCCTGCCTTGCACGCAGGAGGTCGCGTTGGAGTCGCACACGACTTCGATCCCGGGCTTGCAGAGCAAGCCTGCAGTTAGACAACTTGCAATGAGTTGGAAGAAGAGTAGTACCACCCAGGGCAATTTCGATTGTCCAATCCAGTTATTACTGGGGCCATAGCTCAGCTGGGAGAGCGCCTGCCTTGCACGCAGGAGGTCCGCGGTTCGATCCCGCGTGGCTCCACCAATAACTAACGTTTCGCACCGCGAAACGTAAACCCTTCCAGAATACCCCAGCGGCAGCCTGTTGCTTGCAATATGCGAAAGCCCAAAAAGAATAGACAACCCCCATTGAGCTACTCAACGCTACACAACCTTGTTATCTTTACCAATCTCCAACGACTACCCCCGGTAAATCCATGAGAACACTAATCAGAAACGGTCATATACTTGATACCGTTAAAATGGAAATGCAGGCGGAGAGCGCCCTTGTGTTGGAAAACGGTCTGATAACCAGCGTGGGTGAAGTGCCAACGGGTAAAATTGATTTCACTTTTGATGCCAAAGGCGGGTACGTTTTGCCGGGATTCATCGATGGTCATGTACATTTCAGGCTTGCAACCATGGATTTCAGGCAGTTGGCGCGCTGGTCTGAAGTTGAATATGGCATTGTGATGGCGAGGCTGGCAAAAGAAACGCTGGCGCGGGGCTTCACAACAGTGAGAGATCTTGGTGGAGACGTTTCTGGTTTGATTCGGGCGATAAAATCCGGTGCTGCAGAAGGGCCACGTATTGTTCGTGCCGGAAGGTTCATCTCTCAAACCGGAGGCCATGGAGACACTGAAGGTGGTGAGCGAGCAGTGCCGGATTGTGCCTGCCAGATGAGACATACCGCGTTTGGAATTGTTGCCGATGGAGTCGATGCTGTTCGAAAGGCCGCACGTCACAACCTCAGGGCAGGTTCCGATTTTCTCAAGATTCACGTTTCAGGCGGTGTTGCGACACCCTCTGACCCATTGGAATCTGTTCAGTACACCGGGGAAGAGATTGGCGCAGTGGTTGTTGAGGCTAATCATCGGCAAACCTATGTGGCTGCACATGCCTATAGTCCTGAGTCGATTTGTCTTGCGGTTGAAAATGGTGTGCACTCGATTGAACATGGCAATCTGCTTGACCGGGAAGCCGCCGAGTTGATGGTTGATCGAGGTGCCGTCCTGGTTCCAACGCTTGCAACCTATGAAGCCATGGAAAAATTTGGTCGACAACAGGGACTACCGGAGGTCAACTTGCTCAAGAATAAAAAAATATATGAGGTGGGCCTGGAGTCGCTGGAGATTGCCCGGTCCGCTAATGTCACCATGGGGTGGGGAACGGATCTCATTGGCGAGAGCCAATCTCGACAAAATCGGGAATTTCAGATTCGTGGTGAAATTGAGTCGCCACAACAAATACTCGGGTCAATGTATCAGGTGAATCCGTCTCTGTGCCATCTGCAGGGTCAGATTGGAATAATAGTGCCTGGTGCAATAGCTGACCTGGTGGTCAGTCGAATCAACCCGCTTGAAAATATTGGGGCATTGGCGGAACCACAAACGGTGCTTAGTGCAATCTTTCAGCAGGGCAAAATGGTTGCTTCACAATGATCCGGGCAGTTTCCAGATTCCAGATACAGTCGGGTGCTGAAAATACCTTTGAGATTGCCTTCAGAGATGCTGGAATGTTTGAGCGGCCGAAGAATCTTGACGGGTTTGTTTCCATGGAGTTAATTAAATCTACCGAAGACCCGGCCGAATACCTTGTGATCTCGACCTGGAAAACGACGGAAGATTACCTGGCATGGCAAGGAGTATCTACCAGGGAGGCACCTCGCGAGGCGTTAGCAAGATTGAGCGATACGCTGATAAATCCCGAGCCAGGGAAGAGCTATTTTATCGTGAGATCTGAATAAGCCTGTTTTTTACATTCTAAACTAACCAACCCGAAGGATAATGCGCTCCCAATGGAGTTAGATACAATTAAGTGCGTTGAGCTATTGATCAAAAACGGGTTTTGCGACCGAGCCTTGGAATTAGAAAGCTCGCTTGAACTGCTGGGGCTTGATTATGTGATTAAGAACGATCGAATTGAACTTGCAGCTCCCGTCGAGTTGTTACAAAAAGATCAGATTCTGGCTGGAATTAGCCCTGGTACCTGTGCGCTAATTTCCCGTCTCGACCTGTTCTGGGAGATCGATTCTACCAATACCTATATCCTGAAAAACACGGGTGATCCCGACTTTCATGGCAGTCTATGCACCGCAGAACAACAAACCGCAGGCAAAGGTCGGCGTGGCCGTCAATGGGTCAGTCCCTTTGCGAAAAACATTTACATCAGCATTGGTTGGACAATTTCGAAAAAGAATATGGCCGAAGGTCTCAGTCTCTATCTAGGCATGAGTCTGGTCGATTGTTTGAGAGGTGCGGGGATGAAAGATGTTGGCATGAAATGGCCAAATGATTTAATGATTGGTGACGGTAAACTTGCCGGGATACTGATAGAGCTGGATTTGAAGAGAGATGTCGCGCATCTTGTTATTGGTATAGGTGTGAATTTAGCTCTGGATCGCGACAATCGACGGGCAATTGGGCGACCTGTGAGTACAGTTTCCGACCAGTTGTCATTAGGCAGAAACGAACTTTGCAGTTTGATCGCCGAACGAACTCTACAAGCGTTAAGTGCCTTTGAGCGCCATGGACTCGCGGATAAGTTATCCGATTGGAGCGCCTATGATTGTTACGCTGGGCAAGAGGTCGAAGTTCAGCTGGGAGAGACGCTAATAATCGGCATAAATCGAGGCGTCGATGAGACAGGCGCATTGCTGGTTGAAACCGGTGGTGAAATTCGAAAGTTTAGTTCTGGAGAGGTGAGTTTAAGAAAATCACCAGGTAATCGATGAAGTACACATTCTGGACCCTGGTCCTTTTTAATCTTGTCTATTTTGGATACCACTATTTTGAGCCAGGTGCTGACGGTGCTGCCCTTATGAAACCCGGGGACAGGGTTAAACAGGTTGCCAGTGGCGGCACCCAAACGATCTATTTGCTAAATGAGAATTCAAATTCAGAGATCAGGGCTCAGGAGCTTGAGTACATAATTAAAAACCCGTTGGTCTCCGAAAACACTACCCAAGGCAAGATGTGCCTTGGAATAGGACCGTTTGCAGATCTTTTTGCCGGTCAGTCCGTTTCTGAACAACTGCAGGCGTTGAATCTCAACGTCGAGTTGAAAGCAATTGATCAATTAGTAGGTCAAAGCGACTACAGGATTATGTTACCGCCTGCCCCTACACTACAGGACGCCTTCAGGAAGCTGCGCGAGTTGAAATCCCAGAAGATTGACAGCTATGTGATTACCCAGGGTAAAGATGCGCTTGGTATTTCTCTTGGCGTATTCTCGAGTGAAAATGCAGCAAAATCAGCCAAGAACAAACTTGCATCTGATGGTTATGAATCGGTCATGGTTGAAATTCCAAGATTGGTTCGTGAATTTTGGATTTTTGACTCGGAGCAGTCTGACCTCATTGTCCCGGCAAGAGTTTGGCAAAACATTCAAGTTGAGCACCCGGAACTGGTCCAAAAGCAGGTTTTGTGCCTGAATACGGCGAAAATCGACGCTGAAGACTAAGAATGTGCAAATAATAGTGATAAAAGGCTGGAAGATGTTTGATAGAGCACGGCACTTCGCATACAATCCGCATCCTGATTTTGGTCCGGCTGTTTTCATTGTTATTCCGATGAGTACTTCTCTTTCGAGATTGCCGCTATAGCTCAGTTGGTAGAGCAACTGATTTGTAATCAGTAGGTCCCGAGTTCGACTCTTGGTGGCGGCACCAGATCATTAAAAGCAGAAATATTGGAGTTTACAAAAGTATTTGTGAACGAGGGTTTCTTTACATTAAATTTTGTTTGACTTCGTTTAGCCGCGAAGGCAGAATCTAGCGCCTCTTTTTGGAGGGGT
>Ga0206123_10002917_pt1 | contig 14492 bp, 14 predicted proteins | sample Helgoland_Spring_2_FD_160086 | JGI IMG/M metagenome (GOLD analysis project Ga0206123, IMG submission 160086) | Pelagic subsurface seawater microbial communities from Kabeltonne, Helgoland, North Sea - Helgoland_Spring_Bloom_20160316_1 | ecosystem: Environmental > Aquatic > Marine > Epipelagic ...
CCTGATTTTTGTTTAGATGAGTTTGGGAAAAAACCAAAAGGAATCCCGAGAGGAGTAGGTACACCCTCAATAACTAAATTGGCTGGTCCAGTTATAATTTTATCTTCAGGTATAATTTTTAATTTATTAGAGCTAAACCAATAGTGTGGGTGTCTTAAATTACAAGTTGTGTATTTTCCGTGTTTAATGTAAAGAATGTCATCGGGAGTTTTGTATATTTTTTCTCCATGTATATAATTCTCACCTTCATGAGTAACAGCATCTATAATTAACCCCTTCTTAGTATTAAAGTTATACTTCATCTCATGAGAATTAACTTCAGAACCATTTTCAGAAAAAACAGGTTCTCCAAAATATTTGCCAGTAGAATCTTGTTTTCCTCTTGCTGTAACAATATTAGAGTCCATATCAATTTCTATCATCTCAGCTTTTAACTCAATGTCTTCATAATAAACTTCTGATTTACCAAACAAATAAACCTTTTTACTCTTCATATCTATTCTTATAGAATCTGTTGCCAAATATCTTACAGGAAATTCTAAAGCATCCGGAGAGTTTAAGGTGTCAATACTAACTTTGTTAACAGTTGAAGAGTCGGTTTTTAGCGTGTCAATGGTTAAAGTATCAGTAAATTCTAGAGGTGGAATAGTTGGTCCGTTATCGTTTTGAGCAAAGCTTAAAATAGAGCATAACATCAAAACACAAGTATATACTACTTTAAAGTGTCCTGTGTGCTTGGTATGGAAGTTGTAATTGGTCAAAAAGCTAATTTCCTATCATTTAGTGGAAGATGTCTAGTTTTTAGGTTAGAATTATTAACAATAAAGTTGTGATAATTAACTATTTTTTAAGGGGTAACAAAGCTAAAAAAAATAACATTTGTGTTGGTAAATACTGTGTTTTTAACATTATAATAACTTAAGTATGATAAAACGTATTGTAGTTGGTTTTCTTGTCTTTGTAGGATGTTTCTTGTCTAATGAAATCCAATCTCAAAGTAAATCAGATTTTTTTGGAGTTAAAACAGTGTGTATAGATGCTGGGCATGGAGGACATGATCCTGGTTGTCATGGAGCAAGTGCTAAAGAAAAACATGTATGTTTAGCAATGGCTTTAAAGCTCGGAAAGCATATTGAAGATAATTTTCCTGATGTGAAAGTTGTTTATACCCGAACAACAGATGTTTACCTTAAATTATGGGAGAGAGCTGCAATTGCAAATAAAGCTAAAGCAGATTTGTTTATCTGTATTCATGCCAATGCGAATGATAATAAAGCAGCTTTCGGAACAGAAACTTATGTAATGGGATTGCATAAATCTGAATCGAACTTAAATGTTGCGAAACGTGAAAACTCATCTATTTTATTGGAAGAAGATTATAAAACGAAATATAGCGACTTTGATCCAAACTCTCCTGAATCGTATATTGTGCTAACAATGAGACAAGATGCTTTTATTGATCAAAGTTTGAGTTTTGCAGCAAAAATTCAAAAACAATTTAAAGAAAGAGTTGGAAGAAAAGATAGGGGAGTTAAGCAAGCTGGTTTTTTAGTTTTACATCAAACCAATATGCCGAGTGTTTTAATTGAAACAGGGTTTTTAACAAATAAAGAGGAAGAGAAATTTTTAGCTTCTGCTCAAGGGCAAGACTATATGTCTTCAGCTGTTTATCGTGCCTTTAAAGAGTATAAAAAAGAGATAGAAGGTAAGGATACATCAGAAGATGAGATTATAGAAGAAGTGAAAGAGGATGTAAAACCTAAGGCTATTGAAAAACCAAAACCGAAAACAAAAGAGGAAATTAAAAAGGAGAAGAAAGAGCAAAAGAAAAATAAACAAGTTGTTGTAAATAATGTACCTGTTTTTAAAGTGCAATTTGCAACCTCTTCTAAAAAACTAGAGTTACTACCACAAAATTTTAAAGGAATAAAAAATGTAGAAATATATAAATCTGGAGGGCTTTATCGTTATGTTGTAGGTAAAGAAACCAATATGAATGATGCTAATGAATTACAACTTCAGGTGAGAAATAAAGGATATAAAGATGCTTTTATAATTGCATTTTTAAAGGGTAAAAGAATATCAATAAGCCAAGCACTTAAATTACAAGAGTAAAACCATATTTTTAAAACTTGTTAGTTTAATTCGCTTTAGCGATATTTGTGTTTTATAAAATTGTAGATGAAAATATCTAAAGAAGTTAAAGTTGGTTTTGTTTCTATTTTTGCAATAGCGATGCTAGTTTGGGGTATTAATTACCTTAAAGGGACCAATTTATTTTTCAAAAGTACAAGCGTTTACGCTATTTATCCTAAGGTTCCCGGTTTAGCTGTTTCTTCTCCAATAATTATTAATGGAGTGCATAGTGGGGTTGTAGATGATATTTACTTCCATCCTGATAAATCTAGTAGAGTTATTGTTAAATTAAATATTTCTGAGGGTGGCTTAAGGCTTCCTAAAAATTCAATTGCAGAGCTAATTAGTACCGATTTTATGGGGTCTAAGGCTATTGGTTTAAAGCTTGGTAACTCATCAACAGATTTAGAGTCTGGAGATACGCTTAAATCTGAATTTGAAGTTTCAATGTTGGAAGATTTTAGTGAGCAAATGTTACCCATTAAGGATAAGGCTGAAAGTTTGATGATGACGATGGATACTGCTGTTATTAAATTAACAACTACATTAGAGAATATAAATGGAATGTTTACGAATCAGAATAAACGTAATCTATCTTTAGCATTAGCAAATCTTAAAACTACTTTAGAAGGTTTTGAGGATCTGTCAAAATCATTAAATTATACGGTTAAAAATAAAGTTAACCCTACAATGGATAAGTTCGGAAATTTAGCCGACTCTTTAAAGGCTTTAGAAATTAATGAAACATTAACAGCTGCTCAGTCTGCTTTAAACAATATGTCTGCTGTAATGGATAAGATGAATAAAGGCGAAGGTTCAATGGGTAAATTAATGAATAACGATTCATTATACAATAATTTAAACGGAGCAACCTTACAAATGGAAGAGTTATTAGAAGACATTAAATTGCATCCTAAAAGATATTTTAGAATACTTTCAAGAAAAGAAATTCCTTATAAAAAAGAAGATTAACAATTAGTATATGAATATTTCAATCATTGTTTTTATTGTTTTAATTGTAGTTGCAGCTGGCTTATTTGCCAAAAATGTAAAAACAATTATTCGTAACATTAAATTAGGAAAAGATTTAGATAGAAACGATAGGAAAGGAGAGCGTTTAAATCTTATGGCTCGAGTAGCGATGGGACAATCTAAAATGCAAGGAAGACCAGTTGTGGGAATTCTTCATTTTATAGTTTACGCAGGTTTTATCATTATTAATATTGAAGTTTTAGAAATTGTATTGGATGGGGTTTTAGGGACACACCGCTTATTTTCACCTCTAGGCAGTTTATATACAGTTCTGATTTCTACATTTGAAATATTAGCTTTATTGGTATTGGTTTCTTGTGTTATCTTTTTAATCAGAAGAAATATATTAAGAATTAAGCGTTTCTTTAGTCCAGAAATGGAAGGGTGGCCAAAAACAGATGCCAACCTTATTTTGATTGCAGAAGTGCTTTTAATGAGTGCTTTTTTAATTATGAATGCTGTTGATGCTCAATTGCAGGTGTTGGGAAGTGAGCATTACACTAAAGTTGATTCGTTTCCAATTAGTGGGTTGTTAGAAGGTGTTTTTGTATCAGCTTCAGAAAGTAGTTTAATAATGTTAGAAAGAGGGTTGTGGTGGTTTCATATCATCGGAATTTTTGCTTTTTTAAATTATTTACCATATTCCAAACATTTCCACATCTTATTAGCGTTTCCAAACGTGTTTTATTCTAAGCTAGAGCCAAAAGGACAGTTGCCTAATATGGCTGCTGTTAAAAAAGAGGTTGAGTTAATGTTTGACCCCAATGCTGATCCTTATGCTGCAACACCAGAACCAGTTGGTGAGCCAGAAAGATTTGGAGCTAAAGATGTAACCGATTTAAATTGGAAACAGTTGATGGATGCTTATACGTGTACGGAGTGTGGAAGATGTACAGATGTGTGTCCAGCAAATCAAACAGGAAAAGCACTATCTCCTCGTAAAATTTTAATGGATACTAGAGATCGATTAGAGGAAGTAGGAAAAGGAATTGATAAAGATGGAAAGGATTATGATGATGGAAAATCATTATTAAGAGATTATATTAAAGAAGAGGAATTATTAGCTTGTACAAGTTGTAATGCATGTACAGAAGCTTGCCCTGTTAACAATGATCCGCTTTCGGTTATTGTAGATTTAAGACAATATTTAATTATGGAAGAATCTAAAGCGCCAGCAGAATGGACTGGGATTTTTACCAATATTGAAAATAACGGTGCGCCTTGGCAATTTGCTCAAGCTGACCGATTGAAATGGAAAGACGAAGAATAATAGACTATTTGTAATCCTGAGTTAGTCGAAGGATAAAAACTGATTAATATGAGTGAATTAAAAGTGCCTACAATGGCAGAAATGATGGCTTCAGGTCAACAACCAGATGTGTTGTTTTGGGTAGGATGTGCAGGAAGTTTTGATGATAGAGCTAAAAAAATTACTCGTGCTTTTGTTAAAATATTAAATAATGTAGGAGTTAACTTTGCAGTATTAGGAACGGAAGAAAGTTGTACTGGAGATCCTGCAAAGCGTGCTGGAAATGAATTTTTATTTCAGATGCAGGCTATGGGTAATATTCAGGTGTTAAATGCTTATGAAATTAAAAGTATTGTAACTACTTGTCCGCATTGCTTTAATACACTTAAAAATGAATACCCTGAGCTAGGAGGTGATTATGCAGTAAAACATCACTCACAGTTTTTACAGGAATTAATTAACGAAGGAAAATTATCAATAGAAGGTGGTGCTTTTAAAGGAAAGAAAATCACTTTTCATGATCCATGTTATTTAGGAAGAGCAAATGATGTTTATGAAGCTCCTCGTACTTTAATTGAGAAATTAGATGCTGAATTGGTAGAGATGAAAAGATGTAAATCTAAAGGTTTATGTTGTGGAGCTGGTGGGGCACAAATGTTTAAAGAAGCAGAAAAAGGAGATAAAGAAATTAATATTGAACGTACAGAAGACGCAATGGAAGTTAAGCCTGATGTTATTGCAACAGGCTGTCCTTTTTGTATGACAATGATGACAGATGGAGTTAAATTAAAAGAAAAAGAAGCTGAAGTAAAAGTGTTTGATTTAGCTGAATTAATTGCAGAAGCTAAAGATTTATAGAATGGAATACATTAATTACCCTGATAACGCAAAAGTTTGGATTTATCAAAGTAGCAAACATTTTGATGAAGATGAATTAGCCTACTTAAAAGTACAGTTAGATGATTTTACTTCAGAATGGGAATCTCATGGGAAGATGTTAACTGCAACAGCAGAGGTTTTTTACAATCTTTTTGTTGTGTTTTTTGTTAATGAGGAAGGTGATACAATGTGTGGAAGAGCACAGGATGCTTCAGTTAATTTTATGAAAAAATTAGAAGGAGAACTAGAGGTTTCATTCTTAGACAGAATGATCCAGTCTTATAAGAAAGGTGATAAAGTAGAAGTTGTTAGAATGGCTAATTATGAAGCTTTAATTGATTCTAAAGAAATTGATGAGAATACAATTGTCTATAATAATATGGTTACTACTAAAGTTGATTTCGATAATCATTGGGAAGTGCCTATGAAAAATAGCTGGCATAAACAGTTGATTAAATAATATAAAAACAAGATTTTTATTGAAAAGCCTGATTAAATCAAATCAGGCTTTTTTCATTTAAAAAACAAAAAAGTAAACTAAATTTGTCAAAATGTAAAGTTTTCTTTACATTTGAAAAAACTTTAATATATTAAATATGAAAACAAGATTCTTATTTCCGCATAAGTATAAAAAAATAGGTTGGCTGTTTTTGATTCCTTCAACAATTTTTGGGTTGTTTGTAACTTTTACAGATTTTGAACCAGAATGGTTAAAGCTTCCGATGTTTACGATTTTTTCGCAAGATTCCTTATTTGGAGGAGGTAATGTGAAGTGTTTTTCAATTATTAAAACGAATGTGGCTAATGAAATAGCTGGTGTGTGTTTTCTTTTATCTGCAATGTTAGTAGCGTTTGCTAAAGCTAAAAATGAAGATGAATTTATTACTAAAATCAGATTAGAATCACTAGTCTGGGCAACATTTATTCATTTTGGAATGCTGTTACTCGGGCTGTTGTTTGTGTTTGATTTTGACTTTTTTACGTTTATGGTTTTTAACATGTTTAGTCTTTTGATTTTTTATATCTTAAAATTTAACTGGGCTTTATATAAATCTAAATTATTATAGCATGAAAAATAATTTAAAGGTAGAACGTGCTATTAAAAATTTGACTCAAGGAGATTTAGCTGAATTAATTGGTGTTAGTCGACAAACTATTAATGCTATGGAGAAGAATAAATATGTGCCCTCAACTGTACTTTCTCTTAAAATAGCTAAACTATTTAACAAGAATGTAGAGGATGTATTTTTTTTAGAAGATACGGATTAATCTTCTTTTTTGTGATAAAGTGTTTGAGTAGGAAATGCCATTTCTAAACCATTTGCACCGAATTGCTTTAAAATTTCTAAATTCATTTCTGTTTGCGTGTTTAAAATATCACTGTCTTTTTTAATGTAGTAAATGAATAGAATTCCCAAAGAAAAATCACCAAAAGCATTAAAGGAAACAAGATAATCATCATTTATATTGTTGTTAGATTTTCCAATTTCTTTTAAAACTTCAATGGCTTTTTGCATCTGATCTGAAGTCATATCATAAGTTAGGCCTAGGTTTAAGATTACTTTTCTGGTTGGTTCTGCTGAAACATTTTCAACCATATTTCCTGTAAATTGAGAGTTAGGTATTGTTACTAATCGCCCTTCAAGTGTTCTCATTCTACTTGTTCTTATTCCAACTTCAGATATTGCTCCATCAAATCCATTTATTTTAATTCTATCACCAACCTTAAAAGGTTTATCGGTGAAAATCATTATTCCACCAAAAATATTAGCAACAGAGTCTTTAGCTGCCATAGCTAGAGCTAAACCTCCAATACCAAGTCCTGCAATTAAAGCTCCAACATCATATCCAGCATTGTTTAATGCAACAATAACTCCTAAAATCCATATAACAGAACGAATACCTTTTCTAACTACAGGGATAATTTGGTCATCTAATGTACTTTCTGTTTTAGCAGCAAGTGGAACGATATACTCTTGAATAATAGCATCAACTAGTCTGGCAGCGAGCCAAGTAATGTTTATAGCAATTAAAACATGGTAAACTTTCCCCATAAATTGATACCAATTTTCAGGGAAATCTAAACGATGTAAGCCATACCACATGCCCACAATCGCAAGAGCTAAAACAACTGGTTCTTCAATCATGTCAACAATTATATCATCAATCTTTGTTTTTGTTTTTGATGTTAATTTTTTAACAACAGATCCAAAAAACCAATAAATAATTTTTCCAGCAACTACTGCTCCTAATATTATTAAAAGTGTAATTCCCCAGTCAGCAATTGTGTTGTGATAAAATTCTTTAGCTAAAAATTCTTTCATATGTATCAAAAATTAAAAGACAAAATTAGTAAAAAACATCAGACTGTAATTGAATGGTTTTTTGAGATTATTTATTAAATTTACTGAAGTTATTAATCCATTAAATTGTGAGTTATGAGTATGAAAGATAATGAATTTAGCTGCCCAGAATGTAATGGACATTTAAATATTGGGGGGCAGATAGTTTTTGCAACAAAAACAAAAAGGAAGCATAGAGGGTTAATTATGATGAGTCCTAAAGTAGGTGAGTACAATTATAAACATCATGAAAAATTTCAGTTAGAAAAAGGAGAGTTAGTTGACTTTGGTTGTCCAATGTGTCAAATTGATTTAACTTCTGAAGTTAATAAGGAGCATGCGATGATTTATATGACTGCTGCAGAAGACAATATGGAGTATGAGTTGTATTTTTCTAAAATTGCAGGACAAAAAAGTACTTATGTTGTAGCGCACGATAATGTTGAGGCGTTTGGAGATGATGCAATAGATTTTGAATCTTTATATGATTAAAGATTAATTTTTAACGTTTCATATTCTGATTCTTCGCAAATAATCCAATGATTTTTGTAGTCGAAGGTTAAGTCATAAATAAAATTCCTATCAGGTAAAATTTTCGCTTCAAATTTATGGAGCGATTTTTTTGTACCTAAAACCTGTATTTCTTCAAATTTTGTATTAGAAAGTATCTTAAAGAAAGACTTGTTGTTATTGTATTTTCTGTACTGAGGATATGTGATTTTTTTTTGCTCCATTAAGAATCCAAAAATAGGTTTTTTTCTGAGTTGTAATCGGCTGTTTTTGCTCAAAAATTGTTAGTTTTGCGTGAATTTTAATTCGAAAATTCATGGATAATCAATCAGGTAAAATTATTGGAGAAGGTTTAACGTACGATGACGTTTTAATGGTTCCGGCATATTCTGAAATACTTCCAAGAGAAGTCAATGTTTCATCTCAATTTACTAAAAACATTAGGTTGAATACGCCCATTGTTTCTGCAGCAATGGATACGGTAACAGAATCAAGCTTAGCAATAGCAATTGCTCATGAAGGAGGGATTGGAGTTTTACATAAAAATATGAGTATTGAGGCTCAAGCAGAGGAGGTGAGAATTGTAAAACGTTCAGAAAGCGGAATGATACAAGATCCTGTTACACTATCAGTGGAGTCTAATGTAGGTGATGCTTTAGAATTGATGAAGCAGCATAAAATTGGAGGTATTCCTGTAGTAGCTGCTAATAACAAACTAGTAGGAATAGTAACAAATAGAGATTTAAGATTTCAAAAGGATGTTAAGCTTGCAGTAAAGGATGTGATGACTTCGGAGAATATTATTACAACTCCTGAAGGAACGAGTTTAGATAATGCTAGAGAAATTTTACAAGAATATAAAATTGAAAAATTACCAGTTGTTAATGATAACAACGAATTAATTGGACTTATTACATATAAGGATATTACAAAGGTTAAGTTAAAGCCAAATGCTTGTAAAGATAGTTATGGAAGACTAAGGGTGGCTGCAGGAGTTGGAGTTACTGCTGATGTTATGGAACGTGTAGGTGCATTATATAGTGCGGGGGTTGATGCAGTGATTATTGATACGGCACATGGTCATTCAAAAGGTGTTATAGAAACGTTAAAAAAAGTAAAGGGACAATATCCTAAATTGGATGTCGTTGTAGGGAATATTGCAACAGCAGCAGCAGCTAAAGCGTTAGCTGAAGCTGGAGCAGATGCAGTAAAAGTTGGAATAGGACCTGGTTCAATTTGTACAACAAGAATTATAGCTGGAGTTGGAGTACCTCAATTGAGTGCAGTAATGATGGTTGCTGAAGGGTTGAAAGGTACAGGCGTTCCTTTAATTGCAGATGGTGGTATTCGTTTTACGGGAGATATTGTAAAAGCAATGTCAGCAGGAGCAGATTCGATTATGGCAGGTTCTTTGTTTGCTGGAGTTGACGAATCTCCAGGAGAGACAATAATTTTTGAAGGAAGAAAATTTAAAGCATATAGAGGAATGGGATCTATAGAGGCAATGCAAAAAGGATCCAAAGACAGATACTTTCAAGATGCAGAAGATGATATTCAAAAATTAGTGCCAGAAGGGATCTCAGGAAGAGTGCCTTACAAAGGTTTTTTGAGTGAAGTCATTTACCAAATGATTGGTGGTTTAAAAGCAGGGATGGGATATTGTGGTACTGCTACAATAGAAGAATTAAGAAAGGCTCAATTTATAAAAATAACAAGTTCAGGAATAACGGAAAGTCATCCTCATAATATTAGTATTACGAGAGAGGCACCAAATTATTCAAGAAGATAATAGTTTAATTAAGATTTTTAATAGTTATGAAAAGATTTTTATCGGTAGCATTAATAGCGGTTTCAGCATTAACAATTAATGCGCAAGAAAATGACCCTGTTCTACTAACTGTAGGTGGTAATGAAGTTAAATTGTCGGAATTTAATGCAATTTATAACAAAAATAATTCAAAAGAATCTGTAAAAGATTATTTGGATTTATATATTAAATTTAAACTTAAAGTTAAAGAAGCTGAGGATTTAGGATATGATACTGTTCCAAAATTTATTAATGAGTTAAAAGGTTATAGAAAGCAATTGGCTGAGCCCTTCTTAACAGATAAAGAAGTTACAGAAACATTAATTAAGGAGGCTTATGATAGAATGAAGACAGATGTCAGAGCGAGTCATATATTAGTTCAGGTGAAAGAAAATGCAGCTCCCCTAGATACGCTCAAAGCATATAAAAAAATAATGGAGTTAAGAAAATCTATTTTAAATGGAGCTTCATTCGAAGTTAAGGCAAAAACCGCTTCTGAAGATCCTTCGGCTAAAAAGAATGGAGGGGATTTAGGGTATTTTTCAGCATTTCACATGGTTTATCCTTTTGAATCTGCAGCCTACAATACAAAGGTTGGAGAAGTTTCTTTACCTGTTAGAACTAAATTCGGTTACCATATACTAAAAGTTACTGATAAAAGAGATGCTAGAGGAACAATTGAGGTTGCTCATATAATGGTTAAACATGATAAATTAGTAAAGGATAATAGAACAAAAATTGACGAGATTTATCAGAAGCTTAAAAATGGTGAAGATTTTGCAAGTTTAGCTAAGAAATTTTCTGATGATTCAGGTTCTGCAAAAAAAGGAGGAGATTTACCCGCTTTTAATGCAGGTAAAATGGTAGCATCTTTTGAAGAAGCAGCTTTTGCCATTAAAACTGATGGAGAGATTTCCGAGCCAATTAAAACTGATTTTGGATGGCACATTATTAAGAGAAAAACTTTAAAAGAATTAGCTCCTTTTGATGAATTGTATAAAAGCATAAAGGTTAAAGTTGCTAAAGACTCTAGGTCTAATAGAAGTAAAGTTGCTTTGTATAATAAAATTAAGGAAGAAAACGGTTTTAAAGAGTTCTTAAAGGAGAGAAATGATTTTTACAAACTTGTTAAAGTCGAGGATTATAAAACAAGGAAGTTTGATGCTTCTACAACAAAAAAGTATAACAAATTAATGTTTGGATACTATGCTAAAGATTGTGATAAGTTTGAGTTTACTCAACTTGATTTTGCAAACTATATTCAAAAAAACAGCTATAGAGGAGATGAAAAAGCTAACATTTCTATTGAAGCAGAAATTAATAGAATCTATAAAAACCTAACAAATATTAAAGGTTTAGAGTTTAAAGATTCAAGACTTTCAAAAACAAATGAAGAGTTTAGGTTGTTGATGCAAGAATATAGAGATGGTATTTTACTATTTGATTTAACAGATGAAAAAGTATGGTCTAAAGCGGTAAAAGATTCTGCGGGGTTATATAATTTCTATGAAAAGAATAAAGGAAATTACATGTGGAATGAAAGAGCTGAGGCTACTGTTTACGTTTGTAATGATGAATTGATTGCTGGAAAAGTTGAAAAACTATTAAAGAAAAAAGCAAAGAAAGGTTATACAAATGAAGACATTTTAAAAATGATAAATGTTGATAGTCAACTTGATTTAAAAATTGAAGAAGGAAAGTATTCTAAAAAAGATAATGACTATGTTGATTTAGCTATTTGGCAAAAAGAAAAAACAACAAAAGTCTCTAAAGAAAAAGTTGTGACTATAGTTGTAATTAAAGATGTTTTAGCTCCAAGCCCAAAACCTTTAGATGAAATTAAAGGCTTAATTACTTCTGATTACCAAAATTATTTAGAAAAAGAATGGGTAAAAGAATTGAAAGCTAAATACAAAGTAGTGGTTAACGAGGAAGTGTTAAAATTAGTTAAGTAAAAAATATAAAACCAATTAAGCTGCTAATATTGTAGTTAGCAGCTTTTTTTATTTATGAAATTTTCAGCGGTAATCTTATTATTTATTTTTTGTTCTTGTTCTTTGATAAAGAAAGAAGAGGAAGAAAAAGTAATTGCAAGAGTTGAAGATAAAAAACTATTTATTTCAGATATTCAAGGTTTAGTTCCTGAAAATGCTTTGCAGGAAGATAGTAGTATGATTATTAATAATTATATTCAGAGTTGGGTAAAGGATAATTTGATTTTAAAAAAAGCTGAATTAAATTTAAAAGATAGCCAGAAAGATGTAGAAAAACAGTTAGAGGATTACAGGCGTTCTTTGATTGTTTATTCTTATGAAAAAGAATTGATTAAACAGCGTCTAGATACCAATGTTTCAGATGTGGAAGTCCAAGAGTTTTATAGCAAGAGTAGTAATAGTTTTGAACTAAAAGATGATATTGTAAAGGTGCTTTATTTAAAAATGAATAAAAAAGCTCCTCAGCTAAAAAAAATAAGAAGATTATATAAGTATAAGAAAGAAAACGATAAAGAAACCTTAAAAGAATTAGCTCATCAATATGCTGAAAAATTTCATTTGAATGATGATCAATGGATACTTTTTGAAGAGTTAAAAAGTGAAGTGCCAGTTTTTGTCTCCCAAACGGAAGGTTTTTTAAAGAATATTAAAAATATTGAAGTAGAAGATTCACTTTCAATTTACTTTGTGCATATTAATGATTACAAGCTTAAAAAAGATATTTCACCATTGAGTTTTGAATCAAAAAATATTAAAAACATTATTATTAATAGAAGGAAATTAAGTTTGATAAATAAAATTAGGAGTGAACTTTACGAAGAAGCTTTTATAAATAAGGATATAGAAATTTATGATGGGAAAAATGAAAATTAATAAACTAGTAATAGCATTATTACTAATGTTAAGTGTTTCTATGTCAGTTAAAGCACAAGACAACGGAAAGGTTATTGATGAAGTAATTGCTGTAATAGGAAGTAATATTGTTTTAAAATCTGATTTAGAATCTCAAATTGTATCAATGAGAGCACAAGGTGTTTTAATTGATGATAATATGAGATGTGAATTGTTAGAGGAATTATTATTTCAAAAATTGTTATTGCATCAAGCTGAAATTGATAGTGTTACTGTAACAGAAAAGGAAGTTGAAAGTGAAATAGATCGAAGAATGAATTATTTTATCGCTCAAATTGGTTCAGAAAAAAAATTAGAGCAGTATTACAAAAAATCAATTTTAGAAATTAAGGAAGAGTTTAGAATTGTTGTTAAGGATCAAATGGTCAGTCAAAGGATGCAGTCTAAAATTACATCTAGCGCATCTGTAACACCTAAAGAAGTAAAAACTTATTATGATAATTTAAATAAGGATAGTATTCCTACCGTTGAGTCTGAAGTTGAGTATGCTCAAATTTTATTTAATGCTGAAGAAAGTTTTACTGAAAGAAAAGCTGCTAAGGATAGAATAGAGAGTTTTAGAAATAGAATTATTGATGGAGAAGATTTTTCTACAATAGCGATATTATATTCTGATGATCCAGGTTCAGCAAAGAAAGGTGGAGAATTGGGTTTTATGGGAAGGGGTGAGCTAGTACCAGAGTTTTCTGTAACTGCTTTTAAACTTAAAAATAAAGCAGTTTCGGAAGTTATTGAGACTGAGTTTGGTTTTCATATTATGCAACTAATAGAAAGAAGGGGACAGAAAGTAAATGTTAGACATATATTGGTTAAGGTTAATGTAGATGAAGAAGAAGTTGTTAAAGCTAAAAATTTAGCTGATAGTGTATATAATTTACTCTCTACGGATACAATAAGTTTTGAGGATCTTGCAGCAAAATATTCGGACGACAAACAAACTAAAAAAAGTAAGGGAATAGTTGTTAATCCGAATACTGGAACAGCTTTATTTAGTATCGATCAGGTAAACCCACAAGTATATTATACTATTGAGAAAATGAAACCTGGAGAAATATTTACACCGGTACCTGCACAGAGCCCTGATGGAGCAAAAGGATATCGTATAATTAAATTATTAACTAAGACTGAACCTCATAAAGCAACGTTTGAAAATGATTATGCTAAAGTTCAGTCTGCAGCTTTGGCAAACAAACAAAATTCAGCTACTAAAAAATGGATAGAAGGTAAGGTTAATAATACTTATATTAAGTTTGAGGATGATTATAAAAATTGTAAGTTTAAAAATACTTGGATAAAGTAACACCATTTAAGTAATTTTAATTCATCTAAAAATCATCTTATGACAGATAATCAATACAAATCGGAAGTAGAAGCAATAGATGCCTTTGTTGGTAGATATAAAGACTTGACCAATGAAATTAGTAAAGTTATAGTTGGTCAAGATGAAGTTATTAAAAAAGTATTAATCTCTGTATTTAGTAGAGGGCATTGCTTACTTGTTGGAGTTCCAGGATTGGCTAAAACTCTTTTGGTAAGTACTATTTCAGATTCATTAGGGCTTAATTTTAACCGAATACAATTTACTCCAGATTTGATGCCTTCTGATATAATTGGATCTGAAATTTTAGATG
>Ga0206123_10002926_pt1 | contig 14466 bp, 10 predicted proteins | sample Helgoland_Spring_2_FD_160086 | JGI IMG/M metagenome (GOLD analysis project Ga0206123, IMG submission 160086) | Pelagic subsurface seawater microbial communities from Kabeltonne, Helgoland, North Sea - Helgoland_Spring_Bloom_20160316_1 | ecosystem: Environmental > Aquatic > Marine > Epipelagic ...
CCAAACTTAGATTCTACGATAATTTCACGGTTACCTCGTTTAATTTTACCAAAAGAAACAACTCCATCAATTTCAGAAACTACTGCTGGATTTGAAGGATTACGTGCTTCAAATAATTCAGTTACACGTGGTAAACCTCCCGTAATATCTCCAGATTTAGCAGATTTTCTTGGGATTTTAACCAATACTTTTCCTTCTTCTATTTGATCTCCCTCATTAACAATCAAGTGAGCCCCAACAGGTAAGTTATAGGAACGAAGAATATTTCCTTTCTTGTCAGCAATAGACAAGGTTGGAATTACCTTTTTATTTCTCGATTCAGAAATTACTTTTTCTTGGAATCCAGTTTGTTCATCAATTTCTACTTGATATGTAACTCCTTGTTCTATGTTTTCAAAAATAATTTTACCTGTAAATTCAGATACAATAACCCCGTTAAATGGATCCCATTTACAAACGACTGTACCTTCTTTAATTTTCGCACCATTTTTGATATGCAATGAAGAACCGTAAGGAATGTTGTTAGTACTCAACACACTCTTGGTATTTGCATCAACTATTTTAATTTCAGACGTTCTAGAAATTACTATTTCAGCCGTATTTCCATCACTATCTTTTCCTCGAACTGTTTTTAGATCTTCGATTTCTGCAACTCCATCAAATTTAGCAAGGAGTTTGTTTTCTTCAGAAATATTTCCTGCAACACCTCCCACGTGGAAGGTTCTTAATGTCAACTGAGTTCCTGGTTCTCCAATTGACTGAGCAGCAATTACTCCTACTGCTTCACCACGTTGAACCATTTTACCTGTTGCAAGGTTTCGACCGTAACATTTTGCACAAATACCTTTTTTGGCAGCACAGGTTAAAGGTGAACGAACTTCTACAGATTCTATAGGACTCTTTTCTATGTGACTTACATGAGGATCCAAGATTTCTTGACCTGCTTCAACAATTATGTCATTGGTTCTAGGATCAACAATATCATGAAGCGCAACACGCCCTAAAATACGTTCTCCTAAAGTTTCAACAACTTCTTCATTTTTCTTAAGCGGCTTTACCTCTACACCACGTAACGTTTCACAATCTTCATGATTTACAATCACATCCTGAGAAACGTCATGTAAACGACGTGTTAAGTAACCTGCATCTGCAGTTTTAAGTGCTGTATCTGCTAGCCCTTTTCGAGCTCCGTGTGTAGAAATAAAGTATTCTAAAATTGAAAGTCCTTCTTTAAAGTTAGAAAGAATTGGGTTTTCGATGATTTCACCTCCACCTACATTTGACTTCTTCGGTTTGGCCATTAAACCACGCATTCCTGTCAACTGACGAATTTGTTCTTTAGATCCACGAGCACCCGAATCTAACATCATAAATACAGAGTTAAATCCTTGTTGGTCCTCACTAATACGGGTCATCGCTAATTCAGTCAATCGAGCATTGGTAGAAGTCCAAATATCAATTACCTGATTGTAACGTTCGTTGTTCGTGATTAATCCCATGTTATAATTTCCAATAACGCCATCTACTTGTGTATTGGCCTCATCGATCATACTTGTTTTTTCTGGTGGGATAATAATATCTCCTAAGCTAAAGGAAAGTCCCCCTTTAAAGGCAAAACCATATCCCATACCTTTGATTTTATCTAAAAAGTCAGCCGTTACCGGAACGCTTGTTACTTTTAAAATATCCCCAATGATTTCACGTAAGTTTTTCTTTGTTAAAACAACATTAAAAAAACCTGCTTGCTCCGGAACTACTTCGTTAAACAATACACGTCCAACAGTTGTGTCAATGATTTGGTAAACAAGTTCACCATCTTCATTAAAATCTTTAGCTCTGATTTTAATCATTGCGTTCAGTTCAACACGCTTTTCATTGTAAGCAATATGTACTTCTTCTGTAGAATAGAAAATCAATCCTTCTCCTTTAACTTTTACTTTAGGAGTAGAAACACGAGCTTTGGTCATATAATATAGACCCAAAACCATATCCTGTGAAGGTACCGTAATTGGTGAACCATTTGCTGGATTCAAAATACTGTGTGAAGCCAACATCAAAAGCTGACATTCTAAAATTGCTTCGGGTCCAAGAGGTAAGTGAACCGCCATCTGATCCCCATCAAAGTCAGCGTTAAAAGCCGTACACACTAAAGGATGCAGTTGAATCGCTTTCCCTTCAATTAATTTAGGCTGGAATGCCTGAATTCCTAAACGGTGTAAGGTAGGAGCACGATTCAATAATACTGGATGTCCCTTGAGAACATTTTCTAAAATATCCCATACTACAGGCTCTTTACGATCAATAATCTTTTTTGCAGATTTAACCGTTTTTACAATTCCTCTTTCAATAATCTTACGAATAATGAACGGCTTGTAAAGTTCGGCTGCCATATCTTTTGGCAATCCACATTCAAATAATTTTAATTCAGGTCCAACAACGATTACAGAACGAGCAGAATAATCCACACGTTTTCCAAGCAAGTTTTGACGGAAACGTCCTTGCTTCCCTTTTAATGAATCCGATAAGGATTTCAAGGGTCTGTTTGAGTCTGTTTTTACTGCAGAAGATTTACGTGTGTTGTCAAATAAAGAATCTACTGATTCCTGCAACATACGCTTCTCATTTCTTAGAATCACTTCAGGTGCTTTAATCTCAACCAAACGCTTCAAACGATTGTTTCTGATTATCACACGACGGTATAAATCATTTAAATCAGACGTCGCAAAACGACCCCCATCTAAAGGAACCAATGGGCGTAATTCTGGTGGAATTACAGGCACTACTTTCATGATCATCCACTGAGGTAAGTTTTCACCTCGCTCATTGGCATCACGGAAAGCCTCTACCACTTGAAGTCTTTTTAAAGCCTCTGTTTTACGTTGCTTAGAAGTTTCGTTGTTAGCTTTATGACGTAATTCATAAGACAAAGCCTGTAAATCTATTCGAGAAAGCAACTCGATCAAACATTCAGCACCCATTTTGGCGATGAACTTATCAGGATCACTATCTTCTTTGTATTGATTTTCAGCTGGAATTTGCTCCATTACATTTAGGTATTCTTCCTCTGTAAGGAAATCCATCGGCTGAAGTGGTTCCCCTTCTTCATTTTTGGCGATACCCGGTTGAATAACAACATAACGCTCATAATAAATGATCATATCCAATTTCTTGGATGGGAGACCCAAAAGGTATCCTATTTTATTAGGAAGCGAACGGAAATACCAAATATGTGCAACAGGAACGACAAGGTTGATATGACCTACACGATCACGTCTTACTTTCTTTTCAGTTACTTCAACCCCACAACGGTCACAAACGATTCCTTTGTATCGAATACGTTTGTATTTTCCACAGGCACACTCATAATCCTTTACAGGACCAAAAATACGCTCGCAAAATAATCCATCACGTTCGGGTTTGTGGGTTCTATAATTAATTGTTTCTGGTTTAAGGACTTCCCCGCGAGAGTTTCCAAGAATCACTTCTGGAGAAGCTAAACCGATTGCAATTTTATTGAATTTTTTTTGGGTAATGATTTCGTTATTTCTAGCCATTGCTAAATGTCGTCTTAAATTAAATTATTCTTCCAATCGAATGTCGAGTCCTAGTCCCTTTAGTTCGTGCATCAACACGTTAAAGGATTCTGGTAAACCTGGTTCAGGTAAGGTATCCCCTTTCACTATGGCTTCATAGGTTTTTGCTCTACCTATTACATCATCGGATTTAACCGTCAAAATTTCCTGTAGTGTACTAGATGCTCCATAAGCCTCTAATGCCCAAACTTCCATTTCTCCAAAACGTTGTCCTCCAAATTGCGCTTTTCCTCCAAGAGGTTGTTGCGTAATCAAAGAGTACGGTCCAATAGAACGTGAGTGCATTTTGTCATCAACCATATGTCCTAATTTTAACATATAGATTACCCCTACTGTTGCAGGTTGGTCAAAACGTTCTCCTGTTCCACCGTCATATAAATAAGAATGTCCATATAATGGAACATTACCTTTTTCTGTCAATGCATTGATTTGCTCGATAGTAGCACCGTCAAATATTGGCGTTGCATATTTCTCTCCTAAATTCTGACCCGCCCAACCTAAAACGGTTTCATAAATCTGACCTATATTCATTCGAGAAGGTACTCCAAGCGGATTCAATACAATATCTACTGGTGTTCCGTCTTCTAAGAAAGGCATTTCTTCTTCACGTACAATACGAGCTACAATTCCTTTATTTCCATGACGTCCCGCCATCTTATCTCCTACTTTAAGCTTACGCTTTTTGGCGATATAGATTTTAGCTAATTTTTTAATTCCAGCAGGTAATTCATCTCCAACACTAATCGTAAATTTCTCACGACGAAGCGCTCCTTGAAGATCATTTTCCTTGATTTTATAATTGTGAATCAAATCAGCGATCAAATCGTTGGTTTCTGATGTAGTGGTCCAAGATCCTTTTGTAAGGTGTGTATAGTCCTCTACACCTGAAAGTAATTTCAATGTATATTTTTTACCTTTTGGTAAAACTTCCTCACCTAAATCATTTTGAACTCCTTGACACGTTTTACCATTTACTATGGTAAATAATTTCTCAACTAAAACAGTTTTTAAAGCTTCAGATTTAACATCGAATGCATCTTCAAGCGCATCTAACTCCTGCTTGTCTTGATTACGTTTACGCTTATCTTTTACAGAGCGTGTAAATAGTTTTTTATCAATAACGACTCCACGAAGTGACGGTGGTGCTTTTAATGAAGCATCTTTAACATCTCCTGCTTTGTCTCCAAAAATTGCACGAAGTAATTTTTCTTCCGGTGTTGGGTCAGATTCTCCTTTGGGTGTGATTTTTCCAATTAAAATATCTCCCGGATTTACTTCTGCTCCAATACGGATCATTCCGTTTTCATCTAAATCTGAAGTTGCTTCTTCACTAACGTTAGGAATATCATTCGTTAATTCTTCTGTTCCTAATTTTGTATCACGAACATCTAAAGAATATTCATCAATATGAATTGAGGTAAAGATATCTTGACGAACAACTTTTTCAGAGATTACAATGGCATCCTCAAAGTTATATCCTTTCCAAGGCATAAAGGCTACTTTCAAGTTTCGTCCTAAAGCCAATTCTCCAGCTTCAGTTGCATATCCTTGACATAAAACCTGTCCTTTAGTAACACGATCTCCTTTTTGGATAATCGGTTTCAAATTGATACAAGTTCCCTGATTCGTTTTTCTAAACTTAATTAGGTTGTATGATTTTGTATCTCCATCAAAACTGATCAGATCATCTTTTTCTGAAAAATCATACTTGATCGTGATTTTGTTTGCATCTACATATTCAACAACTCCATCATTCTCAGCATTGATTAATACACGAGAATCTGAAGCTACTTGTTTTTCTAATCCTGTTCCTACAATTGGTGCTTCAGGACGTAATAAAGGAACGGCTTGACGCATCATGTTTGATCCCATCAATGCACGGTTTGCATCATCATGTTCCAAGAAAGGAATCAACGATGCAGAAATAGATGCAATTTGGTTGGGAGCAACATCTGTATAGTTTACTTTATCTGGAGTAACTACTGGGAAGTCAGCCTGATCTCTTGCAATTACTTTTTCATCTAGGATTTTTCCTGCTTTGTCAAAGTTAATATTTGCCTGAGTAATCAATTGGTTTTCTTCCTCTTCAGCACTCAAGTAAATGGTTTCTTTAAGATTGATTACCCCATTTTCAACTTTACGGTAAGGAGTCTCTATAAATCCGAGATTGTTTACTTTGGCAAATACTCCTAATGAAGAAATCAAACCAATATTAGGTCCTTCAGGGGTTTCAATCGGACAAAGTCTTCCGTAGTGCGTATAGTGTACATCTCGCACCTCAAATCCTGCTCTTTCTCTAGAAAGTCCTCCAGGTCCTAGTGCAGAAAGACGTCGCTTGTGTGTTATTTCTGCTAATGGATTCGTTTGATCCATGAATTGAGACAACTGGTTTGTACCAAAGAAGCTGTTGATTACTGATGAAAGCGTTTTAGCATTGATCAAGTCTATCGGAGTAAATACTTCGTTATCTCGAACATTCATACGTTCACGAATGGTTCGTGCCATTCTCGCCAAACCAACACCAAATTGAGAAGATAATTGTTCCCCCACAGTTCGTACACGTCGGTTAGACAAGTGATCAATATCATCAATCTCTGCTTTTGAATTGATTAACTCAATCAAATATTTAATGATGGTAATGATGTCTAATTTTGTTAAAACTTGCTTATCCATCTCAACGTCCAAGCCTAGTTTTTTATTCATTCTATAACGTCCAACTTCACCTAAGTTATAACGTTGGTCAGAGAAAAACAATTTATCAATGATCCCACGAGCCGTATCCTCATCTGGTGGTTCTGCATTACGTAATTGTCTATAAATATGTTCTACCGCTTCTTTTTCAGAGTTGGTAGGATCTTTTTGAAGTGTGTTGTAGATGATAGCATAATCAGACATGTGAGCATCTACCTTGTGCAACAATATCGTTTTTACACTTGCTTCTAAAATTTCTTCAATGTGTTCTTTTTCTAGAACAGTATCACGATCGATAATAATTTCATTTCGCTCGATCGAAATTACCTCACCAGTGTCTTCATCAACGAAATCTTCATGCCATGTTTTCAAAACACGAGCAGCTAATTTTCGTCCTAATACTTTTTTGATTCCCGTTTTAGAAACTTTAATCTCTTCTGCAAGATCAAATATTTCAAGGATATCACGATCGTGTTCAAAACCGATAGCTCTGAAAAGTGTTGTAACAGGTAATTTTTTCTTACGATCAATGTAAGCATACATTACACTATTGATGTCTGTAGCAAATTCAATCCAAGAACCTTTGAATGGAATAACACGTGCAGAATATAATTTAGTTCCATTGGCATGAAAAGACTGACCAAAGAAAACACCAGGAGAACGGTGTAATTGAGAAACTACAATTCGTTCTGCACCATTGATAACAAAAGTACCACTTGGGGTCATATAAGGGATAGTCCCTAAAAATACATCTTGTACAATAGTTTCAAAATCCTCATGTTCCGGATCAGTACAATACAATTTTAAACGTGCCTTTAAAGGAACAGAGTATGTAAGTCCACGCTCAATACATTCTTGGATAGAATAGCGCGGTGGATCTACAAAATAGTCAAGAAATTCTAAGACAAATTGATTTCTTGTATCTGTAATAGGAAAATTTTCTTTAAACGTATTGAAAAGACCTTCTTCATTACGTTCGTCAGATTTGGTCTCTAGTTGGAAAAAGTCCTGGAATGATTTAATCTGAATATCCAGGAAATCCGGGTACATTGGAGTATGTTTTGCTCCGGCGAAATTGGTTCTTTGGCTCTGTTTACTAGGCATCTAACTGTTTTTTAATGATCATAATACATTAGGGGGGCACTATAAAAGGGTATAGGCCTTTGGAAAAATCCAAAGACCTATGCCTTTAATGGTAGGGGTTAAAACTACTTAAGCTCAACCTCTGCACCAGCTTCTTCTAGAGATTTTACAAGCGCTTCCGCTTCATCTTTAGCAATACCTTCTTTCAAAGGACTAGGTGCACTGTCAACTAATTCTTTAGCTTCTTTAAGCCCAAGACCTGTTAACTCTTTTACTAATTTTACTACAGCTAGTTTTGAAGCACCAGCTGCTTTGAGGATTACGTCAAATTCTGTCTTTTCCTCACCAGCATCGTCACCACCAGCAGCAGCTGGTCCAGCAACAGCTACTGCGGCTGCAGCAGGTTCGATACCGTATTCATCTTTTAAAATGTTAGCCAATTCATTGACTTCTTTTACAGTCAAGTTGACTAATTGTTCTGCGAATTCTTTTAAATCTGCCATTGTTAATGATTTTTCTGTTAAAAATTTAATATATATATGTTGAGTGCGTACATTTTAATTCGGGACTAACGTTCTGAAAGTGTTTTGAGAATTCCAGATAGTTTCCCACCTCCCGATTGTAGTGCGGAAATAACGTTTTTGGATGGAGACTGTAACAACGTAATAATCTCTCCAACCAACTCTTCTTTAGATTTGATTGCAACAAGTGCGTCAATATGATCATCGCCAATATAAATAGCTTCTTCAATGAAGGCGCCTTTTAGCATGGGTTTGGTCAACTTTTTTCTAAAGTTCTTAATCACCTTTGCAGGTGCGTTTCCAGTTTCAGAAAACATCAATGAAGTATTCCCTTTCAGGATTCCTGTCAATTCACCAAAGTCATGAGTGGAAGCCTCCATAGCTTTAGCAAGAAGTGTATTTTTCACCACTTGTAGTTTGATATTCTCTTTAAAACAAGCGCGTCTGAACGCAGTTGTTTGACTGGCATTTAATCCCTCAATATCCGCTAAATAAAGTGTTTTCACACCTGCTAAAGCCTCTTTAAGGTTTTCTATTGCTTCGTGTTTTTCTTGTCTAGTCATTGCTTAATTTTTTTGGCGTTAACCCAATTTAGTATCGATTGATATACTTGGGCTCATGGTGCTAGACATGAAAACGCTTTTTACATATACTCCTTTGGCTGTTGAAGGCTTTAATTTATTAATGGTCTTCAATAACTCATCGGCATTTTCGTAAATTTTATCTGCAGTAAAAGATGCTTTACCTATAGCTGCATGTACGATTCCAGTCTTGTCAACTTTAAAATCAATTTTACCGCCTTTTACATCACTTACCGCTTTTTTGATGTCCATTGTTACTGTTCCTGTTTTTGGGTTTGGCATTAAACCACGAGGACCTAAAACACGACCTAAAGGACCTAATTTCCCCATTACACTTGGCATGGTTACAATTACGTCAATATCTGTCCATCCGTCTTTGATTTTTTGCAAATACTCATCCAATCCAATGTGATCAGCTCCTGCCTCTTTGGCTTCAGCTTCTTTATCCGGAGTAACAAGAGCAAGAACGCGAACATCTTTACCTGTTCCGTGTGGTAAAGTAACCACACCACGAACCATTTGATTGGCTTTTTTTGGATCTACACCCAAACGTATTGCCAAGTCAATGCTCGCATCAAATTTTGTATTGGTAATTTCTTTTACCAAAGCAGAAGCTTCTTTGAGTGTATAGATGTTCTTAGGATCTACTTTTGCTCGTGCTTCTTTTTGTTTCTTTGTTATTTTAGCCATTGCTTTATTTTAATAAATTAAAAGGGAGCTTGTCCAGAAACCTTGAATCCCATAGAACGTGCAGTACCCGCTACCATTTTCATAGCAGACTCGATAGTAAATGCATTAAGATCAGGCATTTTATCCTCAGCAATGAGTTTTACTTGATCCCAAGTGACTGTAGCCACTTTGTTTCTATTAGGTTCTCCTGAACCCTTTTTAGCTTTGGCTGCTTCCATCAGTTGAACGGCCGCTGGTGGTGTTTTGAGGATAAATTCAAATGATTTATCAACATATACAGTAATCTGAACAGGTACAACTTTACCTTGTTTATCTTGGGTTCTTGCATTAAATTGTTTGCAAAACTCCATGATATTGACTCCTGCAGCACCCAGCGCGGGTCCAACCGGTGGCGATGGATTCGCAGCACCTCCCCGAACTTGTAGTTTTAAAACTTTACTTACTTCTTTTGCCATTGTCTAGTTTAATTTCGAATTGTGTACGGTGGAAGCGTGTACACAGTATTCAATTTATTAGTGTAACATTTATATTTTTTCTACTTGCATATAGCTTAGTTCTAATGGTGTTTTTCTTCCAAAAATTTTAACCATTACTTCCAGCTTACGCTTTTCTTCATTTACATTTTCGATAGCTCCCGTAAAACCGTTGAAAGGACCATCAATAACTTTTACATTTTCACCTTCGGTAAATGGAATGGACACATGCTCTGTAGCAAGAGCCAATTCATCAACTTTACCTAACATTCTGTTTACCTCGGAAACTCGCAAAGGAACTGGTTCACCTCCTTTAGTTTCTCCTAAAAACCCAATCACATTTGTAACAGACTTAATAATATGAGGTAATTCTCCAGTCAAATTTGTTTTAACAATAATGTAACCTGGGAAGTAAACACGCTCTTTATTTATTTTTTTACCATTTCTTATCTGAATCACTTTTTCCGTTGGAACAAGAATATCTTCAACCAAATGATCGTAACCAAAACGTGAGATTTCAGACATAATATAGTCTTTGATCTTTGCTTCTTGACCACTTACGGCGCGAACTACGTACCATTTTTTATCACTAGTTGTTGTAGTCATGGTTATCCTATAAGGTTAAAATAAAATTGAATCGCACGTGAAAGAACAGTATCCGCTCCCCAAATAGCCAGGGAAAACAGAATTGAAAAAACAAGTACAATTACAACCAAACGTTGTAACTCTGAACGCTCAGTCCAAGAGACATTGTTCTTTAATTCTTCAAACGAATCTTTAATATATGATAAAAGTTGCATGCGTTACTTTTTTTTTGATGCACGGGTTGAGAGGCTCGAACTCCCGACACCTGGTTTTGGAGACCAGTGCTCTACCAACTGAGCTAAACCCGTTTTTATTTGACACAAAAGGCGTCCCGTAAAACGGGACACCTTTAGCATCATATTAAAAACATTATGCTTAGTCTAAGATCTCTGTAACCTGCCCCGCACCTACTGTTCTTCCACCTTCACGAATTGCGAAACGCAATCCAAGGCTTAGAGCAATTGGCTGAATCAAATCAACATTGATCGTAAGGTTGTCTCCTGGCATTACCATTTCAACACCATCAGGAAGAGAAATGTTTCCTGTTACATCAGTTGTACGAACGTAAAACTGAGGACGGTAGTTGTTGTGGAATGGAGTATGACGTCCACCTTCTTCTTTTTTAAGGATATAAACCTCAGCTTTAAATTTAGCATGTGGCTTTACAGAACCTACTTTACAGATTACCATACCTCTTTTGATGTCGGCTTTTTCAATACCTCTTAGGAGGATACCTACATTATCTCCAGCTTCACCACGGTCTAATATTTTTCTAAACATTTCAACCCCAGTTACTGTAGATTTTAATTTTTCTGCACCCATACCAATAATGTCAACTTCATCTCCTGTGTTGAATACACCTGTTTCGATACGACCTGTAGCAACAGTTCCACGACCAGTAATAGAGAATACATCTTCAACAGGCATTAATGCGTCCTTATCAACATCACGCTTAGGTAGTTCAATCCAAGTATCTACTTCTGACATTAGATTAATAACTGTATCTACCCATTTTTGTTCCCCGTTAAGAGCACCAAGAGCAGAACCTAAAATTACTGGAGTGTTATCTCCATCGTAATCGTAGAAAGAAAGTAATTCACGAACTTCCATTTCAACTAATTCAAGTAATTCTTCATCATCAACCATGTCCGCTTTGTTCAAGAAAACAACTAAACGAGGTATACCTACCTGGCGACCTAATAAGATGTGCTCTCTTGTTTGAGGCATAGGACCATCAGTTGCTGCAACAACTAGGATTGCACCGTCCATCTGAGCGGCACCTGTAACCATGTTCTTTACGTAATCCGCGTGACCAGGACAGTCAACGTGAGCGTAGTGACGGTTAAGGGTTTGATATTCTACGTGAGAAGTATTGATAGTAATCCCTCTTTCTTTCTCTTCAGGAGCATTGTCAATTTGATCAAAGCTTCTTGCTTCAGAGTAACCTGCATCTGCAAGTACTTTAGTAATTGCTGCAGTAAGAGTTGTTTTACCATGATCTACGTGACCAATAGTTCCAATATTTAAGTGGGGTTTAGACCGGTCAAATGTTTCTTTAGCCATAATTGTTGTTGTTTCAATGTTATTTTTAGGAGCGCAAATTTATGAATTTTTTTCAATCGTTTACATGTTTATATAAAAAAATTATGTAAAAATTCACTTTTTCTTTTTAAAAGAGTTTATAAAAATCTTAAAACCCTTATAAACATGTCCTTAGATCTTTGAATAAGGTTTTTTTTCGATTGTGTAATAAGTGCCAAAAAAAGTATTTTTATTTTAAAAACTAAAATTCCATTCTTTTTTAATTTCTTTATGTCCGTAAGTTAAAATACCCGAAAATAACTATGAAATCTTTTGCGATTGTAATCCCATGTTATAATGAAGCCAATCGTTTTCAAACGGAGCGTTTTAAAGCATTCTTAAAGAATCGTAACGGGGTAGTTCTCTTTTTTGTTGACGATGGCTCTACTGACACAACCAGCTCTTTAATCAAGGCGCTAAAATCAGTTTTTCCAGAACAGGTTCAATCCATTATCCATTTAAAAAATAAAGGGAAAGCGGAAGCTGTTAGAACAGGTATTAATGAAGCTTTTAAAAGAAAGGACATAGAACGCTTTGCTTTTTTGGATGCTGACCTCTCTACCTCTCTTGAAGAGTGTTTTGAAATTGCAGATAAAATTGATACGCACAAAGCGTTTGTTTTTGGCTCTCGGATAAAAAAGCTGGACAATAATATTCAAAGAAAAAAATATCGTTTCATCATTGGTAGAGTGATTGCAACCCTTATCTCATATATGTTAAAATTACCTATTTATGATTCGCAGTGTGGATGTAAGGTTTTCAGAAGGGATTGGGTGGGTATCATTTTTAAAGATGTCTTTATTAGTCCTTGGCTCTTTGATGTAGAAATTTTTTTCCGATTAATCCGTCACTTTGGAAGAGAAAAAATTCAAACTAAAATTGAAGAAGTACCGCTTAAAGAATGGGTTGATACAGATGATAGTAAAGTTTCGCTTCTTTATGGTTTTAAAGTTTGGTTTGATTTAATTAAAATTTACGTGCATTATAAATGAGGGCTTTAGCAAAATTAGAAAATCATCAAATCTTAAAACGTAGCTTCTGGTCATTGGTTTTAATTAGGGGTATTTTAAATGCCCTGATTCCCTTGATGGATAAAACAGAGGCGCGCTATGCTGAGATCGCAAGGATTATGGCAGAAACTCAAAACTGGATTGTCTTACAAATAGATTATGGGGTTCCCTTTTGGGCGAAACCACCGCTATCAACTTGGGCAAGTGCTTTAAGCATTTCAATTTTTGATGCATCGGCTTTTTATGTGCGTTTACCCTACCTTATTGTGTGTACATTTATTGGATGGTGGATTGGAAAATTTAATACAAACACCTCCAACTCTAACTATCTTCCCGGAATTATTTTACTTACCATTCCAGAATTCTTTTTACACGTAGGCGTAGTTTCAACGGATGTTTTTTTGACACTAAGCACTACTATTGTGATGCTTGCTTTTTGGAAAAGCATGCAAGAAGGAGCAACTAAAATATGGGGGTATTTATTTTTTGCTGGTCTTGGTCTAGGTCTTCTATCAAAAGGTCCTATCATTGGAATATTAACACTACCCCCCATTGTTATTTGGTGTCTAATTCAAAATAATTTATTGAAAGCATTAAAAACAGCCCCATGGTTATTGGGAGGACTATTGATGCTATTAGTCTCTTTACCGTGGTATATTCTTACAGAATTAGAATCACCAGGTTTTATTGATTATTTTATTGTAGGCGAACATTTTAATCGTTATTTTAATTCGGAATGGGTCGGTGATAAATACGGCTTTCCTAAACAACAACCCTATGGAATTGTTTGGGTTTTCCTATTAGTTTTTTGTATGCCTTGGTCAATTTTTCTGATCCATAGTGTTTTTAAAAAATTAAAAACAATTCATCAAAATCCTTGGGGACTCTTTTTACTTTGTTGGATGCTTTGGACCCCGTTTTTCTTCACTACATCAACCAGCCTAATACACCCCTATATCCTCCCAGCGACAATTCCAATTGCATTATGGATTTCTCACTTTTGGAGTTCTAATAAAAAGAGAATACTATATCTTGGAATTAGCATATCGATTCCTGTTATTTTACTTGTTGTTTCAATCACTGGATTTGCCAAGCCACTTCTTGAAAATAATACAGATAAATATTTAATAGAGCAAAGTGACTTTTTACCAGTTTTTGCACTTAACAACAAAACGTATTCAAGTCAATTTTATAGCAAAGGGAAAATTCTAGTTATTGATACACTGAGTCTAAAAAAAATGATCGCATCAAAAACTCCCTTCAATATCATAATAGAGCATCGTGTATTCAAACGATTGTCTCCTGAAATAAAAAAAGGGCTTTACAAGAATAGTGAAAATAAGAAAAGTGGGATGTACATTCTTTCAGATTGACAAAAAAATCTTGAAGGATTACAGAGGTTTTATAATTATAATGAATAGGATCAAGATATTGAACGATACACAAAAGCGCCCTCGGAACTGGCTGTATTTTGAAAATATTTTAGTTTAAAAGACGATCAGAATGAAAGTCTACCCGTATAAAGGTTATAAGCTACTAATATAATAATGATCAGAAAGCCTTGAAAAATAATCTGAACTGGCGTGCTCCATTTTCTCATTTATTTACTTTTTTATCCATTGGGCCTCTCAAATGAATTATTAGGCCATTTAAAAAAT
>Ga0206123_10002932_pt1 | contig 14446 bp, 13 predicted proteins | sample Helgoland_Spring_2_FD_160086 | JGI IMG/M metagenome (GOLD analysis project Ga0206123, IMG submission 160086) | Pelagic subsurface seawater microbial communities from Kabeltonne, Helgoland, North Sea - Helgoland_Spring_Bloom_20160316_1 | ecosystem: Environmental > Aquatic > Marine > Epipelagic ...
TATCACCCTTAGCTCCAGTGGCACCTGCTATACCTTGAGAGCCTGTATCACCTTTGACACCTTTGACACCTTGGATTCCTTGAGAACCCGTATCACCTTTCTCTCCTTGAGGACCAGTATCTCCCTTGTCTCCTTTCTCCCCTTGTGGCCCAGCAGGTCCAGGCTCTCCCGATGAATTTAACTTGCCATACGTAGTGTCCTTTATCGATGTTATATATGAGTCAATAGACGTGGCATCACTAACAGTAGCATCAGCGGACACGACACCTGTGGTGAGAACATCATCAGTCAAACCAAACATTGATCTCAGCAATAGAAGACCATCTGTTAAAGCATCAACCTCTCCTGAAGCATCAACATCTAAGATAGATATATCCTCTGCTCTCTCATCCTGAGCATGTGAAAAAGTGATGGCTAAAAAGACGAAGATAACAATGGAGTACTTGGAGAAACGATTCATCAGAGCGAGCATGGGGTTAACCTTTTTATTGATTACCTAATCATAGCTGAATACCCCATCCAGTCAAATCAGGGCTAGATTGAGATTCCACCTATGCATATTGTTGTCGACTCAAGGGCTTTTACATACAGACTGGAATGCCTTGCCTGACAATCGAATCCATCAATCTTTAAAGAAACCCCAAGGACTTGTAGACTCTGAAATCAGCTATTCATTCTCCTCGCGCGGAGATACGGTCACTGAAATATAACTACTACGCATTCCACCTCCTTCAATCTGAACAGTAGCCACTCGAGACGCTTTTTCAAAGGTCAGCACAGATACTTTTGACTGGACACTCGTCACTGTCATCCAACCATGTTCAGCCATATTGGATTGATAATATGTAAAGGCATCTTTCATGTTCTGAGATGATCGCAACACAGCACGGCCAATCCACTGGTCACCCGAATTAAGCAACAGCGACTTATCAACATCTACGGTATCGCCAGAGGCAATTGGGATGTCAGCAAATGATTTAGAAATTTCTGCGGGCGTGGATTTTGTCGTGCCAGATTTATCCGAGCTTGACGAAGTATTCATCGTATTACAGCCGCTGATTATTAGGGCCATAGTTAGAATCAGTGCTGTTATCCATAGAGACTTAAGCATTATTATGAATCCTTTTTTATAGTTTTCTCAATTATAGCCATTGACTCTAAACATAAATACATAATTTTATGGGACTATATCATAACCAAATACCCATTCAGTCGAATCAGGGCTATATCGAGATGGTTCATAATAATGTGACATGGGGGGGTTAAAAGAGCCCTCCGATGAGGATTCTATTGAGGTCTGAGTAAAAAGTCTTTATCTCTATCTTGGATAGAAAAGAGGGATTAAATCAATCCCTCTAAAGTTCCATTCCGCCTTTTCGCGGTTACGGTTTAGGCAATATCTCCAGCGCTTTTTTGTCATCAACCACAGGAGTGATTGTCGCGTCACATACTTCCGTCCAAGGATTAACATGTCTGATAGCAAGAGTAGGATCATCAGTTTCAATTAACACTATGCCGCTACCAGAAGTGAGGTCGTGATACCTCGCAAGTTTTTTAGAGCCCTTTGGGAATTGAGCATCGAGTTCCTCTAACGTCATAGACGCGAAATTTTTATATGCTTCTGCATCGCATTTGAAATCAACAAGGTATACAGAACCATGTCCGTCCGCATACCCAAAATTATAAAACAACAACGTAACCGCTAGAATAAAATACTTTTTCATTGGAAGTCTCCGAAGGGTTCGAGAATGATTTTTCAGTATATCCAGAACTAAATAGCTTATCTAGTTAAATCAGTCAGGAATGCCTGCACTTTAGGTTAAAATTAAGATAAAATATCTATATAAATCAATAGTTTATAATTATTGAACTATCCTGTGATCGAAACCACTTTTGCTAAAGGTGTTGAACAGGCGTAGTCGCTGTACTTTTGCATCATTGCTCGTCGTTTCTCTACCATTGTAGTTCGTTGATATGCCGCCACTTGTTGATCAGGAATCTTGTGGGCTAGAGCATGTTCAGCCATTGCACCATCAAAATTCGTCTTGTCTGCTACGTAGTCACGAAAGGTTGATCTGAACCCGTGAACTGTAATCTTCCGTCCTTGCTTATCTAACCAGCCACTTTTTTTATTCAGCCGCTTTAATACTGATGACATTCCCGCTTGTGACAGATGTTTGCCTGACGACAGATTAGGAAATACGTATTCGCTAACTTGAACCTCATGCACTTTCCTCAGTAAGACTATGGCTTCGTTTGATAGAGGTATCTTGTGTGCTTTTTTACTTTTCATTCTGCTTGCTGGAATTTCCCAAAGCCCCTTATCAAAATCAATTTCATTCCATTTTGCATTGAGAGTTTCAGTTGTTCTCGTAGTACAGAGAATACATATCTCTAATGCTCTTGCTCCCATGCCTGATGACTTGGATAGAGCCTTCATAAAGTCAGATATTTGATCGTAAGGGAGAGCAGGGTGGTGACGATCTTCACTGGGTGCTTTGGCATTCTTAACTTCACTAGGTGAGGGATATATTTCTTTTAGGTGACCTCTCCAAGTTGCTGGGTTTTGATCTGATCTCAAGCCTAGAACTTTGGCACGGGCAATTACCGCCTCCATGCGTCCTCTGACACGGTCTGCAGTCTCTGGCTTCTTATTCCAAATGGGATCAAGGACGGCTCTAATATCGTTGGTATCAATCTGGGCTATCGGCATGTTGCCTATTAAAGGGAATGCATAAGTCTCAAGCGTTTGAATCCATTGCTTAGCATGCTTTGGGTTGTTCCATGTCGGACGTTTTTGTTCATAAGCGTCGTAGGCAATCTTTTGAAATGTGTTTTCTTGCAGTTGCTTGTTATGTGCTTCAGTCTTTCTCTTTAAGTCTAGTTCTTGTTGTTCTTCAACTTTTGGATCGATGCCTTGCTTGATCTTTAAACGATATTCATCACACTTGGCTCTGGCTAAAGCAAGATTGTTTGTCTTAGGGTGATAGGCGTCCATCCCTATGTTTTTTCGCTTTCCATCTATATCGTAAACCATGCACCAGTTAACTGTTCCCGATTCAGTAATATTCAGGTAGAGATTATCTTTACAGGGATAACGCCCAACCTTTTTCGTTGAGATTATTTGCTTAATTTCATTGTGAGTTATTCGCTGAGTTCTGCGTGGCTTGCCCATGTACTTTAACCCCCTTTAAATACCCTCAGATTGCGATCTAAGGGACTTTGTAAATCTTTCTGAATAACCTCACAACTTACGGATTGGAGTGCTTTAAAAGGCTTCTCAGGTTACATTTCAGGTTACATTTTGTAATCAATATGTAGCAGTATAGTACAGGACACTATAAGAATGGAAGAATATTGAATCCAGCATATACAGGGCATATGAACTGATTTTAGGTAAAGTATAGGAATCCTGTGGACACTAGTTAGGCAGACTCCTTCTCCGCCATATATTTAACTAATAGTTTACAGAGACCCTTTGGTGGCCCGGAAGAGACAATGCCTGCTCTACAGGTATATTTAGGCGTGGACATTCTTTGTGGTGTGGTGATTGAGAAAACCGCTGGTAGGCTAGATGGCAAGCAATACGTACCCTACAAGCATTTTCGATAGCCATCTTTTTCGGCTTATAGCAACATATACGACACCGTATGGATCAATCTGATATTGTTTTGTAGTCGTATGTGTACTATTGACTTATTACTGTTATTCGGTGTGTTGAAAAACGATGTCTACTCACTCTAAGGTTTCACCCGAAGAGCTGGCTGCTTTATTACCTCAGTATGAAGTTTCGCCAGAGAAAATGTCTCGAGTCGAAAAAAAATTCGCAATCGTTGTATTCTCATTTCAGTGCTATGGATAGTTAGAATTGCAATTGTCATGTTTTACCCTGAATTTGTGTTGGTGACTCGAGCTGAAACACGGCTGTTAAGCCCTGATGATGTGAGTGGACTACTCCTAGTTCGCTTGGTAATGGTAGGTATAGGCGTAGGAGTGTATCTATGGTCATTCTTAACTAACCATTATTTTAGAACCATCAATGTGTTAGCGTTGATAATCGTTAGTTGTCTTATTTGGAGTGATATAGAAGTCTATGTTTTAAGCTCAATGGCTGATCTAACGTTGCCATCCTTGGGTATGATTTTGTTCAGATTTATCCCTTTGACTCTGTTATTTCTCAATTATTTGGATATCCGGAAATAGAAAAAAGATCCCTGATCTCATGGCGGCCTCGATCTAAGTGGCCAAACCTGCCTCAATACCCTCTCGCCCGGAATGTTTTAATCTAAAAAAGTAGTGCTTGCTATGCGAATGATGGGTCATCTTTTTATAAATTATCACTCTGCCTCCACTGGTTTCATATTCAAACAAGATCTATCACAGGTTATACAGCCTTTAAAGTAGTTTGATGCTATGAGAAGCTCGTCTTCCGCCAAGAGAGTAGTTTAAGTGTATTAAAAAAGGCTACCGGTTTAACTCAAAGACGGTTTTTCCTCTCGCTATAGTCCGCTCTACTTTGATCCCTAACAGCTCGGTAGTAGGCATAGTTAGCGGATTTTTGCTTAAGATAACGAAGTCGGCTTGCTTACCTACATCAATGGTTCCTTTTGTATCTTCTTCAAAATATTGATAAGCAGCATTGATCGTAACAGCCTTGATAGCATCAAGGATTGAAATTCGTTGCTCTTGTCCTAACACCTGACCGCTTCGCGTAAGCCGATTAGTGGTTGCCCAAAGCAAACGGATCATATCTGGTGGCACCACGGGAGAATCATTATGGACTGTAAAGACAATGCCTTTATCTAGACTGCTCTGGGTTGGACTGATACGACTGGCGCGTTCCTCGCCAAAAACAGAGTCTCGATGCCAATCGCCCCAGTAGAATGTGTGAGCCGAGAAAAACGAAGGAATGGCTTCCAGTTCTGCCATGATATCAAGTTGGTCTTCTCGCACTGTTTGGGCGTGAATCATCACCGTACGATGATCAGGAATACTGCTAGTATCGATGCTGCGGTTTAACGCATTAACAAAAAGATCCGCAGCAGCATCACCATTTGCATGGGCCAAAATTGGCAAGCCTGCGTCTATAAATTTCGCAAAAAGAGCATCTACTGACTCTGCTGGCATGATTGGATAACCACGATAATCGTGGGCGCCACCCTTAGGAGGTATCTTATACGGCTGGGTTAAATAGGCCGTTTTACCTTGTGGCGAGCCGTCTAAAATCATCTTAACACCGCCAACCTTAAAACCATTTATATAATGGCTCAAGAGCGGTAGTGGAGGGCTCTTTTCTCCAAGATATGTCTCATCAACCATCTGGAAAGACACGACGTCAATAGGGAAAGGTTTCTCATTGGCCGCAGATCTCAGTTCGTTTATCACACCCAGAGACGACGCCCCATCCTGGGCGGTAGTAATACCATATCGAGCGTAATCAAGTAGGCCAGCGTGTACTAGCTCATTTATATTTTCTGCCGGCGGAAGTAAGGACTGAATGGCAAAACCAGCTGTCTCCTCCAAGACTCCATTGGGCCTCTGGCTATCTCCTTCTCGACGAATAACTCCGCCTGGGGGGTTAGGGGTATCCTTATTAATTCCAGCAATTTCCAGTGCCGTGGAGTTAACTGCGGATAGATGGCCTGAAACATGAATTAGCAAAATAGGATGAGAGGTGGATACCTTGTCTAGGTCAATGGTGGTCGGATGTCGTGCTTCAGCAAGCAGAGAATCGTCGTAACCCATTCCCACAACCCAATCGCCTTCAGCTAGTTCTTTTGAGGCTATATGGCTTTTCAATGCCAAGACCAATCCGTTCATATCCTCGGCTGGCCCAACGGGAGGCGAAGCTATGTTGGCCATGCCGGAAAGCTTTCCATGCCAAGCAACGTGGCCATGAGCGTCAATAAAGCCAGGAAGTAGTGCGGAGTCCTCTAGATTGACTACCTCAGTAGTTTGCCCATCCCAATCGTCTCTCTGGCCCACAAAAACAATAGTGTCGTCTTTAACGGCCACAAAATTGGCTGATTCAGATTGTTCGCTAAGAGTGATGATATTGTCTCCGTAGAAGGCTATATCGGCTTGCGGCGCCTTATAGCAACCGGCGAGCAAAAATAGCGGCAGAAAGATAGCTAATCGGACATCTGTTAAACGTTTCAATGTCATTCCTCTCTTAATTGATGAAATTCGTGTACCAGTATACAAAAAGATGATCACGTCGTTTCAATTAAAACAACGTTCTATTAAATCGCGAATTTCACCTATGTATTTGAGATTTGGATGTTTAAAAATTCGTTGTCTGAAGAGCTAAGTGCAAGCCATTCCTATTGAACAGGTAGTGCATGACATCTCAGCTCGGTTTTGGCGATTAAACAGGAGTAATATAACCCAAAAGATGGGTCTATTATCTGAGATATCCTAGTCTACTGTTATGACGAAAAAGCCTTCATCAAAGGCAGGCTGCGTACTCGAATACCACTTGCAGCATATACGGCATTGGCCAGAGCAGGGGCTATACCCGGTGTTCCAGGTTCTCCGCCGCCACCAAGTTCATGGCCACTATTTATGATATGGGTTTCAATAGTAGGAGCATCAGACATTCTTAGAGATTGATAGTCGTGGAAGTTACTTTCAACTACGGCACCATCTTGAATGGTAATTTCTCCGTACATGGCCGCGCTGAGGCCATAGATAATCCCAGATTCAATCTGTGCCTTCATTCCATCTGGAGCAATAGCAAGACCTGGATCAATTACCGCAACAACTCGATCAACCGATACAGATTTATCAACAATAGATACCTCTACGACTTGAGCGACGATAGAGCCAAATGATTCTTGAAGTGAGATACCTTTTCCTCGACCCTTTGCTAATGGAGTTTCCCAGTTGGCTTCCTCAGCGGCTCTCTTTAAAACCGCTAGATGCCGTGGTTTGTCCTTTAAAAGATCCAGTCTAAATTTAAGAGCATCCTTACCAGTAGCATTCGCGGCTTCATCAATAAATGATTCGGTGAAAAACCCGTGTTGAGAATGGTCTACGCTCCTCCAGGCTCCAAAAGGGACGTGAGTAGGGCTACTAACATGGCCAATATCTTGTGCCTCTACAGCGTAGGGAATAAGCGGGGCTTCGGTAGGTTCGGCTTTATTAACATAGGTATTTTCCCATACGAGTAGTTTACCATTCTCATCGAATCCACCTCTGAATCGGCTTTGTATGGCTGGGCGGTAAAAATCTTGACGAATATCTTCTTCCCGAGACCAAATCAGTTGAATAGGACGTTCTACAGCTTTCGCAATTTGGGCTGCCTGAATCGCATAATCTGGGAGAGATTTACGACCAAAGCCACCGCCCATTAATTGGTTGTGCAAGGTTACCTTGTCTTCATCTACACTCAACGCTTCTGCGACGGCTTTTCGAAACCCAAGAGGGTTCTGGCAACCTACCCATATTTCGCATTGACCATTGCTGATTTCTGCTGTGGCATTAAGTGGTTCCATACAGGTATGGGCGAGAAAGGGAACTGTGTAATCAGCTTCAATTACTTTTGAAGCATTTAAAAACTGGGTAGGAGTGTCGCCTTGTAATCGATCAGATTGACGTTCCTCAGGCGCAGTAATATCTCTAGCAAATTGCGCAAAAATATCGGTACTGGACCTTGCGGCTAAGTCTACATCACTCCATGTTATGTTCAGTGTTTCTCGACCTTTCTTGGCGGTCCAATAACTGTCAGCTATTACGGCAACCGCAGGGCTTGATTGAAAGCCTCCAATCATCATATTGGATTGGGCCGGGGGAAGTTCAATAACATTTACAACTCCCTCAATTTTACGCGCAGCTTGGTCATCGATGCTGACGATAGTTGCGCCAAAAACCGGAGCACGAATTACCGTCGCATAGAGCATCCCAGGCCGTCTAATATCCAACGCAAACTGAGCTGATCCATCGACTTTGGAAGGTATATCTAATCGAGGAACAAATTTACCGACGATCTTATAGTCTTCAGCTTTTTTGAACTCCGGTGTTTGCGACGGAGTCATTTTAGCAACTTCGTTGACAAAATTGGCGTAAGGCTGTCGTCGAGAACTGGGTGTATGAACAAGGTGACTATTATCTGTTGTAATATCTTTCAGTGGAACTTGCCAAGCACTTGCTGCAGCTTGGCGCAACATCTGGCGAGTTGATGCCCCAGCAACTCGCATCCCGAGTGAGCCCGTCACGCGGATGCTCGTGCTACCACCGGTTACCTGAAGACCAAGGTTGTCCATCAGTTTCACCATGGCGCCATCGATTGAGGGCACAATAAAGTCGGGAAAATTAATACCTTTTAACAAATATTCTCTACCAATACTGTAGTGAGAATAGGCGCCAATAGCAGGTGCTTCCTCAATCCGCATGTCATTCCAGTCTGCATCTAGTTCTTCTGCGAGCATTTGAGCGAGCGCAGTTTGAGCGCCTTGCCCCATCTCTGAGTGGGGGACCATTGCAGTAATCGTGTTGTCACTATCAATGCGCACATAGGCGTGAACAAGTTGCCCTCCATCGTCGCCAAGTAGGTCAGATAATTCACCTGCTTGATTTCCTGGGCGCATAGCAACACCTACAATAAGACCGCCACCAGCCATAACGCCTGTTGTTAAAAATGCTCTTCTTGTCCACTTACCCATGATTTGTCTCCATCGCGTCGTAGAATTGGTCTGCAACTGAAGAACCTGCAATGGATTTAATAGCTTCACGGATACGGCCGTACATGCCGCAGCGACAGATATTACCGCTCATTGCTTGATCAATATCTGCATCGTTAGGATTAGGGTTCTCAGAGAGGAGCGCTGCGGCTGACATCAACTGCCCAGACTGACAATAACCGCATTGTGGAACCTGATGTTCAATCCAAGCCTGTTGTAGTGGATGTTGTTCGTCGGATTTAGATTTCAGTCCTTCAATGGTTGTCACCGCCTTACCAGCAACACTAGCAATTGGTGTCACACAAGAACGAATTGCTTGACCGTCGATGTGGACTGTACATGCACCGCATTGTGCGATGCCGCAGCCAAATTTGGTGCCAGTGAGATCGAGCTGCTCGCGAAGCACCCAAAGCAGAGGCTTTTGTGGGTCCACCTGGACAGTTTTCTCTTTGCCATTAACCGAAAACGAGGTGACCATTGCATTCTCCCTAAACTTGATTTGTGTCATTAAATAACTGACCAAAAGTCATTGCAAGCAAATTATTATAAATTCACAAAAGTTGCAGTTGTATTTTAGGCTAATCATAGATCGACCTAAAAATGATGATAGTTGATGAGTTCTGGGTGCTGCGTGTAAAACAGTATTTACGGTGTTAGTGCAAAAACAAGAAATTTGTTTGATGTATAGATGTCGATTCTGAGCTAATATCTTTGATTACTTATAAATTGCCTGCACAAAATAGAGGTTAAAATTTTGGATGCTCTGACATTCGAACAACTTCGTCTTGTTATTGTCGTGTACTCGTCCTCGATAATACCGCTTGTTCTCATTCCAATTCTTCACGTTAGAAACCTTATACCTAAATGGGTCTTACCGTTTTATATCCGGCTATTTTTTATCTGTGCAATTGGATGGGAAATTTGGTTCAACTATGGTTTCGTAGCAGGAGATAGCGTTGGTGTAAGACGGGCAGATATATTAAATCAGCTAATTCCTGTGCATTTAAACTGGGTGCTTAATTCTTTGGCTGATGCAGGTGCAATTTGTTGCGGTGGCCTTTTGTTAGCGTGGCTTATTTTGGGTCGCAAGAGCGAAGGGTTTAAAACTTGGCGCTGGAGTGTGTTTGGGTTGCTTTTAGTAGGGTTTATAGGGCAAAATATTTTCGTAGAAATGTATCTATATCATGACCAGCTATCCGTGGATAAGCCGCTCTCTTGGGCACCTTTAGCGCCGACGGGCCCTTGGTTTAACCCTCTCTTATGGGAATACGATGGGAGATCAATCATGTTTCAGAGTCAGCTTCCGTGGCTGATTATGACGCCTTTGGTGTATTTAGAATTAATAAGAACTCTTAAATCATCGAGCTCAGAGAGGCTGTAATAAATGGCGAGTCGTAGCCTCCGAGAGGAGGCTACCTGCCTACGAGGAGCCCCTAAGCTGTAACGGATATTGCCTTATCAGACTCGATACATTCATCAAGAAGTTTCAAAAAGGCAGCACGAGACTTATTTTTTGAGCCATTAAATGCTGTCATATTGAGCTGACTAAAGCCTTTAGCCACAGCCAAAGCCGCTTCATCTAGGTGCTCCACAGGGGCGGTTTTATCGTAAAATCCAGCACTAATAGCATCATCAGGCGACCATATTTCTGCATTAATAACAGCGCGATGAAAGTAATTCAGCGGTATCCGATAGCGGGCTAATTCAATGCCAAAGTTATGCATGGTCATGCCAATCATGGTTTCATTGAGCCCAGTTTTGAATTCGCCGTCAGCACCTATCCTGAAGTCACAAGCCAGCATCAGAAAAGCACCCATGGCAATACAATGTCCAGTTGACACTCCGATAACAGGAGTAGGGAAGGCCAAGATTCTGCGGGCCATCTCGGAGCCTCTCGTGGTGAGCGCAATAGCGGCTTCAGGTCCCTTGCCCATTTCTTTGAGATCGAATCCACCAGAGAAGAGCCCTGGACGCCCTTGGAGTATCACAATTGCATTGGCAGCTTCGGCTTTATCAAAAGCAGCGCCTAGTTCATCCCATACCGTGTGTGATAGAGCATTTACTTTGCCATCATCCATGGTGATTGTTGCGACCCCTTCTTTACAGCTGTAAGTCACGATATTGCTCATAAAAACTCCGTATTTTGTTGGTATAAGATGATTGAATTTTCTTTGGAGAGCAAGACTAAAGCAAGAGTGTGGCGCCTGTCAATTAGGGGTGATAGGGATTAATTTAATCTGCATGAGTAACTATTTCAAGAGCCCGTTTCAGAGTTGCATGGTGTGCTATTGCCTGCGATACTAATTGGATCAATAACTCAGGTTACCTGGTTGTGCTTAAACTCAATAAAATTATTTCTGTCGCTTTGATCGTCTTTTGGATCGCCTTCGCATTTAACCTACTACAGCCTTTTGATGGTAATTGGGGTGTTGGAATCCACTGGGTTGGTGTCGTTATGCTTGTGGTTCACGTGGTTGAATTGGTACTGGTGTACTCTAAACTGAAGGCGGCAAGCCATGCATCTTTGAAGGATATTGTAGCGGTACTCGCATTTGGTATTCTTTACTGGAAGCCCATAATAAAAAGCTAGTTAACTTTCTATTAATAATGCAAGGCTACTGTTACATAACCTTGCACCTGAATGAGTGGACTCTGTTAGCTCAGCTGCACTGCCATAGAAATGAGGCATCCAAGCGACCCTAGCCACAATGCTGTTCTAAGATAAGTAATACCAATAGTATAGCTTGCCAAGAACGCAATTCTAAAGCCTAGCCAGTAGGTTGCAGTAGCCGATAGGTCAATCCCCATATGCATTGAAAGCAAGCAAAGCGCGAGAAACGCTGCAAAGCTCTCTTGGTAGTTGGCTGCTGCTCTGGTTACTCTGTCATATATAGCAGATGTCTCTACTGACCCATCTCGATTTGACACCAGGTAACCGAAATTTTTCAGGTTTAGAGACGCAGGTAAGATCCAAAAGTGGACAAGAGCGAGAGCAAGAGAACAAATAATAATAGCGGACATAATTTAGATCCTTTTTTATTGGTTATATAGTTTTTTGAGTATGGTCTTCCAAATCAGTCTATAAAATTAAGCTGGCATATAGCAAGTGGTAGAGATATTTGAATCATTTTGTTAGTGGTTTTTAGGGTTTTTCTTCAGGCAAACGGGTGTAAGCCATACACCGCTGAAAAAGATAGATTGATGATCAGTTAGGTGTTGAGTTATCGTTAGCGCTGTTGGTTAAATTTTTAGGAGTCTAGACATGAAAACACGCGCAGCCGTTGCTTTTGCCGCGGGGAAACCATTGGAAATTGTTGAGGTAGATCTTGAGGGGCCAAGAGCAGGCGAAGTCTTGGTTGAAATGAAAGCGACAGGTGTGTGTCACACAGATGCATTCACCCTGTCCGGAGACGATCCAGAGGGTGCATTCCCCGCAATTTTAGGCCATGAAGGGGCCGGTGTGGTTGTAGATGTTGGGCCAGGAGTAAAGACATTGAAACCTGGAGACCACGTGATTCCTTTATATACAGCAGAGTGTCGAGAGTGCGATTTCTGTCTGAACCCTAAAACAAATTTATGTCAGGCAGTTCGAGCCACCCAGGGGCAGGGCGTTATGCCTGATGGCACGAGTCGATTTTCCTATGAAGGAAAGCCGATTTTGCACTACATGGGTTGTTCTACCTTCTCTAATTACAGCGTGCTGCCAGAGATTTCCCTGGCCAAGGTTCGAGAAGATGCGCCATTCGACAAAATCTGCTACATCGGGTGTGGCGTTACCACAGGTATTGGTGCAGTAGCTTTTACTATGAAAGTTGAAGCAGGATCCACTGTAGCGGTATTTGGTTTGGGAGGTATTGGTTTAAATGTAATTCAGGGCGCTCAAATGGTGGGAGCTACCCGTATTATTGGCATCGACTTAAATCCCTCGCGTATCCCTTTAGCAACCCAATTTGGTATGACCGACTTTATCAATCCAAATGAAGTAGAGAATGTGGTTGATCATATTATCGACATGACCGGAGGTGGTGTTGATTATAGTTTCGAATGTATCGGTAATGTTGATGTGATGCGTCAGGCCTTAGAATGCTGTCACAAAGGGTGGGGGGAGAGCTGTATTGTCGGTGTCGCCGGAGCGGGTAAAGAGATTGCTACGCGACCGTTTCAGCTGGTAACGGGTCGATCATGGCGCGGCACGGCTTTTGGTGGCGCCCGCGGTCGAACTGATGTACCTAAAATCGTTGACTGGTATATGGACGGAAAAATCAATATTGATGACCTGATTACCCACAAGATGCCTTTAGAGGACATTAACAAAGCATTTGACTTGATGCATGCGGGCAAGAGTATTCGTTCAGTGGTGGAGTTTTAAGAATGTCTGATAGTTTGGTAGAAGAAATTGGCTCGAATCTTAGTTTCGGTGGGCAGCAATTACGCTATCGTCACCACTCTAATATTCTCAATTGTGATATGACCTTCTCTATTTATTTACCGCCTCAAGCAAAACAGGCGCCAGTGCCTGTTCTTTATTGGCTTTCTGGGTTGACTTGCAGTGATGAGAATTTTGTCACAAAAGCGGGTGCTCAACAGCATGCAGCGGAGTATGGTATAGCTATTGTGTGCCCCGACACTAGTCCTCGAGGAGAGGGGGTTCCCGATGATGAGGAGAGCGCATACGATTTTGGTCTTGGGGCAGGGTTTTATATAAATGCCACTGAGCAACCGTGGGCCACCCATTATCAGATGTATGATTATGTGGTGGAAGAACTACCCGCATTGATTAATGCTGAATTCCCCGTTGATGGCAGCAAGGTAGCAATTTCCGGCCACTCAATGGGCGGCCACGGTGCCTTAACCGTCGCACTTAAAAATCCAGAGCGCTATTGCTCAGTGTCTGCATTTTCGCCTATTTGCTCGCCAATTAACTGCCCGTGGGGTCAGAAAGCTCTGTCCAAGTACATTGGTGATGAGAGTCAGGGCCACTGGAATAGTCAGGATACGGTAGAGTTGGTTAAAACCGCAGATGATCAGCTAAAACAATCCATGCCGGTTCTTGTTGATCAGGGCGATGCGGATAACTTTTTGGCAGAGCAACTAAATACTCAGCTCCTGATTGATACCGCAGAGCAAGTGGGGTTTCCAATGCAAATTAGATTTCAGTCGGGTTATGATCACAGCTATTTTTTCATTGCATCATTGATAGGTGAGCACATAAGATTCCACAGTAATTATTTAAGTTAAATTAGCAGTCCTTATTAGATAAATAAGAGTCGCTTAGGCGCGATAAAAGATGGGGAAAATAGTGATAAACTGCGCGCCAAACCTGAGGTGATGGCCCTGAAGGTTGGTAGTTGGGTTTAGGAGTTAAGTCTTTTAATTCCGGCCTTCAAAACCAATATTTCAAATTAGCTAGGAGAGGAGCTTTTGAACGCTAAAAACAATAATGTTGACCAGCTTATTGAGCAGTATAAAACACTGCCAGGCGGACTCTTGCCCCTACTGCATGCGATAAAGCACGCTTTGGGCTACATACCAGAGTCTACCTTAGGGTCCATTGCAAAGGGGTTTAACCTGTCCCGTGCTGAAGTTCACGGTGTGATTAGCTTTTATCATGACTTTAATACCCAGCCAGTGGGCCATCACAGAGTACAAATTTGTCGCGCTGAGGCCTGCCAATCTATGGGTTCTCGCCAAATTGAGTCCCATGCTAAGCAGAGTTTAGGGATTGAATACGGCGAAACAACTAGCGATGGCATGGTGACCTTAGA
>Ga0206123_10002933_pt1 | contig 14446 bp, 11 predicted proteins | sample Helgoland_Spring_2_FD_160086 | JGI IMG/M metagenome (GOLD analysis project Ga0206123, IMG submission 160086) | Pelagic subsurface seawater microbial communities from Kabeltonne, Helgoland, North Sea - Helgoland_Spring_Bloom_20160316_1 | ecosystem: Environmental > Aquatic > Marine > Epipelagic ...
AAAAAATCGTTTTTTCACGATTTTAAGCGTGTTAATTCCGCTTTGAATTATTAACAACACATTACGTCTAATTTTAGACTTAATGTATTATTAAAAAAATTTTATTTATATATATATATATATTAATGACTTCTATATGTTTAAAAGGTGATTGTTTAGAATTAATGAAAGATTTATCTAATAATTCTATTGATTTATTTATGTGTGATTTACCTTACGGGTGTATCGCTTGTAAATGGGATATTAAAATAGATTTAGTGGAATTTTGGAAACAAATTAAAAGATTATCAAGAACCGATAAAACACCTGTTCTTATGTTCTGTGATGCTAAATTCGGGGTTGAATTAATTAATAGTAATCCAAAATGGTTTAGGTATGAATTAGTTTGGAGTAAAAATAAGGGTGCATCTTTTTTAACGGCTAATAAATTACCGATGAAATCTCACGAGAATATCTATCTTTTTTCTAAAAAAAGTTGTAATTATAATAGAATAGATGAATATGTTGAAGGCAAACAGGCATATACTCATCACAGGGGGGGTTCTTCCAGTATTTATGCTGTAAAAAATATGAAAACAAATACAGAACAAAAAGAAGGTATGAGATGCTCTTTATCAGTAATAAATATAAATAGGACAGCTTCAAAAAAACACCCAACAGCAAAACCAATAGAATTATATGATTGGTTAATAAAAAGATATTCAAATGAAGGAGATACAATTTTAGACCCTACTGCTGGTTCATTTAATTCAGGGCGTTCAGCGGTAGGATTAGAGAGAAACTATATAGGTATGGAGATGAATGAAGAGTTTTATGATAATAATAAAATTTTTGAACTTAAATAAATTAATTTATTTACTTTCCTTCAAGTGTTTTGATACGAGCGTTTAGTTCTTTTATGGACTGAACTAAATAAGGTATAATTCCCTCATAGGACAACGCATAAAGGTCGTTTGTTTTGTTATATTTTACAAGATGTTTTAACTCTGGGATTTTATCTACTTCTTGTGCTATGAAACCACTTTCCTTAAAATGATGTATTCCAGTAAGGTCGTTGTCTTCCTTGTCTGCTGGAACTCTATGATTTTGGTGCTTATCATATATTTTTGGTTGTAGTTTTTCTATTACTGAAACTCCTTCGGTTATAGGTTTTTCATTTGACTTTATGCGGTCATCACTCGTGGGATTATAACTGGCGGCATAATGAGCCACATTCGCCCAAACATAATGACCATTGTGAATGTCATAATATATAACCAAAACTTCTGCTCCTCTTGACCTCAAAGCCATATGATTTTGCGGGCCACCTGCGTAATTTCCAAGATTTCTACAAAGAATATCATTTTTTGCGCTGTCGGGACTTGAATTAGGAAACGTCACTAAACCATTAATGGTTACATTAGTAAAAGTAGGATTTGCGGGAAGCACGGGTGCTGCTTGTGGTGCCCAATACGGAGGCCCTACTCCTCCGCCTGATGTTAATACATCATTAGTGCTTCCAGCGTGATTACTTAATCCAAACAGGAATTCTCCCGTGTTAGTTATACGCATTCGTCGCACGCCTCCTGTTTGAAAACTAATACCCTTATTTGTTACAGCAGAGTAACAATCAATAGTTAAATCTCTTGTTCCATTTGTGCTATTATAAATAAAACTTTGTTGCGAAGTCCCATCTGCCGATAATATGCTAATAGTTCCAGTATCAGTAAAGAATTCTGTTTTCCCGTTTTCACTAATAACCATTTTTTTAGTAAGAATTCCACCATTTACTTTTGTTTGAAATTCTAATTGTCCTCCGTTAGTAACATTTAAAATACCTTTCATTTGTGCTATTGTTTCTACTCCAAGATTGGTAGTGTCTTTTAAATTTATAATACCACTATTATTCCCCACACTACCTAACGTCAATTGATTAAAACTTGGACTATCACTTGTCGCTACTGATTGACCTATACTATAACCTTGTATTGCGTGGTTTCCCCAGCCATAAGCAGTATCCCAAGTCCCCACACGAGAGGCGGTGGCTACAACAACATTAGTCTCATAACTCCAAGTTCCACTTCCGTTGTTTTTAAGAAACCCATTTCCATTTGTAATACTACCAGCGGGACTTATTGTAAATACTGGGTCTGTTTCTGTATATGATGTTAAGTAAGTATTAGTATCATAACTCCAAGTTCCACCATTGTTTTTAAGAAACCCTGTTCCGTGTATAATACTACCTGCTGGACTTATCGTAAATACTGGGTCTGTTTCTGTATAAGTTATATTACCAGCAGACCATTCGCCGTTGTTATAAATAAGTATATTCCCATTCGCTAATGTAGTTATATTAGTATCTCCTAAATCTGTTACATTAAGATAAGCATTTTTATATACCCCATCTGTATTGCTGTATTTTAATACGTGATTATTTAAATTTGAAGATATAGTTACATCACTCAATTCGTCTAATGTGTCTATATTGTATGCGTTTTCCCAGCGAGTATTTTGATGAACGTAACGTAGTGTTTCGCCATCTTGTAAGTTTGAAATATGAACGTTAGATAATTTTTCAATTGGTATATTACCATTTTTCCATTTACCACCAGAGTATTTTAACACTTCATCATTGCCAAACGGAGTTGTTAAAAGAGTATCTGTAAGGTCATTTAAATTGTCTGTATCGTTGTCTGTAATATTTGAATTTATCCATTCACCACTATCGTATTTTAAAAATTGATTATTTTGAACGTTTGTTATAGTCACACCTGGTATATCATCTAATTCTGTTATACTTGAACCTCCGCTTTGTGCTTGATTTTCCCAGATGCCGTTGTTATAAACTAATACATTATTATTTTGTATATTAGTCAATACTACATCAGTTAGTTCTGGTATTTTTTTCGCTCCCACTTCATCTTCGTTATAGTCGGCGTTCTCAAATGGAAGCCCCATTATTTAATATATACATACATTTTATTTTATTTTTCAATTGTTACTTCTTTAACTTCAATAGGTTGAGGAGATGATGCGATACTATCTGGGTCAATAGGCACTCTATCACACGATAGACAAGGTGTTCTTATATTCGTGCAACGAGATTTTAAGCAATAGGACATTACAACCCCTAAAAGAGCCGAAATACTACCAATAGCAGTAAGAACAAATGTGCTGTGTTTCTGTAAAAAATCAGGCTCATCTTTAACACATTCAATAGGGCAAACAATAGTCATTTATATAAACTAAATAAATTAAATTAAAATAAATCGTATTATATAAATGAGTGAATATACTTCTTTACCAGAGATGCCACCAGAAGACGTCCCGTATGCTGTCGCAAGTCACATCGCCTATGAATATTATTACGATGGCGACCCTGTGCTTACACAAGACAAACTTACAAGTATGATGGATACGTATTCATTAGATACTGAACTTTCAAATGACGTAGGTGTTGTATTAAAAAATGAAAATAATAATTCTGCTATTCTTGCTTACAGAGGAACTGACCCGACTAATATTTATGACTTAAATGCTGACGCTCAATTAGCAACTGGTTTAGATAGACTATTACCTTTTCAAACAAGACTTTCAAGAGCAGAAGATATGTATAATTCTGTTAAAAATATTTATCCAAATGTATCAATCACGGGGCATTCGTTAGGTGGTTATTTAGCAGACCATATTTCAAGAGAAAATAATGAAAAAGCGGTAATATTTAATCCAGGCCTAACTCCAATTACAACTCATACATTACCTCCTATGGGTGCTTTTAAAACGATAGTATATGAAACAGATAATTTTGATACACTTTCTCACTCGGTTCATAATAGAGTGTATAGTAGTGAGGTAGATTTAAGAACAATAACACAAAGAGAAAATTTAACAGAATTTATTGGTTCTCATAACGTAGATAGTTTCTTACCAAAATCAAGACACATCGTCAATGAAAATGATACACTACAATTTCCAATGTCTAAACAATTTAAACCACGTTTCGGCAAACCTGTTTTACCAGAACAATCCAGAACGTCTGTAAATGTAGATGTAAATATTTGTAAGAATGAACCCTATAATGTATTGTGTAAAAAGAAAGTTAAATTAAATAAAAAAGTTAATCGTCAAGTGTAATTTCATCACCAGGTTTATAACTCGTGTCTCTTTGAGGGCGATTATCAGTTATAGTTGGAACGGAAGTGCCTACGTAATCACCACCAACTTTTTCTGGGTCTTTAATTCTATTCGGTATTGTTCTTGTTGCTTCGTCCCCTGAATGAACTGGAACATTTTTTACAATAGTAGCAGGTTGAAATTCAAGGTGTTGTTTTTCATACGCAGTATTTTCATCAAAAACTAATAAATTATTAATTCCGTGATAAGAACGATTATCATTAATACTTGCTACTTGTTTATTATAATTTTCACCAAACATACTTAATTGTTTTCTCAATTGTGTATTGTATGTATCTACTATATTTTGATTTTGCTGGTCTAATCCGTGTATTAAATCAGCAGTTTCTTGACGAGAGCGTAATACATTTTCGGGTGTATATTTTGAGACGAATTGATTTTGTGTAGATGGTATTGGATTATTATTTACATTTGGATTTAATGTAATTGATAAAGTCTCTGGATTATAAGAATACATATTTTTATCAAAACCTCCTATTTGTAGTTCATCTTGGAAATGCGAAAAATCTAATATACCACTTGCTTTGATGTCTTCTGGGTCATAATTAGGTAATTTAGAAAAGTCGCCAATTTTACCTTTACTTAACTCGTGCATATAATTTACATACATTTGTAAAGTCATACCCGCAGAATGTGCCTGTAATATTTGACTATCTGTTGGTTTCCATATACCTACTGCTGTCGGGTCAGTTGTTAAATATGCTTGGTCTATATCGTAATAACCTGCTTCTCTTACGGCGTCTTCTTCTTTGGAAATTGATATTGCTTCACCGACAACCTTGTCGTCCATTTTAGCATAATTAAACTGAAACTTGCGGTAAGTCTCATTTTGTTTATCTTCTGGTAATCCTTGTAGTTGTATTAATTGAGGAACAGATAAATTCATTTTACCTGCTGTGTGTTCTATGTCTTGATAATATACGTGTATCATATAATAAAATTCTTTATCATAATTCGCTGCCTTTTGGATATTTTCTGGCATCTGTTCCATCTTTGTTTGATTAGTCATATAAGCATTTACTACTTCTCTTTGAGCGTCTAACTTAACAGCATTATCAAACGCACTCTTAAAGTTAGGGTCAAGACTGGCAATTTTTAAAATGTTTTTATCGTCTAATTGTTCTGGTAATCTTCTATTCTTTTCCCAATTAAATATTAATGTTTGTTTGGCTTCTTGAACTCTTTTTTGTGTGTAGTTCATTTCTACAATAGAATATTCCACTTGCATATCTGCTTGTGATTGCCACGCTCTATCGGTTTTACTATTTAAAAAAGCAACTTCTTCATCGGTTAATTCACCCGTGTCTTGTGAAAGTAATTCACTACTACATTCTTTACCAGAGCATACTTTTTTAATTATATTATGTATCATATACTTTTGAAAATACTTTTGCATTGCGAGTTTATCATCAACAGATAAACCACTTTCGTCGGGTGTTTCAGTTATTTGATTTCGCAACTCTTTTGCTCTTCGGGCATCTACTCGTCGTCCTGTTGCTTCAAGTCTGGCTATTTCATTTCTAACGTCTTTGGGTATGATAGTCTTATTTACAGATGTAGTTTCGTTTTCTTTTGGATATTTACTAAATACATTATTTAAATTATTACTCCAAGAAGACCAATCTTTTTCTTTTCTACCTAATCCGTCTCCGTCCTTAAAATTATCTAATGCTTCAATAAAGTTGTAATTGTGGTCTGGTAATGTTTTAATGAATTCAGCACGAGTATTATTAATAGAATTATGTTTATCTATTTCTCTGTCCGCTGATTGACCTGTTAAAAATGCTATTAATTCTAATGCTCCTACGCTTAATGCCGCCACAACCATACTTGCTCCAAAAGTTTCTCCCGAACCTGCCGCCCCAGTAGCCCAAATAGCACCAATCGTGCCCGTTCCTACAACACCAGAAGAAATCATATTACTTGCTGTATGAGATAAACCAGCGTTTCGTAGCGACGAATTTAACATCATATCAATCGGCATAGTTGCTAATCCTATAACACCTCCTTCCGCTATTCCTCGTGCTAACGCAGAACCCGTTAATGCCGCTACTTCCGCAGTTCTAAATCCCGCCGATAGTGCTGCCCTCTCTGCTCCATAAGTTATAATTCTACCACCTACATCTGCCGAAGCACCCGATAAAGTAGCGTTAAGATATTTATTTACTTTTGCTTGGTCTAATAATTGTGATACACCATATCCAATAGCAAGACCTCCTACTGCTCCCGCTCCACCAGTAGCAACGTCAGTAACTTTTGGTGCTGAAATTCTCTCCGCAAAACTTAATTTAGTTAATTTTCTTGAACTAATTGTATTACTAAACGGGTCTAATGGAACGTCACGTAATCCTTGAATGTTACTCGGTTCGGGTATTCTTAATTGTATAGCCCCTGCGTCACTCATCTCAAAAGATACGGGTTCTTGTAATGAAACTGGTGCGTATTCTTGTGCGAATAATCTTTTACCACCTCTTATCATTTTCTCTCTAACTCCAAGTGCTTCTAATTGTAATCTTCTACCTAATTCTGTTGATGCTTTTTCAGTTGCTTTTACACGCTCAAATGTAGTTTCTTCTGCTATTTCAAATTGAGGGTCTGTGTAATCTTGACTTGGAAGTAAATTCTTTGCTCTTCTTGCGTAATAACTCGCCTCTTGCGATAAAGTAAATCTACGACTTCTTGTAGTGTCTCCTTCTGTTAGTTTATCTGTCCCCGAAGGGGGTGTGACGTCTTTTGGTATTAAATTGCTGTCTTCAAAAGTGCCGTATGATACTTGTTTTTCAGCAGACAACAATGTTGGTTCTTCTTGTATCATAGTTCTTACTGCTTTCATTCTTCGCAAAAATGCTCTTTCTTGGCTGTCTGCCACACCACCAATAGCCTTTTCAAATGCGGGGTCAAAAGCATTATATTTATCTACAACTTCCATAATTCTTTCAGTTTTTATACTACGACCAGTAAGGTCTTTAATTATAGTATCTAATTCTTTTTGTGATATTTCGTTTCTTCCCTTACGAACATATTTATTAATAGATTTTAATATTTCCATTTCTTCACTAATGGCTGTTGTTGGGAATAGTTCTTGTTCTACAACTTTCTTTATTTCTTTATGAGTATCGGGAGGCATAGTTCTTTTAAGTTGTTGTATTTGGTATTCAATTAATTCAGCATCAGTCATTCCTCTTGGACGGACATTTTCAGTATTTCTTGGGTCTCCCAAAGGTCTTATTCTTGATTGACGAATAATGGGTCTTGGTTGTTCTAAAACAGGTTCTTCAAGGGCATCTACTAACATATCTCTCCGCATAATAGGCATAATATCATCTAAATTTTGTATAACTCTATCAGCATCTTGATGAGTAAATGTTCTTGATATTTCTGGTATATTTTCTCTAATAGGTGGTAATTCTGTTTCAGGTATTCCAGGTATTCTCTCGTAATCCGTGCGATAAGCGTTAATTCTACGAGACATATTTACTTGGTTTTCGTCTTGGGGCAACTCGTTTTCTGTAAATGCTAATCGTCTTGGGTCTTCTTTCATAGGCATAACACTTGAAGGCATAATACCTTGTGGAATATTAATTTTTTCTGGTATTACATTATCACCTATGTGTTTTAATTCAAATCCTTTTGGTAATGGAAATCTACTATTAGGTTTAAATGGTTGTTCTTCTCTAAATAGAACGCCACACTCGGGTTTCTCTCGTAGTTCTATGATGTTACGAGGACATTTATTTCCATCATCGTTAAATGTAACTTTGTATGGAACAGGCATATTTACTATAATCAAATATTATATTTTTGTTTGTAATCTTTTATATTTTGTATTCTACTTTTTGAATTGCCCCATAGAATATAATAACTTAATGCGTTAGGTGTATCTGGTTTTGCTGTCTTACCTGATGCGTGACGTGCGAGATATGCTTTGCGTTGTTCGTCAGTTGCTCCAATAGTATAATCAGTATATCCAGTTGCCCCGAAATGAACTTTCTTTTTATCATTGTCTTTACAACAAGTCGCTCCTTTACATAAACAAAATATAGCAGTCCATTTTTTACCCTTTGCGTCGCTCTTGATTACTTTTTCAAGTTTCATCTTTTATACAATACATTTATTTTATTTATTCTCTCAAAATTTAAAAAAAAATTGATAAATAAAATAAATTTACACATTATATACACCATAATGAATAAACAGATAAAAAATAAAATTTATATTACACTTGATAATCTGTATGATGAATTGGATAAATGTAAATGTATAAAAGATAATCTTGATTATGAAACTCAATTTGGCGATTTGGTATGTAATGAAACAAGGATTAAACTTCTTAAAGACTTTGTATGTGTATTTAAACTGCTTCGTAAGAAATCTAATAAAAATGTATTAAAATTATTAAATATTGCTACAAACAGAATTAAACTACACATTTTTCAACTAAAAAGAATGAAAACTGATAAATTTGTTATTGAAGACAATAGAATATATTTTACTACTCTTTTACGAGTTGCTTACAATCTTCGTCTTTCCATCTGTTATTAATCCAATAATCTTTATAATAATTTCTATGTTTAAATTCTAACTCATTCCTTCTTTTTTTCTCCTCATAATTCGTCTTGTATCTATCTTTGTATAAATTATAATATTTATAATAGTTATATCTTGAATGACTAACTACTCTTTCACTTTTTTCCATTTATACATTTTATTTAGGAAATAAATAATTAATTAAATTAAATAAAAAATTGATTTAAAAAGAAATTAAAATATATATCTATATTATAGAAAAAGATGGGTGAGAATAAAGAAAATCGTTGGTTTTACAATTGTGATGAAGATTTTATCAAGCAATACAAAGTCAAAGAAAAAAACCATATAAAAATTATTACAAGATTAAATCCTGATTTTCCACAAAATATAAATCTATTTAGGAAATTATTTCCAAATTGTAAAATGGAGAAAAGATTTAGAGAAGACCCAGACTACGAAAACGTAATTAAATATAACTGGGATTTAACCCCTTATGATAATAGCGATTATGGTGATGAATACAATTATATTTCATTTATTATAACTAATGATTTATCTATTTTAGACATTGTAAAATCTAATTTTGATAATGTTTTTAAAAAAAAGAGTTCTAACTTTACATACACATTAAAAATAAATTGTAATGTATCACCAAGAGGAATTTGGAAATATGAAAAACACCCACATCAAGAAGCAGGAAATAGTTTTTATACATTTTATCCAATATGTATTTTATCATTTGGTAGATATAATGATAATGGTAGAACTCATAAATTATTAACTAAATTACAAATTAAACATACTTTATATGTAGAACCATTTGAGTATGAACTTTATAAAGAATGGTATGACCCTAAACATTGTAATTTAGTAAAAGCACCCGAAGATTTCCATTTAAAAAATATGGGTTCTACTCCTATGAGAAATTACATTCTTGACGATAATGAATATGTAAGTAGAATTTGGTTATTAGATGATAATATTAAATGTTATAAAAGATTATATGGTGGTGTTAAAAATACAATAGAAAGTCCTGAAATATTTACGAGTATAGAAGAATACATTTCCAGGTATGATAATGTAGGTATTGTAAGTCATAATTTTAATCCTTTTGTAGTAGAAGGTGGTTGTAGAAGTATTATGTGTAAAAATGGTAAATGTTATTCAAGTATGTTAATTCCTACTGACCCTGAAATTAGATTTAAACATAAACATCAAGAAGACAACTTTATTTCAATAGAATACATAAGTAAAGGATACACTAATTTATGTTTTAATCACATTCTTTATGATAAAAATACATCGGGAGATGATGGGGGAGGTAATACAAAACACATTTATAAAAAAGATGAAGAAGACATCGGTAGAAAAGAACGATATGATTATTCTTTTAAAATGGCTGAAACATTAATTAATTCTGGTGAAATTAAATTACAAAAAGTAAAATTAAAAGATAAGAAAGGTAATTTTACTGGTGAAATTGTAATTAAGAAGTTAGAAGATTTTGTTTTTCATAAACCATTAAAACACGAATATCAACACGCAGAGTTTAATTATCAAGTATTAGAAAATTATGATAAAAATGATATAATTTTAAAGGATAAACACACTTGGATTGAAGAAAGACCAAATAGTTTATACCTTGATACAAATAAAACAAAAGAAATAGTCGTTCAGTCCAACGAAGGAGGACAAGGGGTTAAAGGGGATAAATCCCCTGATGAAAGAACTAAACTAATGAAATTAACAAAAAAACAATTAGTAGATTTAATATTAAATAAAAATTGATATATAAAATCTATTTAAAAAGAAATTAAAATATTTATCTATAATATAAAATATTAAATGGATAAATCCACAAATTATAAAGGAAAGGCAAAAGGTGTAATCAATAACAAAAACTTAAAATGGAAGATTACTATATTTGATAAAGACAAGAATGAATTTAAGGAAGGTAAATTTACTACTATATCTGCTTTGAATGAAGGTATGGGACTTAACTTAAATGGTGATTATGTAAGAAGAATTATGACGAAATACAGAGCGGATACAAGTATGAGGAATGGTGAAAATTCCTTTTTAAATCGTTGGGGACATATTAAAATTGATAAAATATTAGAACCGAATGTTTAGGAAAACTACAAATTTAAAAATAATTAATTTTTTCTATAATATTAAAAAAAAAATTGATTTAAAAAGAAATTAAAATATTAATTTAATATTATAGAAAATTAAATATGAAATTAAAATCTTTACAATATATAAATAAAATGCCTTCAAAGAAATTAACTTTGAAACAAATATATAAAGATTTTGGACTTCGGTATGATGTTCGTGAGGCAAGAAAATTAATGGATTTAGATAAATCTGTAAGCAAAAAGGAAGTTAATAAATTGTTACGTGAGTATTGGTATAATATTGAAGATGAAACAAACCCTTATGTATATGTTTATACTCTTTCAGGCACATCAAGAACTACATATACAATAAAAGCAACTAAAACCAGACCAGCCCAAACATTACTTACACAACCACAAAATATATCTTTACAATTCCAATCAGTAAATAAAATAAAAGTCCCATTAAGAAAATTTGCTATTAATCAAACGACGTTATTTGAAAATTTACCTAATCAATTTCCTATTATAAGTAGTCAAGATGCTTTAAATTATTTATCAAATGAAAGAATTATAGATGCTTTTATTAGTAAAGGCACAGGAAGCGAACGATTTACTACATTTGAATATTTAACCAGACAACGAGTTCGTAAAACACAAGCAGACATTAGAACTACACAAATGTTTAAAAGTTATACATTACTTCCATACAAAGAATTTAATGGTTTTAAAGACAGCGGTAATTCTATGTGTGTTCCAGAAACAATATTACATCATCTACAATTGAATAACAGAAATAAAAAATTAAAATTAAAAGACGTTGTTGATACATTAGAAACTTACGCAAAAGAGGATATAGATATTAAATATGATATATCTTATCGTTTTAATGAAGAAGAATTTGAAGGAGAACCCGAATGTCCTGATGAATTTACTAATGTAGCAGAACGAGGATATACACCAGAAGAATTAATAAAAACATTAGAAGAATACAATTGTAGAGCAAGACTTTTAGATGTAAATTTAAAAGAATTTATTAGCACTAATAATTTTGATGGTAAAAAATTTGATAAACACCTTAAATCATTTTTAGGTATATGTTATGGTAATCATTTATATTATTGCGACGATGAAACATTTGTTAAACAAATTTCCGCTAAAATGGTTTATGAAAAAAGTGATAATTTATTTGAGTTTGACGCATACGAGAAGTCTAAAAAATATGAAGATAAACGTGAGTATGAAATTATTGAAACACCTGATTTAACAGACTTGTATTTAGATATGTTTGAAAAAGACAACACATTAAAAAAAGTAAGATTACAAGATGGTAAAATTGTATCTATGACGCAAGATAATAAAGTAATTTGTGCTAATCCAGAAAAATCTATGATGAAAGAAATACTTGGAGATGACTTTAAAAATGAAAATACTACCATTCTTGGACTTCTTGAATTAAAAGAATATTTACCACAACACATTTGCGAAGAATTACCGATGTCTAATTTTAATAAAGAAGTATTTGATGCTATTTCTAAACACGGGAATATTGTAAAAACATACAAAGCCCAAGTAGAATGTAAAGTTCAAGCACATTACGATATTAATAAATGTAGAACTGATTGTATAATGAATAATAGATTAGGTGATTATGAATTATATAATGTAAGTTGTGATATTAAACCTTATTCAGGACGATTACAAAAAGGAATGTATTACATAGAAACTGATGATGAAGATTTCTTTATGAGAGGAAATACTTGGTATTCAAGTGATTACTTGAAGTATGCTAAAAAAGAAAAAATTAAATTTAATATTAAATATGAACTTATTGCTTCAAGTGTATTAAATCACGATTATTTTAAAAAATTTATTATTTACATTACAGAAAAATACCCTAATCATTACAAACACATTATAAATAAAATGATTGGTATGTTTGGTAAAACGCATTCAAAAGTTAAGTCTGGATATATTGAACCCGATTTTGATTTAGCAGTTGCTTACTTCTGGGATAATAACGAAGAAGGAATTGGTTTTAATGGAGATGTAAATGTTGATAAAAATATATGGAAAAATTTAAAAGGTAAAAATTGTAATATTGATACTATGTATTTACGAGACGGCACAAAACATTATAAAGTAGAAACAACAGAATATAAAACTTTGTATCAAAACAATATGCCTATATATAATAAAATATTAGAAAATGAATACATTAGATTATATGAACTTAAAAAACGTGTTGGAGGCACTTTAATTCAAATCAAAACAGATGCTATAATTGTTGAAGGTGATTATAACCGAATTAAATGTGATACTAATATCGGTGGTATTAAATATGAAAAATATTATGCTGATAAATTATACATAAATGAAGAAGAACGTAAAAATGAATACACACTTGATACTGATATAACTTGGAATATTTATCGTGAAGAGGAGGATTATACTACAAAAGCGACTGAAATATCTGGTAGTTATTTAGTTACTGGTCTTGCTGGTTATGGTAAAAGTCATCTCGTAAAATCATTACCCGAATACGACCTTGATACAACTATTAGATTAGGATTTACAAATGTATCAACAGAAAATCTTGCTGACGAAGACCACATATGTAATACATTAAATAGTTATTTTGGTATAGATTTTACAAATGGTAAATGTAGTGAAAAGAAAATGAAAAAATTACGTAATGTAAAATGTATTATAATTACAGAAATATTTATGTGTCCCAGTTATATTATGTCGTATCTTGATAAAATTAAAATTGCTTTTCCAGATATAAAATGGATAGTAGAAGGTGACCCAGAACAATTGAGACCAGTAAAAGAAGAACATATTAACTGGTTAAATTCTAAAATGTTTAATAAATTATGTGATGGTAATTTAATTAAATTGGTGTATAATAAAAGAAATGATGAAACTAAAAATTACCACAGAATATTTAAACATCAAGAGTTAGACACAACCCGATACACATTTAGACCACCACAGCGTATAAATATTTGTAGAACAAATCTAATGAGAGTTAAGATAAATGATATGTGTATGGATAAAGAAAACTTTTGTAAATTTATTGAAGCAGGAGAAGGTGATAAAGAACAAGACATTTACCTCTCTTTTGATACTCCTATTATGTGTATTAAAAATAATAAAAAATTAAATATAAAAAATGGTTCTATGAATTTTGAATTAACTGGATTTGATGATAAATATGTTTATGTAAATGACCTTCAATTTACTGACGCAGAGTTTATGAAACATTTTGTAGTTGCTTATGCTATGACTAATCATAAAGTTCAAGGCATTACCATTAGACAACCATATAATATTTATGAATGGAATAAGATGGAAACTCGGGCGAGATATACTGCTTATTCAAGAACCGCTGACGCTGAATTTGTTAGAATAATAAATTAATTAAATTGTAAATTTTATAACTTAATTAATGATGAATTAAATTACGTATTAATGACTGAATGTATGAATTACTACACTCTTGTTCTTTAATTATTTTAAAACAAGATTTATGATATTCTCTCGTAGCCCAGTCAGGGTGAGACTTACCATTCTTTCTGGCTGTTCCAATTGATTTTAAAGGTTTATCACATTTTAGACAATTA
>Ga0206123_10002936_pt1 | contig 14434 bp, 18 predicted proteins | sample Helgoland_Spring_2_FD_160086 | JGI IMG/M metagenome (GOLD analysis project Ga0206123, IMG submission 160086) | Pelagic subsurface seawater microbial communities from Kabeltonne, Helgoland, North Sea - Helgoland_Spring_Bloom_20160316_1 | ecosystem: Environmental > Aquatic > Marine > Epipelagic ...
CAATTTTTTTTTCTAATTCATCTAATATATTGGGTTCTGAATTTAAGTATTTTAATCCATGTGCAACTAGTGTAAGAAAGGCACCTACTACGAGTATGCCTAAAAGTTCTTTAAATGGTGTTTTCATACTTTTATTTATAAGACCAAAAAAAAGGGGTGACTTTTACATCACCCCTTTTTAAATATTGTAATAAACAAATATTACATAATGTTCGCAACTTGAACACGTCTGTAGTATCTGTTTGAGTTGATTGCACCAACACCATCAGCAGTGATTGAACCACTTGCAGAAGCACCAGCAAAAGGGTTCGCAACTAGACCATATCTAGTTTTGAATCCAATTTTTGGTTGGAATGAATCTTGGCCAACTGCTCTTACCATTTGTAGTGGTACATATGGGCAGTAGAATAAACCAGAGTCATACGGTGAAGTTCCTTTGTAACCAACAACATAGTATTGTTTAGCAGGTGATGCATTTGAAGCTAAATTAGCAGCATATGGATCAATGTAAACTTTGTACTTACCGTTTAAAACACCAGCAAAAGTATTACCAGTATCATCAACGTTTAGGTTGTTGTTTAACGCAGGAGTGTAATCTAACACACCAGCCATTTGCAATGCACTAGCAACATCTGAAGAACAGATAATAATATTACCTTTTCCTCTTCTTGTTCTTTGTGCGATTGTATTTGCATCTCTCTCAACTTGGAACATTAGTCCTTTGAATCTTTCAACAGACCATCTTCCATTTGAGTCAGTATCTAAATCAAAGATACCAGCAGTTGTTGTGTTGATTGCAGCGTTAGCATTATCGTTATCAGCAGCACCTGCTTCAGCAGTTCTGTAAACTGTTCTTACAACTTCTCTATTGATTTCAGCTAAGATTTCAGCAGATAAGATGTTTGATAATTCAGTTTCAGCGTCTAAACCATGAATTGCTTTTAAATCTTGAGCAAGTTCCATAGTGTATTCTGCTTTAAGAGCTCTTGACTTAGCAGTAACAGTTGATTTCTCAATTGAGAAAGCCATTTCAGCAAAAGAGTTACCAGAGGCATCTCCTAAAGCTTCAGCAGCTGCTGTAGTCATACCAGTACCAGTTGTGTAACCAGTTGAAGTACCGATTGAGTCATTAAGTACAGCTGGGTTTTCGCCAGACTGTGCTGTTGATGAGAATCCATCTACAGATGAACCAGCGGCATTTCTACCACTGAAATCTGTATCAGCTTCGTCAAAAAGAGCTTCAGAACCTGATTGACTTGCATATCTGCTTCTCATAGCAAATATCAAACCAGTTGGTCCTGACATAGGTTGTACACCAGCAATATCGTAAGCGATAAGGTTTGGCATAGCTCTTCTAACTAGACTAATTAAAATAGGATTCCAATTTTGTATTGAAGAACCTGTTGCATTAGTAGGAGCTGCTTCGTTTAAAAACTGGGCATCTTCTTTTAACGCTTTTTCCTGGTTCTCTAATACCATTGAAGTAACGGCTCTTTTGTAACTATCCTTGACCTCTGGAAGATCAGGATGATCCAAAACGGGCTGCCACTTTTGTTGTATTGATTCAGATAAAAACATTTTTCTATCTCTCCTTGTATTAGTTAATTAACTAATCCTTACTTTAGGTAAGGATTTTTTTTTGTTTTACTAATTGCAGCAGTATATGCAGCCATTGATTCAGATAAATCTAAACCAGCATTATTTTCTGCTACTTCATTAGATTCAGTATCACTTACTTTAACTTTTGGAAAGTATGATTCTTTTAAAGTTTCAACACTTTTTCTAAAGCTTTCAGCATCTGTATACTCAATATTTTCTGCTAAACCTTTAAGTTTATCAACTTCAGTTGCAGCCAAATCAGCAGATACATCATTGATAATATCTGTTCTTATTGATTCTGCAATTTTTTGATTTAACTCAACGTTTTTCTCAATAGATTTGTTAACTTCTTCTTTTAACTTTTCTATCTCAGCAGCTTGATTCTCAATTACGTCATATTTCTCTTGTGGAACATTGATGTAATGAGATTCAAATAAAGATTTAAGACCACCGATAAAATCTTCAGTGATTTCATTTCTTAATCCTTTTTCTATTGCTAATTCGTTTTCTTTCATCCACTCCTCAACAACATAATTTAGATAAGCATCAACTTTTTCAACTATTTCTTCTTTAACAGAAGCAACACCTTCGTTTACTTTAGTTTCGTATTCACTTTCTAAACTTTCAATTTCTTCGACAAGTTTTGCTTTAACAGCAGACTCAAAAATTGTAGCAGCTTTTATTTTGAATTCCTCAGAAAGGTCTTCACCATCAGTTAGAGCAGCAACATCTTCTTTCATGTTCATATCTTTAACTTTATCTTTAGCTGTCATCATTTCTTTCTTAGCTTCTTTTTCTTTGTCAGCTATTTCAGAAACTTCTTTTTTCTTTTCGTCTTCTTCTTTGTCAGCAACTTCTTTAACGTCTTCTTTTTTCTTCTCGTCTTCTTCTTTGTCAGCGACTTCCTTAACATCTTTCTTCTCGTCTTCTTTTTCTTCAGACTTATCGTTTTTCTTGTCAAGGTATTTTTTAAGACCTGCAGGTAACTCACCTTCTTTCATATCTTCTTTATCTTTAGAAGCTTTCATCATCTCTTTTTTTTCATCATCTTTATGAGCTACTTCTTTCATGTCTTCTTTTTCTTTTTCGTCTTTCTTCTCGTCAGCTTCGTAAGCAGCAGCCACAGTTTCTTTTTCTTTGTCTGCTTCTTTTTCTGCTTTTAGAGTAGGCATTGCGTCCGCTGTACCTGCACTTTTTTGTTGTGGGTCACCAGTAATGTGATTAACCCCTTGTGCGAAATCTATTTTTGCGTCTGTCGGCGAAGTAACTGCTTTTGTAATAACTTGTTGTACAGTTGCTTGTAGCGACTTTGCTGGTTCAGCTGGAGCGGCATTTTTCGTTGGCAAATCTGCCATTGTTTTGTCAGCCATTGTTCTATCTCCTCAATAGTTTATTTGTTAATTATTGCAATAATTACACCATCCCCTAGGGAATGTGTCAATTACTATTTATAAAATTACAGCTTTTTAAGAAAAGATTCGAATACTAGAGCGTTTTTTTCAGCTCTTGCAATTCTCTCTTTACTCTCTGCCTGTAACTTTAATTCTTCTACTTCTTGCTCTTTCAATATCCCATTATTCCAAACCCACTCTTTGCCTTCCATAATACCTTCTACGTAAGCTTCTGGAGCACTTGGGTCTGCGACTATATCAGCCGCGGTTGCAAGATAAAAATCATTTTTGACTACATTAGCACCACCTACATTTGTAAGTGTGCCCATTCCTCTGCTTGAAACTCCAAGACTAGCGCCCTCATCAATTAAACTTTTCACTATTTTTCCATATGGGGTATCTAATACTCGTGCTTCGCCTATAAAATTACTGCCTTCGGGTGTAAGAGCTTTGATCATGTGCGATACTCTTTCTAAATTTACTGTCGGGCCATCAGGATGACCAAGTTCGCCAAAAGCTCTGTTTTTTTCTATGAACTCTCTATTATATCTAATTACTTCTTTTTGAAGTATCTCTTTAGGATAGATTCTTCCATTTCTATTTTTAACATCTGATTGCATGAATATACCTTTGATAGAATAGCTTTTCTTACCATTCTTTTCTTCTACAATATATTGTGCGTTACTTATTTCTTCGGTAATTAATTTCATTTGTATCTATCTCTAATTTTTCTCTAATACTATTTATACTTTTTATTACCTAAACTCAACAATAATAGTGTAATTATCACCACTTGCAAAGTTTTTTGTGGATAGTAAAATATCACCTGTTGGGGACGTAGCGTTGTTTACAATCTCATTTCCCGATGTTCTTAAATCCCAATAACCGTTACCTGACAATAATAATGCTGTAGAATTAGTGTTACCATCCCATATCAACTCAACAGTTGATTTACTATTTGCAGTGTTTATAGAATACCAAATCTTACTGATTTTTCTATTACCATCTTCGGTCATAAAAGTTAGTTCAGAAGCATCAACTTTTTTAACTAAAGTCTCTCCTGTACCGTCAGATATATTTGTTAATTTTGTAACAAATTTTACACCAGATGTATCTGCTATCGTTTGTGTAGTTACCGTGTCAGCCATGTTTTATCCTAACTTCTTGGTGAACCTACAGCAGATGCTTTAGATGTAGCGCAAGTAATTTTGTCTTTTGGTGCTTTTTCAATTATTAATGTATCACCACTTGCAATATAAACAGAACCTAAAGTTACACTGTCACCATCTGTTACTGTCAATGTAGTATTTGAAGTAGCATGTACTCTTACAAAACAAGCATTGCCAATAGTATTTGCACTTGGATTATCTACATTACTTCCTTTTACTATAAATGTTTGTGCCATTTTTTTACCTTCTTAAAATTGTTAATGTTTCTTTATCAAAATAATTCATTAAATCATTCACCTTTACATTATATTGTTTTGCAGCGTTATTAACATTTTTTTCAAAATTAGCAATAACGTCACCGTCTTTATCAGTCACTCTAAACACCATATCAACAGCACGCTTCATTTTAGGCGTGAGTTTGTTATACTGCCTAGTACGTTTATAATCGTTAGCTTCAGTTATATTATCTTTTATAAAATTACTGAGCCACTTCATCACTTGCAACCTCTGATGAAGCTGTTTCTGCAGCCTGATCATTACCTGAGAATGGATTAGCTTCAGGTGTTTCGACACTAACTTGTCCTGTAAACATAGATTTTGCCACATCACCTTTCACACTATCTAAAGAAGCACTAACTTTATCAGCAAGAGCGTTTCTAATGTCTTCTCCTGCTTGTTTGTTATCTCCAGTTTGCAGTGAGTTTACAAATTTATTTAAGTTTTCGTTACTCATCTTTTATCTCCTGATTATTATTTTGTTGAGGTTGCTCTGAAGCAGCCTCTTGTTCAATTTGATTATCTATTTCTAATATTTCTTGTTCATTTTGTTTTAGAATTTTTGTTCTAATATATTCGTTAGAGAAATATTTACCAACATATCCTTCTAATGATTGAGCAAGTTGTACTCTTTCTTTCATCATTTCACTGTTTTTCAATTCAGCAAAATAGCCATCTTGTAAGAAAGAATATGTTATATCTCCCATTATTGAGTCCCATTCTTCGGGTGCAATTATACCTTTTAAAATTAATTGAGTTTTTAAAAGATCATGGAATAACATAGTAAATTTCTTTCTCAATCTACCCACAAATTTAGTAAATTTAACTTCATCTCTACTAATTTCTGCAGCTCGACCAAGATTAAAACCTTGACCACCTTCTAACCTACTAATTGGTATATTTAATGAACGATATAATTTCTTTTGGAAATATTCTATATCGGCAATCTCACCTAAATTTTGACCACCGGGTAAAGTAGTAATTTCAGTTCCTCTACCACCTTCTCTACGTGGCAACCAAAAATCTTCTAACATACTCATCTTATTTCTATCATCTCTGATTTCACCTGTAGATGCATCATAGACCATTTTATTTCTATATCTTGCCATAACATCTCTTAAATATTGTTCGGCCTTTACTTTAGGTAAGTTACCTACGTCAATATAAAATATTCTTCTTTCAGGCGCTCGAGCAATTCTGTATATTACAACAGCATCTTCAATCATTCTTAATTGATTAACTGGTTTAATTGCTTTATGTAAATAAGATAAAACTTGATTTTGTGTTTGATCTATTAATCCTGAAGGACAATAAGCAATAGCATCTGTTGCTATTCTCAATCCACCTGCATTAGATGTTGCAGTTGGATGTATTCCTCTTTCATTGAATATATAATATTCTTGGAATTTGTTTTCAAAAGCAAAAGAACTTGGCATTCCATCTGTTCTTTGTTTTCGCACTTCTCTAATCTTTTTAATTTTTCTAGGATCGATATATCTTAACTCTGTTATACCTAATCTAGGAGAATCTTTGTCTATAATTTTATGATAAAATAATCTACCATCCACGTACCATCTTCTAAAAATGTCGTGGCCTTTTATATCAAAGTTTAATAACTTTAATATTTCAGAAAACGATTCTCGTATTTTCTTTTTAACTCCTTCACTGTACTCAATTTTACTTAAATCTAAATGTACAGACTGTTGATTTTCATTAGATACAATTGATTCAGATATAATATCTTCAATTGCTAAATCACATTCTGGATGTAAAGCAACTTCCCTATATCTTCTAATTAAATCTAACTCATTTCTAGCTGTAACATCAAAACCTCCATAAGACGCAAAAAATCCACCAGCGGGAACGGTTTGTGTACCGTCCTCCGCTTGAGGTGGAACTATATTTTGTCTTGGATCGGTCGAAGGACCTTTCAGTCTTTCAATTTTAAACCCAAATAGCTCTGCCATAATTTAATATCTCCTGTTACTAATACTTATAATGGAATTAAGTAGTAGTATTTGTTTCAAAGTATTGGTATCTATGCGTAGCAGTAAATGATTCTACTGTGTTGTTAGTACCATAATCCAGACCAATGTCATCCAATGTAATTGGAAACAATCCTCTGAACGTGTATGATTTAATCACATTACCATTTCGGTCTAATTGATCAACGAAAGCATCAACTTGATAATCAGCAGGATTTACTAATCCTTCATTATCAGACATATTATTAATTCCGTTCAACCATCTTTCATATGCGTTACGAATTAAGAAGTCAGTATCATTTAACATAGTAGTAGTCCATGGACTAAATGTTCTATCTCCTGATACATATAACTCTCTACCTCTAAATGGAATAGGCACTTCAGTGACCGACATTCCAGGCAGACTTGTTGATGTACATAAGAAAGACATTGTTTCAGTCTCTCCACCTACACTTGCAAATCCAGGGAAAGGCATTGTTACTCTAAACTGATTAGCACGAGCTCCACCGCCTCTTAACTTACTTTTAAAGTCATTTATATTTGGCATGATTACGCTCCTACTACTTCTTCAAATGCAACACCTGTTCTTGTTGCAACGAATTGAAGTGTTATAAAGTTAATTGATCTAGCAGGTTTAACAAAAATATCTGCTCTAAACTCATTTCTATCAACTACAATGTCAGGAGAATTATTAGTTTCATCACACACTACTAAAAAGTCTGTGATACCTCTTCTACCTTGCACATCTCTTAGGAATGGCTCTACAATATTTCTAAATTGAGCTCTAGTGAATTCATCATTGAATTCAAATAACTGAAATTTAGAAGCAGTTGCGACTGCCTTTTCTAAAGTGATAAAAAGTCTTCTTACATTTATTCTGTCAAACGCACTAGGAGTAGTTAATCCTGTTTTGTCACCAAATAGAACAGTACCTTGTCCTGGGAAAGTAACAACTGGATTAATTCTAGCTCTGTATAACGTGTCTCTTTGTGTTTTTGTTGGATTGTATGCTAATTTAACAGCACCTCTAATTACTCCTCTGTTATATCCAGCAGGAGAAAACCAAGTATCTGCAATTAAATCTGTTCTTGCAGCCAAACCAGCAATATCACCGTTTAATGGCACATATCTAAAAACATCATTGTATCTATCGTAAGTGTATTTGTATCCACTGTCAAACACTACATATGATGACGATCTGATTGCATCAAAAAAAGCTTTTACGTTATTTGTTTGTGTTTCTGAATTTGTTACGCCTACTACGTCACTTCTTTCAGGTGAAGCAAAAACAATTGCATCTTTTCTATTTTCTGCAATTGTAATTAAGTTATCTACATGAGTAGCATCACCCTTAGCAGCAATGATTAAGTTAACATCAACTGTTTCAGCGTCTGCAAATTTTTCATAAGCAGTTTTCTTTTCTCCAACTGTAGAAGCTGAACCATCTGAACCACCTGATAAACTTTCATTACTCACACTTGTTACTGAAGTATAAGTTGTTCCTGATGCAGCGTTACCCCAATTTGAACCAGATGTATTATGATCCATCCAATATACGTATTGAGATTTATTGTAAATAACATCTGGATAGTAATTAGTATCGCCTTGTGGTGTTTTCGCATCTGAAGCTTTTGATAATGAATCATAAACTTCTAATACTGAACCTGCAAGACCTGTGATACCACCGTCTTCGTCAATTACAACTACATGTAATTCATCACCTGAACCGTTTCTGTCTGAAACATAAGGTGAAGTTCCTGGTGCAGCTGCAACTAAATCGTAATATTGCCATCGTCTTCTAACAGCATTGCCGTTAGAAACAGCAGTATGTAAACCACCAACACCTGATGGGTGTCTTACGATAGTTAATGTTGTACTTGCGATATTTGTTATTCTGTATTCGTATCCGCCTGTTTCAGCAAAATTTACGATATCTCCTACTGATAAACCAGTAGCAGATGCAACATCAATTGTTGTATCCCCTACAGCTGCATTTGATGATGCAATTGTAGTTTTTGATGTTTCTTCATAAACTGTTGATGAAGCACAAACTGAAACTTTAATGTTATTACCCCAAACACCAGCTGTTCTTGCAGCCCAAAGTCCTATTGAAGCTGATCCATCGCTGTGATTGTCTTGGTAGTCTGTTGTATTTTTTACTAATAAACCACTGCCGTTAGCAGTTGCGTTTAATAATCCTGTACCTGTTGCACGTACAACTCTTAGTGTATTTCCGTACTGTAAAAAATTAGCAGCACTAAAAAAATACTCAAAGTTTGTTGAATCAGGTTTACCAAATGTTTCAACTAAATTTTTTTCTGAAGAAATTGACACAATTTCGTCAACAGGTCCTTGTGAAAAATCTCCAGCGATCGCAGCTATAGATGTTGCGACAGCGGGTATTACATTTGTTAAATCTTTTTCTTGTACGACAACACCTGGTGAAACTTGAAATGCCATATATGTTGTTCTCCTCTTATTAGCTAATAAGTATCATTAATCTCGTTTATATTTATGATAATTAAAATCTTTACAGGACATCACCTTTTCTTATAGTTACGGGTGTCCATGTTTCACCAGAGTCATCCTGAAAACTATCATCTTCTAAACCATCATTTAAAAACCCAAAAGGTGCCATATCCTGTTCTATTGCATTTTGTTGTTCTTCATACATTCTGGCACGCACATCTTGGTCTGTCATTTCTTTAAAATATCTTTGATTAGTTATCCATGCAAATATAACACAACACATAACTAAATCATCATTTGAACCTTCTTCAGCCTGCCAACTACTACCTCGTCTAACAAATGTTGATAATTCTTGTATAGTGTGAAAATCTGATATAAGAATTTTGTCTGCCTCAAGTAAAGATTTTAAATTAGAACATCCTATACGTTTTACCTGTTTAGTCATACGAACACCTAATTGTGTTCCTCTTTTTGAAAAACCTCCACCTAGTATTTGTCCTGCTCTACCTTTCATCATACACATCAAAAGATTTGTGTACTCCAATTCAAATTGTAAAGCATCAGCTATTTGATGGCCTAGATCATTTACTTCAATACAAATGTTGGCATTGTTATACTGTTTAGCAACCTTTTCAATTGTATGGGGAAATAAAATAGGTTTAATCTCGTTGTCTCTAAATTTTGCTACCATTTTGTATGGCATTTGCGATACATCAAATACAACAAACGCTGAATAATCTCTTATAGTTCCTCTGGCTACATCAACTGTCATTACATAATCTTTACCTTTTTCTGGTCTAACATACATATCTAAACCTGCGTTAGATATTATAGGAGTATTATGGGATAACATTCTTAATTTAGAAGGATTAATTAATGTGTCAACTGAACCTACAAACTCACATTCAAACTCTGTAGCAAACTGTGCTTCACTAGTATTTCTTATAGTTTCTTCTTTCCATTTTTCATCTCTTCCTGGAACCTCAGACCAATGAACTTCAGTTGGTATATAATCATTTCTCTTATGTATTGCATCATTCCACAACTTATAAAACATATTCATACCATGAGGTGTAGAAACAATCATAACCTTAGATTTTTTACCAGATGAAATTGTAGGATATACTGAACTAAAAAACTGTTCAGATATATTGTTTGGTATAAAAGCAAACTCGTCAAGGAATATAATGTTAAATGAACCACCCCTAATTGCACTTGAAGATGTTGCGGCCGCAAGAATTTTACTGCCGTTTTCTAATTCTAAAGAACCTTTGTTCCAGTTTAGTACACCTTGTTGTAACCATTTAGGTAAGTTTTCATATGCAAGTTGTAATCTACCTAATAAATCTCTAGCAGTAGAACTTTTGTTTGCAAGTATGGCAACGTTTATATTGTCATTGAATATAACTTGATGTAACAGATATGCGATAATAGTAGTTGATTTGCCAGACTGTCTAGGTAGTTTACATATAGAAAACCTATTATTATGAAAAGTGTCTACCATACGTTCCTGAAACTTGTACATATTAAAAGGTACCAGTCCATCATCTATGTTTACAATTCTTGTATAGGTTTTAATAAAGTGTATAGGATCATCCATACACTTAGCAATCTCTACTACTTGATCTTCGGTATATTCTTGTTTCTGATTTGCTTTATAGAGATTTGGATTACCTAAGTAAGCATCATTCATTTATTATTATTCCTTCTATTGCGTCATAGTTATTTTCTAACGCATAAGTTATTCTGCTACTACCTTTTTTAACAGAATACCTCTTTTCTATATATGTTACTCCTCCAGCACCTCTTCTAGGTATAGGACTTATATCATGTTTTAAAACTTCAATAGGGTCGTTCATACCATCACTCATCCATGTGTTTCTTTCTTCAATAGGTAATGTATTAGGATAAGGATTTTTTTTAATATACTTTAAATCACTAATCAGAAACGTTTGTTTCTTTGGGTGTGATGTTTTTGCTTTCAAAATTTTTGTCTTCTTCACTTTGAACATCCTTATTTTTATTTTTTAACATCTTATGTAACTCAGCTGATGAGCCTACAAACAATGCTTGTTTAATATTAGTATTACTTGTTGTATTGGGCACATCTTTAAGTGTTTTAAGTTTACCTTGTAAGTCTTGTAGTTTATCTACAGTATCAGCAACTTGTTTAATTAAGTTACCTGCAACTTCATAAGCACGAGGATGTTGACTTTCATTTGCAATATCAAGTATACCTTGTATTGCATCTTGGCCCCTTTCAATTAAATTGTAATAGTTTTCTCTACTGTATTTGTAATCATTATCTACATCCTCTTTTTCCTTATCTTCTATTCTAGGAACAGGTGGACTATATTCTTTTTTGATTATAGATTTTGAAGCAGGTTTTTGCTCAGTAGAGATACCAAGAGCTTCATTTATTTTGTCGTCTATTGTCATAATTATATATCACTATCTGTTGATGGATCATAGTTTTTAGAATCCGTAAAGTTTGTTATAGTTGTTGTAAACCCAAAGTCATCATTTGCATCTGCTGATGTTGGATTAGGAACTACTACAATTCGTTCTTCTCTTTTACTTGTAGTATCAGTATCAGTATATAAATCTGCTTGTGTTTCTTTAATAACTTTTTGTGAATAGATAGGACCATACAAATAAGTTTTTGCTGTAAATCCCAATGTATAGTTTACTGCACGTCTTGTGGTAAAACTACCATCGTAACTATCTTCATAGTTTACACTATTTAATGTAATTGGTACATCTCTTTTAATTCCCATATCAGGTATTGCATTGATAGTTACTGTATAGTCTGGTTGAAAATAAGGAAGTATTTGCTCAACTATCTGTAACCCACCTTCAGCTGTAGCAGTAAATGCATATAAATTAAAACTTATATTATAGGGCACAGGATTGTATTGATAGTACATTTTATCTGCACTTGAAGTATTGACGGCCTTAAATTTACCAACTCTTTGCAATTTACGAGATGCATCATAATTAATACCTGAGATTTCGAAACCCATCCTAGGCAATGTAATTGCCATTTCTCTTTTTGATAAATCAGGTTGTTGATTTAATCTTGTTAAAAACTTTTCTTTAGGAGAATATGCAAGAGGTACTTTTATTTTTTGAATAACAGCTCCATCACTATTTGTTCTATGAATAATAATGTTATTAAATACTGTACCAAATGCAACAACCACTTTTCTTAACGACTCGTGGTAAAATCTTTTTCCAAACATTAAATACCATCCTCATCTACTTCACCAAAAGGATTTCTTTCAGTAAAATCTAATATATCATCTGCTGTACTTTCAGTATCAAAACCTGCATCTGTTTCAAATGTAGCATTATCAGCATAATCTCTTGTTTGAGTTGCCAAATTAAAATCATCAGTTTCTAATTTAACAAAATCATATTTATCTAATACAGTATCACTAGTCTCAAGTAATAAACTACCGTCACCTGTCTCTAAAGTTATTTGATGTTGTAGTTGATCTATCGATAAAGCTGTTTCGGCATCCTGAATATCAGCGTTACCAGTATTAAATTGTTCCGAGCTGTACTCAAATTTAGTTGCTTTTAATTTATAAACAGGTAACTGTCCTAGTTGAAAAAATGGTTCCTGATCTTCTACAAATTGTATTTCAAAAAATGAATTCATTAAAGGAACATAAATTAAGTCACCTTCGTTTGGTCTACCGTCTGCGATTAACGTATGAACTGAATCAACTTGATCTTCCCAACGCCTTTTTGAAATTACAAATGTGGTATCATCTCTAATTTCTAAACCAAATTTAGATACTAATTCTTGTTCACCTGCAAAACCTTCAGTTGTTTCAATATACATTTCAAGTAAGTATGAGTCGTCAAATTTAGACAATACATCTTCACCTAAAACTAAATCTTGGTTTACTAGTGTTCTTGGTAAATAGTAACAATCTTGTCCATATATTTTTAAACCTTCTATAATTAAATCTTCATGCAATCTTTTTTCAGAATCACTTCCGATTCCATTGCCGCCTTGAAAATGATGATTAACAGCCATTTGATTATCCTATCATATAGGTTATAGGTGTTTCGTATGTGCCTCGTATTTCTTCTTCTAATTTTCTTATATCCTCAAGTGCTTCTGAATATATTTGTTGACCATTAAGTGTGACACCACCTAACATTGCAACACCATTAAATTTTGATAAGTTTGCACCCCATTGTCTTTTAAATAAAGCTGTTGTATATCTTTTTAAATATATGTCGTTATAAACATCTGTCATAACGGTAGGATCTAATTTTCTAAAACATTCAATTACAAGATATTCTCCCACGGTTATATCGTTTTTCCAATCCATATCTACATACAATCTATTATTATATTGATTAAACCTTACAGGTTTTTCTCCAACTAAAATATGATCTAAAAAATCTAAATGTCTTAACACCATATCATAATTTATTATTGATGTTGAAGAAAAATCATATAAATCATTTAATCTTAACTGATATCTAACATCAAACATATTTTGATTACCTCTATTTGAAAGAGGAAATATTCGTGTTACTGCTAACACAGACTCTGGCACAACTATGAAGTTATTTTGTTCAGACCATGCAGTAGTAACTGAATTTTTTGTAACCGACTGTGAAGTGTCTCCATCAGGAGATTTAATTCTATCTTTATCTGCTTGTGTTACCTGATATTTTAGATACGTTCTTTCAACACCATCATAGTGATATTGAGCAAAATATTGTAATGCTTCATCAAGTCTGTCCTCTAATTGATCATCATCTACATTAATTTCAATTACAGGTTTACCTAACGTTCTTAAAGCGTACTGTTTTAATTGATCTCTTGTTGCTGGTGTTGCCATATAATACCTCTCATACTATTTATAAGAGTATTATATTAGAATTTATATCGTTTATGAATGTTGTGCATTTAGTAAAGTATGCCATACAGCTTGTATCTCATCTGTTGTTGTGGCAGTATCTACTTGAGCTGGTAAATCTCTTAATGTTTGTTTGTTTGCAACAATAGTTGTTGTGCTAGATCCACTTTCTTGTGCTTTTATATAATCAATGTCTAGTTTTTGTAAGGCAGGTTTTCTTGCCTCTCTAATTTTTTCTTTCCAAACATCTTTTGCTTTTGCAATATCTATTGTTATAGGCATTAATCGCCAACTCCATCTGTTAATTCACTGTCATTAATTGTCCAAGCGTTTCTAAAAGTTCTATCTGTAGAAAGAAAATCATCATTGACAATTTTATAAGCATAACCAGTAGGAACATCTTTTCTAGCAATTTGATCTATAGTCATAGTTTCTAATGCTTCTGGTGTTGGTGTTATGATTGTAATATCACTTTGAATATTTGATGATTGATTTTTATAAATTATTTTACTCATATTTTTTATCCATAAAAGAATGTTGCATTAATTTCTGGTTGATCAATCAAAGCATTTGTTGCATCATTGTATGAGCAAATCTCACACCTTCCAGTCTCTTTAATATTGTTAGACCTTCCATAATTCACTGCACCTAAAATAGAT
>Ga0206123_10002944_pt1 | contig 14409 bp, 10 predicted proteins | sample Helgoland_Spring_2_FD_160086 | JGI IMG/M metagenome (GOLD analysis project Ga0206123, IMG submission 160086) | Pelagic subsurface seawater microbial communities from Kabeltonne, Helgoland, North Sea - Helgoland_Spring_Bloom_20160316_1 | ecosystem: Environmental > Aquatic > Marine > Epipelagic ...
AACAACCAACCTCCCATCGATTCTATAACGGACGCGAATTTCATCTTCAAACGGCTCAATGTGAATATCACTTGCCCCAAGTTTCACGGCTTCTGTGATGATGAGATTAACGAGTTTAACAACTGGCGCTGATGACTCGTCCTCATCCTCTTGAAGGCCAGCCTCTTGCTCAACAGTCGTTTCCGTAAAGTCAATTTCGGTATCAGTAAATTCCTGCGTCAACATGGAGTCGGCACTTTCTCCATCTCCTGCACCATAGTACTTATTAATACTCTCAACAATCTGATCTCGCATCGCAATTGCCATTTCAACATCACGATTGAGAATAAAACGAAGTTTCTCCTGCGTGTCGATATCCGAAGGATCGCTCGTCGCGACCCGCAACCGCCCGCCATCTTCTTGATACGGCATGATTGCATTTTCTCGAGCAACGCTTTCTGGAACCAGATCAATGACCGTTTCCGCAACCTCGGTGCTGTCGAGATCTACGAAAGTCATTCCATTTGCCTTAGCTAATGCCTTCATGATCTTAGGAGGGGGTGCATAACCGAGACGCAACAACTCCTCGTGAAGTAGTTTGCCTGACTCACCGGCAATACGATTTGCCTCAGTCAACTGTTCTTCACTGATAATTCCCTTTGAAAGTAGAATGTCTGAAAAGCTGGATGGCATCGGAACCTTACCCCTGAGAACTTATTGCTTATGGTCTGCAAAAAATAAAATTTTGACTTTATGAACTCATCTACCGCCGCTATTTTCCCAACCATATGACGTGACGGGAACTCACTGAATGCCCGTTTGGACTGGAGGGAAACTTCAATTACCCATTTTTAAGAATATCACGTTTTTCTTCGACTTTGTCGGCGGAACAGGAATTTGATCCAAAAAGCTTACCTGTTTGATCAACTTTCATGTCTCCACAAATGTTGACCCCTAAAACATTGACTAAAATCGGCTTCAGTTATCATAAACGCTTTTGATGAAGAATGGCTGGTAACATCGCCCGCGTGTCCCAAGACTCTTCTGTTTCATTGAATCCGAATCGATCAGGCAGACTTTCTATCGGCATTTGGTCATCTGATTCAACAATCAGCCGACTATTTACAGGAGCGATAGCAGCCAGGGCTTTGAGTAATGAATTTATTTCAGCCAATCGTGCCTGAAAAAAGTTCCATGGTGGTGAAACAAAAATAATCCATGGGCTGTCTGCTGATAACGGTGGCATCCTTCGCGACCATAGCAACACATCTCCAGGCATGACATCCACACGGTCAGCAAGTCCCAGTTCTCGACTACTACGACGCAAACAATCTGCTGTTGGAAAATGCCGTTCGGCGAAGATTGCTCGTTGGGCTCCGCGACTCAGTGCTTCAAAGCCTAGGGCTCCAGTGCCTGCAAAAAGATCCAGCACTGTTGCACCACGAACCGCAGTGCCCAATAGGTCGAATGTCATCTCCCGCACGCGGTCTTTCATTGGCCTCGTAGGCCCTCCTGGCCGAAACGCCAACCGACGCCCCTTCAGATCACCTCCTATAATTCGCGGAGGACTGACCGCCTCTGCTTTACCGTCTTTATTACCACGACGATTCTTTGTGCGAAATGCACCGGATTCATGTTGCGTGGGCTTTATTTTAGGCGTCATACATAAACTTCCAAAGTTCAGCTGCAAAAATCAAAAAAACTTTCATATCAATCCAATATGTCATGACATGGTATCGTAGATAGAAAGTCCTGAGTCACTTATCCAAAATTTCCGAATAAGACGATCGCCATGACACGAAGGAGAAAAACCGTGCAAAAACGTTTCCAATTACCGTTGCTTCTAGCGGGGTTTCTTTATTTGTCGCTGGCATTCAACCTACCTCAAATCACCGCAGAGCCTCCTGCTCAAGCTAAAAAAGAGGGAAAGAGCCCCTCTCCTGCTCAAACTGACTCAGATTTTAGCCAGGCCCAAGAAGAACTCAAAAAACTTGTTGGAGAACTGACCTCGCTTCAGGCTGAATACCAGCAACCGAACGCAGACAAAACCTCAATAGAAAATAAATTTAACGCCACCCGAGACAAGGCACGCAAGGCAGCTCTTGCACTTGAACAAAGTGCTGCAGCGGCTGTCCTTGCAAACCCAGACAATGAGGACGCATCAGCTGTTGTAGAAGATGTACTGCAGTCTGCAATGCAAGCAGATGACCCGAAAAAGGTATTATCACTCCTGAAAATACTCGACAGTGCAGGCAAAGCAAATGAAGAACTGCTGCTTACTGGTGCAACTGCGGCAATGATAACTTCGGAACTTGATCTGGCAGAGAAATTCCTGAAGGCTGCAAAAGAAGCTGGCATGAGTGCCGATAAAATTGCCTCTCTTCAAAAAGCAATTGATCACGAGCGTCCAAAAGTTGATGCTGAAATGGCTACCCGGGCAACCGAAAAGAAAGCCGATGACTTACCTCAAGTAAAAATCGAAACTACAAAAGGCACAATCATTGTCGAACTTTTTGAAAACCAAGCACCAAATACCGTTGCTAATTTCATAAGTCTTGTTGAAAGTCACTTTTATGATGACACACCGTTCCATCGTGTTATCCCTCAGTTTATGGCGCAGGGAGGTGACCCAACTGGCACAGGAACAAGTGGCCCCGGGTATACAATCGATTGCGAATGTGAACTCCCAAATGCGCGTAAACATTTCTTGGGAAGCCTATCGATGGCACATGCTGGAAAAAACACGGGCGGCTCACAGTTCTTCCTCACGTTCCGACCAACTGAACACCTTGATGGGCGACACACAGTTTTTGGCCGTGTGATTGAAGGCTTTGACGTTCTTCCAAAGATTACTCGCACGGAAGGGCCGCAAGCTCGTCCGACACAAGATAAAATTATTTCCGCCGAGATCATTCGCAAACGGGACCATGCGTATGAACCAAAAACATCTCAAAAAAGCTGATATTTAGTCCCCGTCAGTAGATGACTTTTTTGAACAGAATGCTGCTTTACATCGTAATTATAATGACGTCTTTAGTGGGCCAGAAGGAACTTATCAATGAGATTTTCATTCGCTATTGATCAAGAGCCACCGCGTTTATTCACAGGTTTATTGGTACGATCAGCAGTCGTACTTCTACTATTAAGTTGTGGCAACCTGGCGACTGCAGAGCAAAATAATCAAAACCGAGAGGACCGCATGAAGCAAAGTTTGAAGAAGAATCCGGCTGTTACGGGACGCATACCAGATTCCGAGATACCTAAAACAAATGTGGAGTGGAGAAAACGATTAACACCGGAACAATTTGAAATTGCACGGAAGAAGGGTACCGAGCGTGCTTTTTCCGGCAAATACTGGAACACAAAAACGCCCGGCACGTATCGCTGTATTTGCTGCGGAGAACCCTTATTCCGTTCCGGTGAGAAATTCGAAAGTGGATGCGGATGGCCAAGTTTTTACGCACCAATTGATGCAAAAAAAGAGGACACAAAAGGGAACGTTGTTGCCGAACATGAAGATCCTTCACTCGCTGGTATCCCAGGGTTTGGAGTCCGTACTGAAGTAACCTGTCGTCGATGTGGAGCCCATCTTGGTCACGTTTTCAACGATGGACCCCCTCCTACCGGATTACGTTACTGCATCAATTCGGCATCCATCACTCTTGATCCTGAGGCACAGAGCAACGAATCAAAAGACGAGAAAGACGCCTCAAAAAGCCGATAAATTAACAGGATTTGCAAAAACAACGCTTCTTACTCGTTGAATTGCCTTTCTGCACCCGCTTTCAGAGGCTAGAATGGAGTGTTTTCGAGGAGACCGACGTGCGTCGGTAGAGGAGCACAGCCTTGGCCGATCCGTTTATTAGCCTAACTCACAAACAAGCTATCGAGAAGGCTGACACGCTCATAGAAGCGCTTGGTTGGATACGAAAATTCCGTGATACAACCACCGTCATAAAACTAGGTGGCAGCATCTTGGAACATCCTGATGCACTGCGACATTTGCTGCTTGATATTGTCTTCATGACTACCTTGGGCATGCGGGTCATAGTTGTACATGGTGGTGGTAAAGCGATATCTCGAGCGATGGATGTAGCCGGCATCTCCCCCAAGTTTGTACAAGGCAGACGGTATACCGATGCTGCAACACTTGAAATCGTAGAAAAAGTTCTGGCAACCGAACTCAATCATCAATTAGTCGCAAATATTGAGGAGTTTGGTGGCCGTGCAATGTCACTCAATTTTCTTTCCACGAATGTTTTGTTTGGTGAACCTCTCACGCTTCATGACGACAAAGGCAGACCTATTGACCTTGGTCGAGTTGGTGAAGTGACTGAAGTTGATCGGCTTACGATCGATAATCTTTCATATGCAGGACAAGTCCCCGTCATTCCTTCGATGGCAATGGGCAATGATGGTGAAAAACTAAATATTAATGCTGACACCGCAGCCACAGCGGTAGCCGCTGCTGTTCATGCAGAAAAACTTGTCATTCTTAGTGATATTCCAGGAGTTCTTAAAGATATGGAATCTCCCGAAAGTCTTATTCATTCTTTAACAGCTTCCAAGGCCCGAGAATTTATACGTTCTGGCACAATTGCTGGGGGAATGATTCCAAAGATTGAGGGCTGCCTCCGCACTCTCGATCAGGGTGTCAAAAAAATTCACATAATTGACGGTCGTCTTCGTCACTCACTCCTACTCGAAATTTACACAACTAGCGGGGTCGGTACCGAACTCGTAGCTGATTCGGTTACGGACCCAAATCGTCATCATCCGGAAGTGATACCAGCCGGATAGACGCTTCCTTACATCCCTCAACACCAAGAGATTTTCATGGCAACAATCGACGCAATGCAATCGACAGATGCCCACAAACCAGGCCCCGAAACACAAGCAGTCATAAAGACGTTTGATCAGTATGTCGTGCCTAATTACCGACGATTTAATGTATGCCTCGAACGCGGAGAAGGCTCGCGGGTCTGGGATGCTGACGGACGATGTTATCTTGATTTATTCCCAGGCTGGGGCTGCAATTTACTGGGACATTGCCCCGCCCCTGTCGTACAAGCCGTTCAAAAGCAAGTGGGAAAACTCATTCACGTACCAAACACCTGGTACATGGAGCCTCAGGGAACATGGGCAAAACTTCTTTCCGAGCGTTCATTTGGCGGGCAGGCTTTTTTCTGCAATTCAGGCACTGAAGCAAATGAATCGGCAATAAAACTTGTCCGCTTACGGTCCGAGGGAAAACGTTACAAAATCATTACGTTCCAGGGTGGTTTCCATGGCCGTACGATGGGCAGTGTCTCTGCTACGGCTCAGCCAAAATACCACGAAGGATTGGGCCCAATGGTGGCAGGTTTCCAATTTGCCCCACACGGAGACCTTGACGCTGTTGCGCGTTTAATTGATGAGCACACCGGTGGCATTCTCATTGAGCCCATTCTTGGAGAAGGCGGTATTGTTCCGGCCTCTCAGGAATTTCTTAGGGGACTTCGAAAGCTTGCAGATGACAATGACTTATTACTCGTCTTTGATGAAGTTCAATCTGGCTGTGGGCGAACCGGAAAGTGGTTTGGCTATCAGCATACAGACGTCATTCCCGATGTCATGACACTGGCTAAAAGTCTGTGCGCTGGTGTCGCTGGTGGCGCTATGCTCACGACAATTGAACTGGCAAAACATCTCCGTCCCGGAATGCATGCCGCGACTTTTGGTGGTAATCCAATTGCTGCCGTTGCAGGTATTGCAGCAATAGAAATGATTGAAAGCCAAGACCTACTCGGCAATGTAGCGAAGGCTGCAGAACTCTTCCGCAGTCAACTCAATTCACTGAAAAGTACATGTGATTGTATAAGTGAGATTCGAATCCAAGGGATGATGATCGGTATTGAGCTTTCCGTTGATGGTGCAGCGGTGGTGCAAGCATGCCTTGACCGGCAACTTCTCGTGAATTGCACACAAGGCAATGTCATACGGCTGCTTCCCGCAATGACGGTAACCGCGGCTGAAGTTGAAGAAGGATGCCAAAAACTTACAGAAGCTATTCTCGAAGTTACGAGCAGAAACTAAAGCGTGCAGCACTCCTAACAAGCCGCCTCCTTACCTGTACAGTATCCATCCAGAATCAATGGTATTTCAATGCGTCATTTATTAGTTGTAGAAGATTTGACTCCACACGAGATCGAGGGAGTCTTTGCGATCTCCCAAGATCTTGAAACAAAGTACGCAGCTGGTGTTCGTGATGCACTTTTTCCAGGTCGCGTCCTTGCACTCGTTTTTGAAAAACAGAGCCTGCGTACACGTGTCAGTTTCCAGACTGCAATGGTACACCTGGGAGGATCAGGACTGTTTCTCGGAGAAGACACGGGGTTTGCAAGTTCTCGAGAGAGTATTGATGACTTCAGTCGCGTGCTCAGTGAATATGTCGATTGCATTGCATGCCGCTCTAAATCACATGCCACGATTAAGCAATTAGCTGCGTCATCAAGTGTCCCTGTTATCAATGCCCTCAGTGATTTTAGCCATCCATGCCAAGCACTCGCAGATCTGTATACGCTCCGCAGGCATATTGGTCGACTGGAAGGACTAACATTCACTTTTGTAGGTGATGGAAATAATGTTGCCAGGTCACTTGCAATCGCCTGTGCCTTGCTCGGCATGCGTTTTATTCTCGCTGCTCCCAAGCAGTACCAATTCGATGAATCTTTCAAAGAACGAGTGACTTCGTTGGCCCCAGACGCATCCATCGAACAAACCGAAGATCCGATTGCTGCAGTTCAGGACGCGGTTGCAGTCTATACCGACGTGTGGGCGAGCATGGGGCAAGAAAAAGAACGGGAAACAAGGAAAACCGCTTTTCAGCCGTACCAGATAAACAGCCAATTAATGGCTCATTGCCCGAATGCCATCTTCATGCACTGCCTTCCAGCTCGTCGAGGGGAAGAAGTCACTGATGAGGTGATTGATGGAAAGCAAAGCGTTGTAGTTACGCAGGCTGCAAACAGAATGCATGTGCAAAAAGGACTTTTGGCATGGCTTCTTGGCCACCGCTAAGGCCCTGTTTTAAAAACAGGGAGGAACGCTTGCGTAATTCTTGAATATGTTATTTTGAATACTCAAAAACTTTTTTTTGAGTATTCAAAATATGCAGCCCATGTCGCTCTTCTCTTTGAAAAATAAACCTCTAACTGCTCGACTCGTTCCGCTCAAGGACTACGACCGTCTCGTGATTCCCGCGAAACGTTCTGGCTTCACCCTTATCGAACTTCTTGTTGTTATTGCGATCATTGGTGCACTTGTTGGGATTCTACTCCCCGCAGTGCAGCAGGCACGTGAAAGTGCTCGACGAATGCAATGTGGATCAAATTTGCGACAACTCATGCTTGCAATGCATAGCCATGAATCCGCTCGTCGACAGTTTCCTGCAGGATATCTCTCAGACACGTCCCGTAACGATCGAAACAGTGAGACGCTCGATGCAGCCCCTGGAACCGGATGGGGACTACAACTAGCTCCTTATCTTGAAGAGGCTGCCATAGCAGATAATTTTGCAGGCGTGACTAACCCAAGCCTGGGGATTCTTCATGCAGCAAACCGCAGCCTCGTGTCTCAAAAATTTCAATTCTTTCTGTGCCCTTCTTCTGCTGGGGCCCAAGAACCTTTCGTGGTCAAAGATATTAATGGAAACCCATTAGCGGCTGGAATCGAACTTGGACGCTCACACTATGTTGCAAATGCAGGACACGAGGAAGCCTGGGGGATGTTTCCTGCATCTTCATCTTGGGATGCAATTGCAAATGGACCTCTTTACAGGAATTCCACCACTCGTCATAGGAGCGTGACCGATGGCATGTCAACAACCGTTTTTTTAGGCGAGCATACGGCGAGTCTATCTGAAAAGGCTTGGGCAGGTATCGTACCAGGTGGAGCAAGTCACCCTACAGAAAAATTTGCTACCAGCATTGGAACAGCAGCAGACTATGCGGCAACACTTGTTCTTGTACACAGTGGACCAGCAGCAGCCGAGACTGCTCTCTACGGATATGAAGTTATTCACCCTCCAAACAGTCCGGCAAGTCATGTTTGCCAGATGTACTCAGACCATCCGGGAGGGGCTAACGTTGCAAACGGTGATGGGTCGGTCCGTTTTGTTTCGGAGTTCATCAATCAAGATGTATGGCGTTATGTCTCCAGTATTGCCGGCGATGAAGTGATTACATCAGGAGCGTGGTAATGACGACGAGGGCAACACCTCATTCATGGCTCGCCACCACAACCTTCATACTCGTTTTTCTAGTCGGTTGTAGAAAGCCGTACCCCCAGCTTCCAAAGGAACAGCTCAAATTTATTCAGGGCATTCGAACTGCTGCGAATACGCGAAATAGTCAGAGGGTTGATGCTGTCAAACAAGGAATTAACAAAGCTCATACAGCGGGCCAGATCCCTCCAGAAACACATCGAATTCTACAGGATCTCTTGGAAGACTGCTCAAACGAGAACTATAGCAAAGCCGAAAAAAAATGCGTTCTACTGCTGAAAGACCAGCTTCTGCAGTGATTTACCAATGCAAGGAAGATTGGGGTATTTGCGGTTTTCGTAGGGAACTTTCCGGCAATTCTCTTTCAACACTCTTGTAGACAACGATCTTCAAAAAGGGGTGTCGGTTTATTGTGCCGGACCGTCTATGTGGAGTGGCTGCAATGACGACATGGAAAGTGAGGAAATTAGAAGCACTTGTACTCGCAGTCTTCATGATGACAGGCTTTTTCTCTCCTGCTATTAAGGCGCAACCACCACCACAATCTGATGTACGGCCAGAAGATACCCGAGAGGCCTGGGAGAGGACTGACTATGAAAGCGGTCCGGATCGCCGTCTTGATTTGCCTCGCCTAACCGAGAGAGAAATCTATCTCTATGGATGGATTGAATATGGCATAGGCGCGAATAACTGGGGCACACCGTTCAATGGTCCAGTCACGCTTGGAGATAGAAGCTGGCAGGGCCAACTTAATCAGTTGTATTTCGTTAGCGAACACGAAACTGATGGATCATCGGGCTGGGACCTTGGTGGCCGCGTAGACCTTTTGTTTGGTACAGACTTTTTCTACACCACAGCACTGGGGCTTGATGCATATCCGCTCCAACCACTTGGGATTGAAAACATTGCATCATGGGGATTTTCAAAAGACTATGGACTTGCACTCCCGCAATTCTATGCAGACATTGCCTACCATGACGTCACCCTCCGATTTGGACATTTCTACAGTATTTTGGGATTTGAAGAAGTTCCTGCAATAGGCAACTTTTTTTATTCACACTCTTTCTCTATGCAGTTTTCACCTTTTACGTTCACCGGCTTTCTCGGTTCGTGGCAGCCGAATGACCAAACAACTATTTTTGGAGGTATTACAACAGGCTGGAATAACTTTTTTGATGGCCAGCCAACAACTGGAGCATTCCGGATTCTCAATCCTGACTATCCAGGTGCAAGTGATACCTCAAGCTTTCTTGGTGGGATTAACCTTGAAAGTATCGACAAGACACAAACGCTTTCGATCATGACTACGAGTGGCAATGAAATTTCAACGATTGACAGAAACCCTGCAAACGGTTCGTTTGTTGGCAATCGAACATTGGTGAGTACGGTTTATACCAATCGCCTAACTGATCGACTTATCTACGTTTTTCAAAACGATAACGCGTGGCAGTTTCATGCGAATGTTCGTCCGGGAAATGTTAGTCAACAAGCTGGAACAGCTCAATGGTATTCATTTGCCAACTACTTGTTCTGGGAATTCAGTCCTCAATGGGAAGGCGGAGTTCGCCTTGAATACTTCCGTGATAATAACGGGTATATAATTTCTGCCCCACTCCGCAACGAGAGCCAATTGAACAATCCAGGTTATTGGGCAGACGGATTCGCTGGCACCTTCTGGGAACTGACGTTTGGCCTCAACTGGTACCCAAATAATAACTGGGTGATACGGCCTGAGATTCGATACGACTGGTTTTCACCAAATGCTTCTACAACACCTCGTCCTTACGGCAAGCCACTGGGCCAAGGCATCGGGACAGGTGGGGATCAACTTGCGCAATTCTACGCAGGCATTGATGTCATCTGGCAGTTCTAATTGGACGAGGTAAAAGATAAACTAATCCCACCACCAATTTTCAACAGAGATTGATACACTGTCGTACTCATCCTGGAGTTTGCCTGTCTCATCTATCTGCAGGTTAGCTTGCGTGAAAGATTCTCGTGCAGTGATAACAACACCACCACCAATTGGTGTGAGTAGCCGACTACCACGTCGAACTGCATTCACCGCACAATCTATTTTTTGCGGGGCCACAAAGCGTTCGATCGGATATGCAGACTCATCAAGGAAAACATCCGCAGACCAGCCTGCACTTTCGTATGAGCCATGTTCCTGGAGATATGCTGCCACGATCGCCAGATCTATTAAGGTTTTTAATTGAGCATAGACCGGATGCTGTCTGGCAATCTGAGGATATTTCAGCGTGAATGCTTGCGTGAAAAGCTTACTCGCGCGACTTGGCTGCTGAGCACTCATCCTTCGACCATCGGGCAAGACCATCTCGTCAGCCCCAATAAGTTTCACCCCTTTACCAACAAGTTCAACAGCCAGGTCATCTTCACTTACCTTGAGACACTCATAATTCGGTGTGAAGAACCATCGCTGCAATGCGTTTTTGGCAACACTTCCCGACGAAGTCAGGTCTATCCACGTACTCATTCTTACCGGTGGTTTTTCTAAACCAATGCCGATGAGTTTCATCCGATAGTCTGCTTCAACCAGGACCTGTGCGAAATGAGTATGAGGTGAGACACCTTGTACCGAAACTGTTTGTGGGCCAAGTGATTCGCGTAATCCCCGAGTAATACTTTGATCAGTAGTCCCTCGTGGGATTACAGGTCCAATACTCTCCAGATACGTTTGCATACGAGCCAATCCTTCTTGCGTCGGATCGATCGAGCAGCCGACGAGTTGATCTGAGGGTTGCCCTGGTGGAAAAACTCGCATAGCGGCTGCCAAATCTTCCAATTGCACAATTGGTGCTTCAGATTCAACACCGATTGGCCGTCCGAACAAGTCTTCCGCCCACGGCTCTGCAGGACCTGCGAGAACTACTTCACCCGGGCTATCAGCGGTTGCTGGATAGACGAAGACATAACGTATCTGGGTGAGACCAGCGAGGTTGGTCATTTCATCTGACAATGTACCGCCCGATTCAAGGGTTGCGGCAAGAGCTGTTTCGAGTCGTCCTAGTGCGACCTTACGTAGCTTGGAGGGACGCCGAAGATCTCTAGGGAGTTGTTCAATACTGGACCGCTGACGAATTTTACGGAGGTTGGAATCTGACATGCTCAAGACCCGCAAAACTCCTTGCGGGTCAACCACAACACCTGCACCGCCTGCCTGACTACCCTGGCCAGCACCCGCACCGCCACCTTGTTGTTGACCACCCTGTTGACCACCTTGTTGACCACCTTGTTGACCACCTTGTTGACCACCTTGTTGACCACCTTGTTGACCACCTTGTTGACCACCCTGCTGACCACCCTGTTGTTGCTGAGCGATTGCTGACGAAGAAAATGCCTCCGCACAAATCAGTACACAAGCCAGACAAACGCCAATCATTGGAACTGACATCTGTGACATAAAGCGGATTGAATTTCGCATGAAAGAATCCCTCTAGGGGGAATGAAGTGGTATGTGTTTTGTCATGTAGGACTGGAAGGAGGCGCACTCTCCCTCGTACCGAAGATTAGTCAGCATCAAAGCCCAGAGCAATGCGAGCTTTTTGCAAGAAAATAGTGCATTTTCGGGGAAGATTCGCTTTGCAGGCACAAATAGAAGTAGCAATCGAACCCGGGACGAGCTTCTCTGTTCTTATTATGCCCACACGAATCAGTCAGCAAACTCAGGAAGATTGGAATGCTCGTCGCTTTTTGGAATTGCGACTGTCCTGGCGACCACCAGAAAGAGAAGTCTGCACACGGACTGCTCCGGCCCCAAGCAAGTCCTCGATTTCGTCAAGCAATTCGCCCGACCACTTCACTTTCTGTCCATCTACATCGAGTAATGCTCGACTTCCATCGAGCAGCTGAATGATCATTCGAACTGGCGTCTCACCTACATGCCGGGCAAGAAGTTCTTTTAGACGATCAAGAACGACACTGTCGTGTTTTCCCTCAGAAATTTTAAGATGCATACATTTGACCGGTCGACTCCAGATACTCGAAATTGGAATAACATCGTTGATAATGAGATTTGTTTCCTCACTGCCTGCCCGTCGATCAACTGTTCCCGAAACAACAACAACCGCATCTTGCGAAAGAAAATCACCAAGCCGTGCATACTCTTCAGGCCAACAGATACTTCTGACGAGCCCCTGCATATCTTCGAGATCAAACATACCGTAACGGGTAAACGTTGCCCCTGGTCTTGGCTGCTTCGTGTTCGACAACTTCAGCGAGCCAATAAGACCACCCATTACCACCTCGGCCCGTGGCTGAGCATTTCCTACATCTAATGAACCATGCGTGCAGACCGTCTGTAATATTGACTTGTATTCAGCCAGTGGATGGCTGTGTACATAGTAGCCCAACACTTCCTTTTCAAAGGATCGCATCTCAAGATCTGTGAGTGGGGGGACATCCGGAAGAACAGCGGCAGGTTCCTCCTCTGGCTCAGAGTCTTCGAATGCTGCAAACAAGTTTTTCTGCCCACTGCGGCGGTCAGCGAGCCTCGCAGCACCGGCAGCGACAGCTCGTTCAATACCGGCAAACAGCGCCCCTCGATGTTCTTGCTCACTAAGCAGACTGTCCAGTGCTCCCGCCTTCGTCAAATTCTCGAGGGCTGTCTTGTTCACCACAGAACCATCGACTCTTCCACAAAGGTCAAAAAGATCACGATACGTACCGTGGAGATTTCGTTCCTGAACAATCGCCTCTGCCGCCTGCTTCCCACACCCTTTGATGGCACAAAGCCCAAAGAGAATATCGCCGTTTTGGGCTGCAAACTCAGCCTCAGACGCATTTACTTCTGGTGCCTTAACGGTGATTTCCATTCGTCGACAATCCTCGAGGTGCTCGACGACTGAATCCTTCTTTTTGAAATTTCGACCTGGAATATCACCTGTGAGTAAGGCCGCCATGAACTCAGTTGGATAGTGAGTTTTGAGGTACGCTGTTTGCCAAGCGAGCAGCGCATAAGCCGTGGAATGGCTTTTATTAAATCCATACCCGGCGAATTTTTCAATAAGACTGAAAAGCGTAGATGCTTCGGATTTTGAAAGACCTTTTTCCTCAGCCCCTCCGATAAACTGCTCACGGAATGCAGCAATAGTTTCATGCTTCTTCTTGCTGATCGCCTTGATGCATGTGTAGGCGCTTGACAACTCAATACCACCAAGACGTTCAAGAATTCGCATCACCTGCTCTTGGTAGACCATAACCCCATGGGTTTCTTCAAGAACATCTTTCATGACCGGATGCGGATACTCTGCCTGCTGACGCCCGTGCTTGACTGCGACGTAATCATCGACCATACCACCTTCAAGGGGACCCGGCCGATAGAGCGCATTCACTGCGACAATATCCAGAAAATGGTCTGGTTTCATTCGCTGAAGGAGATCTCGAATACCACCACTCTCCAACTGAAAGATTCCCTTGGTCTCACCGCGACAAAGAAGAGCAAAGGTATCTGCATCATCCAAAGGAAACGCTAATGGATCCAGCTTTTCTCCACGCGTTCGCTCAATAATCTCAAGAGTCTTGGTCACAATCGTGAGGTAGCGAAGGCCGAGAAAGTCCATTTTCATCAAACCAGCCCGCTCAACATCCCCCATTGACCATTGCGTAATAACTTCTTCTTTCCCAGTAACTCTTTGAAGTGGAACGTATTCTGACAATGGCTGATCCGCAATGACAACTGCCGCAGCATGCGTACCAACATTTCGGGCAAGCCCCTCAATCCGACTAGCAAGGTCCACTAGTTCCTGAACTTGGGCGTCGGCGTCACATGCATCAGCCAGCTGCGAGCCTGGAACGGTGGCCTCTGCAAGTGAAATACCAAGCTGATCTGGCACAAGCGAAATAATTTTGTCTACCTGAGGTATAGAAATACCTAACGCTCGGCCAACATCTCGAATAGCTGCTCGGGCAGCAAGAGTGCCAAACGTTCCTATCTGGGCAACGTTTGCTTCTCCATACTTCTGCTTCACATAGTCAATGACTTCACTGCGTCTCTCTTTGCAGAAGTCGATATCAATATCAGGAGCTTCAAGACGACTCACGTCGAGAAAACGCTCAAAGAGCAGGTCATACTCCAACGGACATACATGAGAAAGGTAAAGCGAATAAGCAACGAGTGACCCAACACCACTCCCCCTTGCTGAAGC
>Ga0206123_10002949_pt1 | contig 14391 bp, 8 predicted proteins | sample Helgoland_Spring_2_FD_160086 | JGI IMG/M metagenome (GOLD analysis project Ga0206123, IMG submission 160086) | Pelagic subsurface seawater microbial communities from Kabeltonne, Helgoland, North Sea - Helgoland_Spring_Bloom_20160316_1 | ecosystem: Environmental > Aquatic > Marine > Epipelagic ...
AGCTAACGACCTGAAAGTAGGCGACGACCTGGTGTTTAACATCCAGGGAAGAGAATTGACGGTGTCGGTTGCAAGCATCCGGACGGTGAGTTGGGACAATATGAAACCTAACTTTTATATCATATTTTCACCCGGTGCTTTGGCCGATTTCCCTTCAACCTTTATGACCAGTTTCTATCTCAACAAAGAAAAAAAGCTGGTGCTGAACGAATTGTTGCGACAATTTCCGACCATAACCGTCATTGAAGTCGATGCTGTTATAGAGCAAATTCAGATTATCATCAGCCAGGTAACCCTGGCAGTGGAACTGGTGTTGGTCCTTATTATGGTCTCGGGCGCCATGGTTTTACTGGCTAGCATACAGGCAAGCATGGACGAGCGATTCAAGCAGCATGCGATACTTCGAACGCTGGGGGCAAGCAGGAAGCTAATACTGGGAAGCCTGATGATCGAGTTCTGTGCACTGGGCACAATGGCGGGGATATTGGCAACGTTTGGCTCGGAGTTAACGGTCTATGGGCTGGAAACCCAGATATTTGATCTGGAGTATCGATTTAATCCCGAAATTTGGGTATTGGGTCCACTGGTTGGTTTTGTCCTTATTGGTGCACTGGGAACAATTGCGACGAGAAAAGTAGTTAATACACCGCCAATAACCGTGTTACGGGATTCAGTTTGAAATGAGGTTACTGTCCCTGTAATTTTTAGGGAATATTATTTTTCCTGATACCAGCTTCCGTCGTCGTTTTTCCTGATCCAGAGTTGGGAGAACCAGTAGAACCGGCCGGTTTTGCCATAGGGCATTGTGCAGTTGTATCTTGAACGACCTACAGGGACCTGTGTCTCAGTGGAAATTAACACCCGTTGGGGATCAATTTGCCGGATCGGTAGTCTACCTCCAGGTCCGAAACAGGTGAGTGTGCCAAGGTTGAGTTCAGCTGTCAGGAATTGTAACTCAAGTGTTGGCCGGGTGACGTTTTCCGGTAACAGGGGGTTGATTCTTGTCATATTGACCGGCAACGGTAATGTATTCAGTTTGATCTCAAAAGATGCCATGTCGGTATAGTCACCGGCGAGTGGAAACCTTGGCAAGACTGTGAAATCTGAATGATACCCAACCGCCCCACTTTGTTGACCAAAGGCGATATAGCCAAGCCCGGTGATGATTTCTTCAATCTCGGGATTATATTCCCCATAAGGATACGCCAGCATCTTCAGTGTATCTTGTTCGGAGGGAGGAAGATTTTCACGCAGCGCTTGCTCAGCAAAGAGGATTTCTTTTTTTACTCGCCGCCTCCAGCTGCGTTTTGACTCTCCCGAATTCTGTCTGAGCAGGTGAGGATGAGATGCAGTATGGTTGTTGATGGTTGCACCGTTTAATTGCATCTCGCGCAACTGCGCCCAGGACAAATATTGATTGGGGTTGACACCCACGTAGTCTGTTGCCACAAAAATAGTGAAGGGTAGCTTGTGCCTTTTCAGGATTGGGTAAGCATTTTCATAAATATTTACATAGGCATCATCAAATGTGATGCCTACTGCTTTGTCAGGTATCGCAGTCTGGTCCCGTAAGGGTTCAACAATATCAGCGAGGGGTAAAACCTGATATCCCTGGTTGATAATTGTTTGAATATGGGCCTCAAATTTTTCGGGTGAGATACTGGTTATTCCCGGGGTTTCACTCGATACATGGTGATACTGAAGTATGACGGCGCCTGTGGCGGCGGTTAGCTCCATTGAGCTTGCGAGACCCACACAAATGAGCAGCCTGCACCAGAGCAATCTTGAGTTCACTCTTCGCAGCAATTGCATCATTAGAACGAGGGCTGATTGGACCCCATTTATGAGGTAATATTCATCTTTTATGGTTGCGCACAATTTCAGCCGCAACTTACTGATCCTAAATTTATTCATCAAATGAAACCTTATAGTCATGAGTACAGAATTACAACGAAATGAAAAGTATGACAAGAACAAGCTGCATAAACGTCTGAGGCGTGAGACCGGGCGGGCAATTCAGGATTTTAACATGATAGAGGCCGGTGATAAGGTCATGGTCTGCATTTCAGGCGGAAAAGATTCATTGACCATGTTGGATATTCTCATGAATCTGCAGCGGAGATCGCCGGTTAAATTTGATTTGGTCGCCGTCAATCTTGATCAAAAGCAGCCCGGTTTTCCTGAACATGTACTGCCGGACTACTTTAGAAGCCTGGGAGTAGAATGGGAAATCCTTGAGGAGGATACCTATTCGCTGGTGAAGGAAATGGTTCCGGAGGGTAAAACCTACTGTGGTTGGTGTTCCAGATTTCGGCGGGGTATTTTCTACAGCTACGCTAAACGCAAGGGCTATACCAAGATAGCTCTGGGCCACCACAGGGATGACATGATCGAGACTCTGTTCCTCAATATGTTCTATGGCGGGAAAATGAAAACAATGCCGCCAAAGCTTTTGAGTGATGATCGGGAAAATATCGTGATAAGACCTTTGGCTTACTGCAAAGAGGCTGATATTGAACGTTATGCCGAGCTATCGGGCATGCCTATAATTCCCTGTAATCTCTGTGGTGCCCAGGATAATTTGCAAAGAAATGTTATCAAGGAGATGTTAAAAAACTGGGAAACAAAATATCCCGGTAGAGCCGAAAGTATTTTTAGATCGATGACTGATTTTGTACCATCTCACATGCTGGATACACGGTTTCATGATTTTAAAAACCTGAAATCAGAATCACCTCACCATTTGGATGTTGTCAACTTGCCGAACTGACCGGATACCTGGTGATAAAATGGTTGATGTCCTGAATGAAGATCTCCAGAGCCTCTTTTAATTGCTCCAGGTGATTTTGTTCCATGCCGTCGACAGACACCAATGACTTTTCCAGGGCTCTTGCGCTATTAAGCAGATCTGTAGCGCCGAAGCTTCCTGCGACTCCAGCAAGGTTGTGCGCCAGACGAATTGCCTGCTCGTTCTGCGTCGAAGAATTGATGAAGATTTCCAGTTCAGCACCGGCATCACTGTAGAATGTCAGGAAGTCTCCCAGCAAACTGCTCAGGAAGTCGGTGTCGCCGTTGTGATTTCGAAGTGCCATAGCGAAAGTATCATCCCCGGATACGGAAGACATACCTGAATCACCAACCTCCGTATCGGTTGCAGAATCGCGGTGGATGTCTTGTAGCTTGAGGTCGCGATCCAATGGATGAATATCTCCAGTTTGGTTCTGTGACTGTGAAAGCACCCGATTTTTTATGTCGGCTAACAGGCCGATTAAAACGTTGAAGTCGATTGGCTTTGTCAGGTAGTGATTAAAACCACTTTCCAGAGCCTCTTCCAATTCTGACTGCAGGACGCCAGCGGAGAGGGCGATTACGGGTAAGTTCTTGAATGATTCTTGCGCCCGTATCATTTTGATAGCCTCCAGGCCACCCATCACAGGCATTCTCATATCCATCAATACCAGTTCAAATTCGTCAGTTTTTAATGCTTCCAGCGCCTCCACACCGTTGTTGGCCAGGGTCAGCTCCGCGCCAGCTTTGGTTAATACCTCGCTGGCAAGTTTCTGATTGATAATATTGTCTTCAACCAGAAGTATCCGCATACCTTGAATCAATCCTGTTTGCGAATGGGCGTCAAGGGTAGAGGTCACAAGGAATGAGTGCTTCATTTCTATCGGCTTGTTCGATTCGTCGACGCCAATTGCCAGGGTAAATGAAAATGTCGAGCCGAACCCCGGGCTACTTTCGAGTTTAATTTCGCCACCCATCATGTCGACTAATTGTTTTGATATCGCAAGTCCAAGTCCTGTGCCAGCCTCCTCTTTCTCGGCTGGACCACCTTGCGTAAATGACTCAAAGATTGCCTCGAACCGATTCGCTGCGATTCCGATACCTGTGTCTTTAACCAGGAAAGTAAGAGTTGCACTATGCTCCACAATCTCGGAACATTTTGCTTCCACAGAAATAGAACCCTCGTCAGTATATTTAATTGCATTGCTGATGAGATTAATCAGAACTTGTCCAATTCTGACAGGGTCTCCAAGCAGTGCCATATCCTCTTCAACAGCGGAAAAATTTAACTTGAGATTCTTCTCGGTGGCAGATAAATAAAAGAGTTGCTCCAGGTCTCTCAGCAAGTCTGCCAGTGAGAAAGGAGTAAATTGAAGCTCAATTGTCCCGGATTCAATTTTGGAAATATCGAGAATATCGTTGATCACGCGAAGCAGATGAGATGATGAGGCTTTGATTGTTTCCAGATAATTGGTTTGTTGGTTTGTGAGAGGTGTGATTAATGCAAGATCGGTATATCCCATAATGGCATTCATGGGTGTCCTGATTTCGTGGCTCATATTAGCAAGGAAATCACTTTTTGCTTTTGTTGCAGCTTCAGCTAATTGTTTTGCCCGTTCCGCTTCTTGTCTCAGCTTTCGCTCGGTTACATCGATAAACGAGCCTTCGATATGGCTCAATTCACCATTACTGCTAAAAATCAGGTGTGCTGACAGGTCTACCCAAAAGAGGTCACCGTTTGACTTGCGCAGTCTGGTTTCATATCCCAGAATTCGTTGATTCTGCAGGAGTGTTCTTGTGAGTAATGGCACTTCCTCAGGGTGCAGAAACACGGCCTGGAGATTCAGATCGGTTCTGTTGAGAATATCATCCGGGGAGTCAAAACCAAGTAACTCAGCCGCTGCCGGATTGATGTTGGTTATCCAGCCATCGCGGCTCAACTCAAAAATACCTTCTACTGCATTTTGGTAGAGAGATAAGTACTTATTCCGGGAAGAGTTTAACTGCTGATAAAGCCTGGCGTTATCAATTGCAATGGCGGACTGGGAAGCCAGAAGTTTCAGAAGCGTAACTCGCTCCTGGGTAAATGCAGAAGTTGTTTGCAGGTTCTCAAGGTACAGTATTCCAGTTAGATGCGCTTTGCTAAGAATTGGAATACATAACATAGATTTGGGCTTTTTACGGAGTATGTACTCGTCCTGGGCAAATCCGTCTTGCTCATGAATGTCGTTGAGCACCAGGTCTTCCTGGGTTCTAGCGACATACCTAACGACAGAGAGTGGCAAACTGTTCAGTTCTTCCAATGGTTGTTCTTTCAGGTCGTGCTCGATCTGCTCACCGTTGAAGGAGGTACTGATTTGCAGCTTCAGGACTCCTGATTGGTTCAAAAGTAGATGCGCGCTGTGGGCAGCTGCATTTTCCAGCACCAATTGCATCAATCGCTTCAGCAGATTATCAAGCACAACTTCCCCGGATAACACCTGTGAGGCTTTTATCACAGACGCAAGATCGAGGAAATTCCCCCTTTGATTTTGCTGGTCCGGGTAGTTTCGATCAGGAGAATGGAGTACCGAGACTGTCTTTGAACTCCCCTTCGGAGTGTCGAAGCCGGTTACCTGGCGATCAAACAGGTTTTCGAACTCTTTGGCCAGCACCGCAACTTTGTTCATTGCTCCCCACCTGGTATATGCTGCCTGGGCTGCACCAAGGTAGTAGGTTGCAAGATCTATCTTTCCCGAGCCTAGATGAAATCGTCCCGCGAGTTCATTTGCCAGGCCTTCTTCTTTTAGGTACCCATGTTCCTTTGCAGCGGAGATGGCTTGTTCGTACAAATTTGCCGCCTTTTCCGGGTTGCGCCCTCTGCGCTGTATTTCTGCAAGAATGAGATAATAGGCATGTGCAATATTCTCCGGTGCGTGATGCATCCATTTTCGCAATTTCTGGAGGTTGAGTCTTAGCTGTATTTCCCTTGATAATTTTACAGTAATAGATGCATCGTCGTGATCTGCAGCGAGTGCCAGCGATTCGTAAATTGTGAAAAATGGAATTGCCGGGGATGCGATGACAGAATTTAGATGTTTTCTTGCTTCGGCGGCAAATTCTCTTGCCAGGGAATACTGTCTGAAAAGTACCGCCACATACGTTTTTGTAATGTACAAGTTGGCAATGCTTGATTCGTCGCCGCGCTGCTGATGAAAGGGCAACTGGATCTGTTCCCGATAGATGTCATTATCAAGTATCCAGGGTTGGGGTGATTCAGACATGAGGTTACGAGCAATTTGTTGATAGATAGACCCTATGCTCAGAATTGGAGTCTGGTTGAATTCAGCTGCAGTTTTGTTGTGCTTGTTGAGGTTTGCATCAATTGTAAAAAGATCTTGACTGACAATAAAAGATTTTGCGCAACCTGTGATAGCTGCGATCAGTGCGAATTCCATGTCGCCTGTTTCCATTCCCAGTTTATAAGCTTCATTTACTGGCTCAATCGTCTTGTTGAGGTGGTGTTTCCAGACAAAGATAAAGCTGTGAACTAATGTCAGGGTTCGACAATGAAGCGATCGGTCTTGCTCACTCATACCCGTCAATGCGGCACGTCCAAATTTGTATCCCGCGTCAATAGTACCAAAAAGCCCAATCAATCCCGCTCCGAACATTGGATAGGCATGATACGACTCAGGTGCCGTGCCGTATTTCAGGGAAAGTTCAGTTGCTTTCATGATCAGCAGGCCAGTTGTTTTACTACCGCTAACGTAACCCGCATGTATGAGGATCATAATTACTCTCATCGCCGCCAGGTGTTTCGGATCTTGCATCCTTTTAGATGTGTTAAGGGATGACTCGGTTAGCAGCGATGTGTTGATAAATAATTTTGATGCCATCCAGAAGGTAGAGGGTGAAATCAAGCTGCGGGGAATGTGAACTTTTAACTTACCGAGAAGATTTAGTCCGAGTTGGAGCGCTTCATCTATACAGTCTTCAGCAATCAAGTTTCTTAGTTCTAATTCATATGCCAATGATTCGTCGAGAATAGACCTGGCATTCTGGTGGATGGTTTCCAGCAATATGGCTAACTGGTCTTGGTCCCCACACAGGTAAGCATTTTCGGATGCCTCCTGATGTAAATTCAGGCAATACTTGTATTCTCGCCAGGGATCATGCCCAAGCAGGAATATAGCCGTTTTGAAATACTTGAATGCCGCGTGGAATGCTGCAGACGACTTTGCTTTCTCCCCGGCAATTTTGTTGAGTTCTATTAAGTCAAACTGGTCGATTTCGACGTTGAGGGAGTGGCCAATGGTGCTATTGAGTTGATTCACGATTTCAAAAATATTGTCTGCTGGTGTTCCACCGGAACGGGTAAGTAGAATTAGGCCCAGTTTTTCGTGGTAGTCAACGCGTTTGTCGGGACTTAATTGGTTGTATGCAGCATGATGAATGTCGAGATGAGCAAATTTATAGCTGCTTGGCTGTTCGCGATTAGACACGATGACAGGTAAGTTGATGATGTATCCTGCTTTCACGGCGGGAAACAAGTCGTTTGCAATTTCCTGCTGAGATTGACCAACAACTTCGCTGAGTATTGCAAGGTCAAACTCGAGACCGTAACAAGCTGCAACCTGCAGGAGAGTTGAGGTGGCTTCATTGAATTGGCTCAGGTTTTTTGCCAATTTATGACTGACCAGGTCAGTAGGTAATTGCTCTCTTGCTTTTGCAAGATCCCAATTCCATTCTCTAAGCTTGCGATCAAAATAAACAATGCCCTCTTCGTTTAGTTTTTCCAGAAACACTCTGACGGATGCGGGATTACCTCCAGTTTTTGACTGCACAACTTCAGCCAGCGCGAGGGTTTCTGTTACTGGCCTATAGGTGGTTTGTGATATCAGGGATGCAAGGTCAGGCGTCGTTAAATTTGATATTCTGATCTCGGTAATGTTGTGAAATGCCTGAGCAACATTTGAAAGTTGCGCCAGTGCCTCAAAATCTGTCCGTATATTTGATTGGTAAGTACAGATTCCAATGAAATTCGGGATCAGTTCATCCCTTAACAGGGTTGCGATTAGCTTTATGGAAGCCTGGTCTATCCAATGGATATTATCGACGACAAGCACCAGTGGACTTTTATCTTTGTTAAGAACTCTAATAATGGTTCGGAGACTTCTTGAAATTTTTGTTCTGGTCTCCATTGGTTGTAGAGTCACTGGATCTGAATGGTTGGATACCAGTAGTATGTCCAGTTCCGGCGCCAGCTCTAACAATATGTCGATGTCTTGCTGCAGTTCCAGTTGTAATGACTGTTTGATAACTGTCAGGTCGGGTCGAGTGATTATGCTTTTAATCAACTCTTTCAGGAGTGAAGAAATGACAGCATAAGGGGTATCTTTACTTGATGAATCCTGGCTTGTGCTGATGTAAAAACCGTAGTCGTCGTTGATGTCTTTGAAATGCTCTCTAATGAAAATTGATTTTCCAGAACCCGCAGGACCAGAACATACGACAAACTCGGTGCTGCCTTTTTTTGCTCTTTCGAAAGCATTTTGCAGTTCGATGGAAGCTTCCTTGCGTCCGACAAGTACTTCCGAAATTGTTAGCTGTTCCGGAATGTCGTCAACTGCGACAGAAAATACCGGGGCCGAAGCCTGTGGGTTTTCCAGTCGGTCCAGGCAGTTTTTAAGGTCCTGCTGAATCGCGAATATACTTTGATACCTGTTTTCCGGCATTTTCTCCAACAGCTTCATGATAACGGTATTCAATTCGCTGGAGACATTTGGGTCCAGGCTGATTGGCGAGTTTGGTGTTGCGACGATGTGGTTATAGATTGAGTGCAGCGGATCTTCAACCTGGAAGGCGTGTTTGCCGGTGATAAGCTCATACAGGAGTATGCCCAACAAATAATAGTCACTTCGATAGTCAACCGAACGGTTTAATCTACCGGTTTGTTCCGGGGATATATATCCAAGTCTTCCGTCCAGAGGTACAGGTTCCTGCGGATGGTGTTTGGTGATTGTTTGCTTGCTGGCAATGCTAAACCCATACAATGTCGCGTGAAAAGAAACCGGGTCCAGAACGATGTTTGGCGGATTTAGGTTTTTGTGAATGATATTTTCGCCGTGTATATAATCAATCCCCTTTGTGATGCTGAGGGCGATCCTTATGCTATCTGCCTGTGACGGGTTGTGGTCGCGCATATAATTCTGCAGCGTAAGTCCGGGCGTATCTTCAAATACCATAATGGGCTGGCCCTCATGTTCCAGCAGATCACGGACTTTACAGACGTGGGTAGAGTCAAGGTTGGCTAAAAGCGAGAACTCATTCTGATAATTGGCGATCTGGTCGGGGGTAGTGCTGTGCTTTCGGTGCTGCCTGAGGACAACGGGTTTGCCGTCGATCGTACTGGTACCGGCATAAACTTTTGTATCAGCATTTTTCTGAATAAGACGGAGGTTCTCGTAGCCGCTGATGTTTATCATTCACAGATTCCAGCCAGCTAGTTTACAGGGGGGGCAAACAGGTAACCCGTACCATGAATGGTGCTGATGAATGTGGTATTGGGATCATGGGCCCTGAACTTTCTGCGGACCTGACCGACCAGAACGTCAATATAGCGATCATCGGGGTACCACTCCCTGTTCCTGATCTTGCTCATTAACTGATCGCGGTTCAAGGCTTCACCGGCATTATCAATCAGCGCAAGCAGTAGGTGAAACTCGCCGGCGGATAGGATTGAATCTCACCGGCAGGGGTGGTCAGTTCACGTTTGTTCAGGTGTAGCATCCAGTTAGCGAAGTGCCGTTTGGTTCCCTGTTCCTTTTGCTTTTGTTGTGCTCTCAATCGCCAAAGCAGGTTTTTTACTCTCGAAAGTAGTTCCCGAGGATTAAAAGGTTTGGTGACATAGTCATCTGCACCGCTTTCAAGACCCACTATCCGATCGATTTGTTCATCTTTTCCTGTCACCAGAATAATACCGACGTCAGAGCGTGACCTGAGCTCCCGGGTCAGTGTAAGTCCGTCTTTTCCTGGCAGGTTGATGTCAATGAGACAAATATCTACATTTTCGTTCTTTATTGTGTCTTCGACTCCGTTTGCATTTTCACGAGCCAAAACCGTATAGCCTTCCCGCTGGAAATGTGCTGCCAATTGAGTTCTGGTGATGGGTTCATCCTCGATAACCAATAGTATGGCGTCAATCTCAGTCATTCCTGTTCCTTAGTCTTGGTGGCGGCGGATCGATATTGGGACGACCCACCGGAGATCTATCAACTTAAATCCTGTTAACGTTGAACTTCCAAATGTTCCCTTTTTGGACTGTCGATTCTGTAGTGCTTTGTTGTTTATCCTGCTATTCAGGGTGCCCCGTTGCATACTACCTGCAACATTGGGTCAATTAACGAACCTGATATGCGTGCTCCTGTGAAAAGGGAGGCGTTATTTTTACAGGTTAATGTTATATCATAACTGAATGGACAAAATGATCATCCCCTGGGATTCGATATCGGACGATGCGTTAGTCGGGATTATTGAGGAGTTCATTACCCGTGAGGGCACTGAGTATGGGGCTGTTGAGTTGAGTCTTGCCGAAAAGGTTGATCAGATTAGAATTCAACTGAAAAACAGGCAGGCCCAGATAGCCTATGATGCTGAACTAGGCACAGTATCCTTGATTGTCCAGGCAGAATTATAATACTCGTGCACTAACACCCGGACCCCATCGGTTTCATCGATTCTATAGGCCGTCGATAGCTGATTTTTAACCGTCTATCCCCTTTTACAACCTCCTTACATTAATCTACCCCAGCGTCCATATAATGCCACCATTGAGTTAAAGGTGCGCGTGAGATAATTAGTTACTCAACTTCACTTTGTTTCTGTGAAAGTTGACTTAACTGGCTATTTTTATTGAAATTTTTGCTTGTGGCTACAAGGTGGATTAGCTAGTATTGAGGCGTATTGCCGTAATACTATTGCCGAATTTATGAGCAGGACGGAGATAAATGAACACCTTATTGATTAAACGACTCGAGAGCGTGTTTGCCACCGAGAAATTTAGGCCACATGCTCTTGATCAGACATTAGACGACTGCGTGATCAGTCAACGCTCGGGTAAAACGCGAGTTGGAAGGGTAGTAAAGCTTATGTTTTTGGAATTGATATTTTTAGCGATTGTGACACCAGCTATGGCTGTCGCTGATCCAAACATCCAGTTGGCCATGACGGTCGCAAAAGAAGTGCTGATTGAAGAAAATGGTCAGAATGTGACGCAGTGGGTTGAAGCCGAGGATATTGAACCCGGTGAAAAACTCAAATACACCGTGACTTATGTGAATGTTGGGGATGAACCTGCAACAGAAGTCAGAATTGAGAATCCAATCCCCGAGCTCACTGTCTATGTTGATGATACAGCCTCTGGCGATGGTTCAAATATTGTTTTTTCAGCGGATGGTGGTGAGAGTTATAGCGCCAGAGGCGAGGTAACCTATGAGGTCGCGGTATTTGGCGGTGGTACTGATCGACGTCCCGCTAACGCTGATCGATTCACGAATATTCGCTGGCTGATTGAACAGGTTCCCCCAGGCAACACCGGGGAAGTGAGTTTTCAGGTCATTGTGCAGTAGCACTTTCGCCTGAAACTAAAATAATTCTACTTGTTATGCCAAGGTGGCATGATTATTGAGTGTAAGACTTGGATGCAAGTACTGGACACGGAAGTGTTGAACAACAACAAATCGAAACAAGCTGAGGCTTAATACAATGAATACCAAAGAATCGAACAGGGTATGGCATCTCGCGAAAGCGGGTATGGCCGTTGTCATGCTCATTTGTGCGAGTCAATCTGCGCTAGCCGCAGCGACTGCTGCCAATCACATTGTCAGAAACACAGTGACAGTAGACTACCAGGATTTGGGGGGAGGCGCGTTCTCCAGTTCAGATACGGTAGATATCACGATTGATCTGATCGAAGCGGCGCCCGATGCTGTTTTGAATGGTACTTTGACGGATTCATTGAATCCTGTGAGCCCTGGTGAAGTACTTAATGTTGTGTATACAGTTACCAGTAATTCAAATGGTGAGGACAACTACACGCTTGACGTGGGTGCCGGCTTGACGCTGGGTGCCGGAGTCCTTGCAACGGAAAATTCACCGATTACCTTTGATTTGGGTGCGACATCAGCCGCAGCCGAAATAACAGGTGTCGGCGTCTTTGAAACAGGAGATGTAGCAGCCGACGGGGGTACCGATATTTCCGTACCTGCGGATAGCGTGAATGCAGACGGTAATCTGAATGGGCTTATCGTGGGTGATATCATCGTCCTTGACATGTCGACCGGTGGAGACAACGTTTGTACCGTAAACAAAATTGAAGATGGTACCGGTGGTCTGGAAGCAAACGATGTCGTGATCATCGAAGTAGACAACTGTAGTCTTGCTGACGGTACTCTTGCCATTGGTGACCAGATCGGTGAACGACAGGATGTCACTCTTGTTGTGACAATTGGTGCAGGATCTGCAGCAGGTACGGTTACTGTTGATATGGATGTTGATTTCACCGGTGGTGCAACTCCAACAGAAGTGGATGGAACGGTAATTACTGTTGTGTTAGCTGACCTTCAGATCTACAAGTATGTGCGTAACATCACACCGGCAACCACGGGTAATGCAGGTGGTAATGCCTGTACAGCAGCCTTTGATTGTCTGAGTGTTGGTGGTACCACTTACTTCTCATCCGGTGTGACTGCATTGCCAACAGAGCGATTGGAGTACATGGTGTTGTTGTACAACAATGCCGGTGATGTTCAGAATGTTATTGTGACTGACCCCTTTGTTATTTTTACTTCCTATGATGCAACCAGCATCCAGGTGATAGCCGATACAACAGCCCTTGATGGTGGTGGTGCCTGTTCCGCAGGTGCAACCGGTACATGTACTGTCGCAGGCGCATTAACAGCGAGTAATGCAGACGATACATTGGCGACAGGTGCTGACTTTGGTGGCATTGACGACAACGGCACCGGTGGTGACCCTTCAGACGACATTATTACAGTCTATGCAGGTCATGATGGTGCCAGTGGTACAGCAAGCGAGACGGGTACCGGTGGTGTGATTGATACTGGTAAGGTTTCAGTCGTTCGTTACACAGTAACAATCGATTAATCGAATACGATTTATAATAGGAAAAGTGAAAATGAATACTTTTAGGAAACTGGCAAGCCTTGGGCTTGCCCTGGGAATGTTTGTCATGGCGAGTTCTGCTTACGCAGTTACGCCGGCAAACTCAATCCTTACCAATACGGCAAAGTTAACCTATGCAGGTAATGCCACAGGCATTACCTCGCAGGTCAGCGTGACGATCCAACTGGTACCCGCGCTTGTTAACGGAACCACTGTGCCACCGGATATCAGCCTGGCAGAAAATCAGGCCTACACAGGTACTTATGTAATTGTGTCGAATGCAAACGGTCCTGATACCTATTCGATTACGACGACAGATGTCAGTGTCGGCACCGTGACAGGTACTACTGCTCCAGCAGTGACCGTTACTTCAGTCATACTGGGTGCGACGGCAGCGATTGCGACCGCCGGTATCGGTACCGATACCATCACAGTGCCTGCAGATGGTGTTGCAGGTACAAGCGTCAACGGGATTGAGGCTGGCGATACGGTTGTAATCAATGGCACAACCTACATTGTTGATACTGTTACAGATAATGCAACTGGAACTTCAACGATCAAGCTCACAACAAACCTGCTTGCAGGTGTTGCTATCGGAGATGGTATCTTTGAATCAACCACCTTTGACTCGACGGTTGCTGACATTGGTGCAGCAGGCGGTGGTGTAAATGACGTGATCGTTCAGGTAAATGTTGAATCAGATACAAATACTGCGCTTGATTTCACGGATACAGCTACAATTAGTGTTGTCTCAGTAGCCTTCACGAAATATGTTCGGAATGTCACTACACCAGCGGTTGGTGTAACACCGATTACCTATAACGGTGTTGATTTCTACCGATCCGGCATTAGTGCGGCTCCGAATGAAGTGCTGGAATATCTGTTAGTTTTGTCTACTGGCGCTGCAGGACTCACAAGCGCGGTTGCGGGTGATACCTTGCCCGAGTTTACAACCTATGAGTTGGCGACCACGCAGTTGAACCTGATTGCCGTCACAGACGGTGCGGGTACAGCAGGTAATCCAACGTTCACACTTGATGCAACTGACACAACCGACGGTGGTCTGCTACTGGACGACAACGGTGCGAGAGTTGCTGGTACCCAGGGAACTGGTACGGTTGGCACTACTCAAACAGTGAATGTGTTGTACCAGGTTCGTGTTGATCCATAAGCACTGGCTTGGCAAACGTATATAAATTGATAGTGTTGAAAATAGATTGCAATGATTAGATGGCAACTCAATGTGGACATAGTGAAGCCCGACAATTCGGTGAAACCTGCTCAGATTCTGAGCGGGTTGTCACTGAAGCTATAGAAATTTCGGCTGATCCTCATCCACGGACTAGAGAGCTAACTAAAGTGCAATCACTATGTAAAGCCATGGCGATGATAATTGTCATGGCTTTTTTTGTCTCAGTCCCGGTTCAGGCCAGGGCTGAA
>Ga0206123_10002957_pt1 | contig 14374 bp, 9 predicted proteins | sample Helgoland_Spring_2_FD_160086 | JGI IMG/M metagenome (GOLD analysis project Ga0206123, IMG submission 160086) | Pelagic subsurface seawater microbial communities from Kabeltonne, Helgoland, North Sea - Helgoland_Spring_Bloom_20160316_1 | ecosystem: Environmental > Aquatic > Marine > Epipelagic ...
AATGGGTTCTGCGAAAAACATAAGAGAAACTTTTGGTAGAATGGCAATGAATGATGAAGAAACCGTTGCCCTTGTTGCTGGGGGCCATACATTTGGTAAAGCACATGGTGCTGCAGATCCAGATACCTATGTTGGACCCTCTCCACATGGAGCTCCAATAGAGCAGATGAGTACTGGTTGGAACAACTCTTTTGGTAGTGGAGTATTAGACGATACAATTACAAGTGGTATAGAAGGTGCTTGGACACCAAATCCAACAGTTTGGGATCATGATTATTTTGATATGTTATTAAATTATGACTGGGAACTTACAAAAAGTCCAGCAGGGGCTCACCAGTGGAAACCAACCACAGCGTCAAATGCGAAAAAAGCACCCAAAGCAGGTGATGCAAACACTACGCAAGATTTAATGATGACTACTGCGGATATTGCATTAAAAATAGATCCAGCTTATTTAGAAATTTCTAAACGTTTTCACAAAGATCACAAAGCTTTTGAAGATGCTTTTGCAAGAGCGTGGTACAAGTTAACACACAGAGACATGGGACCAATCTCTAGATATCTTGGTCCAGAGGTGCCAAAAGAGGAATTAATTTGGCAAGATCCAATTCCAGCAGGGACGTCATTATCTGAAACAGATGTAACAGCTCTAAAGAACCTTATTTTAGCCTCAGATCTTACTGTGTCACAGATGGTTTCTACCGCCTGGGCTTCTGCATCAACCTTTAGAGGTTCAGACATGCGAGGTGGTGCAAATGGTGCCAGAATTAGGCTAGAACCTCAAAAAAATTGGGAAGTGAATTCTCCCAAGAAATTAGCAACTGTTTTGGCTAGCTATGAAGCAATTAAAGCTAATTTTAACGGAAGTGTTTCTATGGCAGATCTAATAGTTTTGGGTGGTTGTGTGGCAATAGAAGAGGCTGCAAAAAAAGCGGGACATGAAATTTCTGTTCCATTTACCTCTGGAAGAGGTGATGCATCTCAAGAACATACCGATGTTGCTTCTTTTGGTTATTTAGAACCAAAAGCAGATGGATTTAGAAATTTTATTAAAAAAGGTTTAAACCTAGCAGCAGAAGAGTTGTTGATTGATAGAGCACAACTATTAACACTTAGTATTCCAGAGATGACTGTATTAGTTGCTGGTATGAGAGTCCTTGGAGCCAATTACGACGGTTCCAATTACGGAGTATTTACAGATAGAGTTGGCACACTTACCAATGACTTCTTAGTAAATGTCTTAGATTTTAGCAACACCTGGAAAGCAACTTCTGAGGATGACACTTTATTTGAAGGATCTGACAGGAAAACAGGCGTTATCAAATATATAGGAACAAGAGCCGATTTAATTTTTGGATCAAACACAGAACTCAGAGCGATCGCTGAGGTCTACGGTGCAGATGATGGTAAAGATAAGTTTGTTACAGATTTTGTAGCTGCTTGGACCAAGGTCATGAATCTTGATAGGTTTGATGTATTGTAATTGTATTTAAAAAAATATGTATTTAAAAAAAGGTGATGCATTACGCATCACCTTTTTTTATGAATAACTTTTTCTAAGAGGTCTGTATATGTGCTAGGCTATATGATTTAACAAGAATTTGTGAGCCAAGAAATGTTGTAAATATTATATTTATAAAAAAAATTGATATATGAAAAAAACAACCTTTAGCGCATCGGTGCTAGCGTTACTCGCTGCATTTGTTTTTACAACATCTTGTAAAAATGGTGCAATGTCAAAAGATAGTGCAAAACTATCTGTTGCCTATGAAAAATACGAATTAGAAAATGGTTTAGATGTTATTCTGCACCAAGATAAAAGTGACCCAATAGTTTCTCTGGCGGTTCAGTACGGTGTGGGCTCCAACAGGGAGAAGACAGGTCGTACAGGTTTTGCTCACCTATTCGAGCATATGTTGTTTCAGGAATCAGAAAATGTACCACAAGATCAATTTTTTAAGAAAATTCAAGATGCTGGTGGTACCTTAAATGGTGGCACATGGAAAGACGGTACCATATACTACGAAACAGTTCCAAAAAACGCCATGGAAATGATGATGTGGCTAGAGAGTGACCGTATGGGGTGGTTTATAAACACTGTAACACAATCTGCCTTTGAAAACCAACAAGAAGTGGTGCAAAACGAAAAGCGCCAACGTGTCGATAATAATCCTTACGGTCATACTGGATGGGTAATAGACAAGGCAATTTATCCTGAGGGACACCCTTACAACTGGCAAGTTATAGGTGAATTGGTAGACCTTCAAAACGCTACTCTTGAAGATGTTAGAGAGTTTTATGAGAAATTTTATGGTCCCAACAATGCTACTTTAGTTTTGGTTGGTGATTTTGAAACAGATCAAGCAAAAACAATGATTGAAAAATACTTTGGGGAAGTAAAAAGAGGAGACGATGTTCCGAAATTAAAGCCAATGCGAACTACCCTAGAGCAAACAAAAAGATTATACCACGAAGATAATTTTGCAACCACTGCTCAATTAAATATGGTTTGGCCAACACTTGAACAGTATACGGATGATGCATATGCCCTTGGTGTTCTTGCAGAATTAATATCTAGTGGTAAAAATGCACCCCTTTATAAGATTCTTGAGAAGCAGGAGGGATTATCATCAAGTTATTATTCTTTTAACCGTTCGGCAGAGTTGGCAGGTGTTTTTAGAATTTCTATAACTGCAAATGACGGTAAGAGTTTAAATGATGTTGAAGCAGGTGTTAATGCTGCCTTTGAATTATTTGAAAAAGACGGGCTAACAGATAGGGATATTGAGCGCGTGAAGGCTGGTCTTGAAACAAGTTTTTATAACGGTATTAGTAGTGTGCAAGGAAAGGCATTTCAATTGGCGAGCTATAATGTATTTGCAGGAAGCCCCAGTTTCATTGAAACTGACATTGAAAACATCCAAAAGGTTACTAAAGAAGATGTAATACGCGTTTACAATACTTACATCAAAGACATGCCTTTTGTAATGACTAGTTTTGTGCCAAAAGGGAAGTTGGATTTAATTGCTGACAATTCTGTTAAGGCAGAGGTGGTTGAAGAAAAAATAGTTGAAAATATACAAAAACAAACCATAGAGAAAACAACAGATCCCGTAGCAAAAACTCCTTCTGTTTTTGATCGCTCTGTAGAGCCAGCACAAGGAGATTCTCCAGCATTAAATGTTCCAGATAGTTGGAAAGAGGAGCTGAGCAATGGCATGATGGTATACGGTATTGAGCAAAACGAGATTCCTACTGTGAACTTTAGCTTGGTAATGGATGGTGGACATCTACTAGATGATATGGATAAAAATGGGGTTGCTAGTTTAATTACAGATATCATGATGGAGGGTACTGCAACTAAAACCCCTCAAGATTTACAAGAAGAAATCGAGATGTTAGGTGCTAACATCAATATGTATACAACTAGAGAATCTATTGTGATACAGGTAAATACATTGGTTCGTAACTACGAGGCTACACTAGCCTTGGTAGAAGAAATATTAACCCAACCTCGTTGGGATATAGAAGAGTTTGGACGTATAAAAACTGCAGCTACTAATAGAGTTAAAAGATCTTCTGCAAATCCAAATGCAGTGGCATCACGTGTATTTAGTAAGTTGTTGTACGGAGAAGATCATATTTTTGCCTATCCAACTTCAGGGACAGTTGCCTCTATTGCGGCAATTGGTATAGAAGATGTAAAGGAGTTTTACCAAAAAAACTTCTCACCTTCTATCTCTAAATTTCATATTGTAGGTCAGATCGATAAAACCAAAGCAATGGCTGGATTGCGTAGTTTGGAGAAAAACTGGGCAAGCAAACAGGTAGCTATACCAAGTTACCCAATTGCTAACAATAGAGATAAGTCGTCAGCGTATTTTGTTGATATTCCAGGTTCAAAGCAATCTGTAATTCAGATTGGTAATATATCTCTAGCTAGAAGCGATAAGGATTTTTATTCTGCAGAGGTTATGAATTACGCACTTGGTGGCGCTTTTAACGGTGTCGTTAACAGAATTCTTCGAGAAGAGAAAGGGTATACCTATGGAGCTCGTACTGGTTTTAGAGGCAGTAAGATTCCAGGAACATTTAGAGCCTCGTCTAGTGTAAGAACTAATACTACAGGAGAATCTGTGACTATTTTCAGGGATGAGATAAATAAATACACACAAGGTATCTCTCAAGAGGATTTAGATTTTACCAAAAATGCTCTAATAAAATCGAACGCACGCCGTTTTGAAACCCAATTTGCATTATTAGGTATGTTGCAAGAGATGAGTATGTATGGTCTTGATCAAGATTATATTGCCACAGAGGAGGCTACTGTCAGAAACATGACCTTAGATACCCACAAGGCGCTTGCTAATAAATACCTTGATACCTCGCAGATGGCTTATTTAATTGTTGGGGATGCGCAAAGCCAGTTCACACAGTTCAGAGATATGGGATTTGATGAGGTATTGCTTTTAGATAAAATGGGAGAGCAAGTGAAGCTAGAGAATGTAAAGCAATAGTTTGTAATACATTAATTTAAATAAACACAGGGGAGTCTTTTGGCTTCCCTTTTTTTTACTTTATTTTTTAATTAAATCAGCATATTTATGTTTTAGACTTATCTAAAAATATAATTTAAATTACTATATTTCAATTATTTATATTACTTTATATCAAGTTTTAATATAAATTATAAGGAAATACAATTTTTCCACAAAACATCTTCTGGCAAAGGCGCAATAATAGTTATTTCTTGTTTTTTTACAGGGTGTATAAAAGAGAGTTCTCTGGCATGTAAATGAATACTACCATCTTTGTTGGATCTGTCAAACCCATATTTTAAATCTCCTTTTATTGGACAATTAATACTTGAAAGTTGCGCCCTAATTTGATGGTGCCTTCCTGTTTCTAAAAGAATTTCTAGAGCGGTATACCGTTGCATTTTCTTTAAAACGTGATAGTGGAGTATGGCTTTTTTGCTTTCTGGAACTTCTTTTTTGTAGGCATAGCTTTTATTTTGCTTCGAATTTCTTTTCAGATAGTGGCTAAGAGTGCCACTTTGTTTTGGTGGTGGATTTTTTACGACCGCCCAATAGGTTTTTTTTGTTTGCCGCTCTGCAAAAGATTTATTTAGTCTAGGTAATGCCTTTGATGTTCTGGCAAAGACAATCACACCGCTTGTAGGCCTATCGAGCCTATGGACAACACCAAGATAGACTGCTCCAGGTTTGTTGTATTTCTTGGCAAGATAGATTTTGATGATCTCAGATAATGGTGTGTCACCAGTTTTATCTCCCTGTACAATGTCTCCAGGCCTTTTGTTTACAACAATAAGGTGGTTGTCTTCAAACAGCACCTGCAGGTTCTCTGGTGTGCTATGTGTAGTTTTTTTATTTGATTTGCTATGAGTAGGCTGTTTTTCCGAAATGATAAGATATTAGTACTGTTCTGTATCGTTAGGGAAATCTCCGCTTTTTACGTCTGTACTGTAGTTTTTAAAGGCCGTTGTCATCTCTTGGTACATATCTAGGTATCTTCTTAAAAAGCGAGGATTAAACTCATGTGTCATCCCTAGCATATCATGTGTTACCAGTACTTGACCATCTACATCATTACCTGCCCCTATACCAATTACGGGTATGGTAAGGCTTTGGGCTACTTCTTTGGCAAGTTTGGCAGGTACTTTTTCAAGAACAATCGCAAAACATCCAGCTTTCTCCAATAGCAGCGCGTCTTGAATTAAAGCTTCGGCTTCAGCATCTTCTTTGGCTCTTACGGTGTAAGTTCCAAACTTATAGATAGATTGAGGTGTTAACCCCAGATGACCCATCACGGGTATACCAGCATTTAATATTCGTTTCACAGAATCTTTAATTTCTTTACCACCCTCTACCTTAACGGCATGTCCTCCACTTTCTTTCATAATTCTAATGGCAGATCGCAAAGCTTCTTTGGGGTCACTTTGGTAGCTTCCAAAAGGAATATCAACCACCACCAAACTACGGTTTACTGCTCGGATAACAGACGTTGCATGGTAAATCATTTGATCCAATGTGATAGGTAGAGTTGTTTCATGACCAGCCATGACATTAGAGGCAGAGTCACCAACTAGTATTACGTCTATACCAGCTCCATCAACAATTTTTGCCATTGTGTAATCATAGGCTGTGAGCATAGAAATCTTTTCTCCTCGATTTTTCATATCTACCAAAGTCTTGGTAGTGATTCTTTTGTATTGTTTTTTTGCTGTAGACATAAGGTGATGTATAAAATGTAAATGTACTAATTTGTGTGTGATTTTTATTTGTCTGTTAATTAGTCATATTTTGCACTTATAGTTGTGCTATAATTCCATTTCCCTTGTACTTTCAGTACTTGCTCTATGACATCTCTAACGCATCCTTTTCCTCCATTTAGGTGAGACACATATTTACTAAGCCCTTTGATTTCTGGAACGGCATCCTGCGGGCAGCAAGGCAACATAACTTCTTGCATTACTTGATAGTCTGGTAAATCGTCACCCATATATAAAACTTCTTGCGGTTTGATATTATTCTGCTCAAGGTAGCTTTTTAGTGTTTTTGTTTTCTCATGTATTCCCAAATGTATGTCCTTTATGCCTAATCCAGCAAGACGTTTTCGGACTCCTTGATTACTTCCGCCAGATATGATACACATATTAAAGCCTTGAAGTAGTGCCTCTTTTAAAGCAAAGCCATCTTTGGTATGCATGGTTCTATGCATTTCTCCATCTGTGGTTATTGTGATAGTACCGTCTGTTAGTACACCATCTACGTCAAATACGAAGGTGGTGATTTGGTGTAAATACTCTTTATAACTTTTACTCATTTTGTGCTGTATTTCTGTTTTGAATGCTACTTGTAAGTAGTTGATATACCTCTTGTTGTTGTTTTGTAAGCAGTTTTTGATGTATTTGAATTGTTTTTTCATCCCCTCTTTTGGCCGGTCCGGTTTGTGCAAGGGCAGGGCTTATGGATTCTATTTTACTTGCTGTTTCTTTGATAAGGGGTGCCAATAGGTTAAAATCCAATTGTTGTTTTGTTAAAATATCCTCTGAGATATGATATAATTCATTTACAAAGTTATTTACAAATACGGCTGCAACATGCAACATAGAACGCTCAGGGGAAGATATAGGGTGTACCTTTTGTGAAATCAGTGAGCCTAAATTTATCAATAAAGAAAGATCTTGTTTGTTCTCTGCTTCTACACAAATAGGAATGTCTTTAAAATCAAGCGCTTTGTTTTTTGAAAAGGTTTGCAAAGGGTAAAACACACCTTTTCTGTTGTTGTTGCTGCACTGTTGGAGCGCTGCACCACCAGAGGTGTGCACCACCAATTTATTTGTAAAGGGAAGTTGTGATGTAATATGATGTATCGAATCATCAGCAACTGCAGCAATATAAACATCTGCCAAAGGTGTAATCTCAAGGATGTTGGATGTTATTTTTTTCTCCTGTGTCTCTTGAGTAATGCTACGAGTGTACACCTGCAGTACGTTTATGTCAGGAGTGCTCTCAAATACCCTAAATAGATGGGATCCTACATTACCATAGCCTAAAATAACAACTGAAATCATATTGTAAAAATACAAGAATTTTTTATGTCATAGCGAGGGTATAAATTCATAGAAAGTTAAAGAGTGTTAATGCTATCACATTTAAGATATTATAAGAGTGAAAAATTGGTTTTTGTAGTATTTTTGCACAAAATAACTACACATGCAAAAGAAATTAGCCTCTATTTTGTTTTCAACCCGATTGACAGCTACGTTGTTTATTGTATTTGCCATTGCAATGGCTGTTGGAACCTTAGTTGATGCTTCTTCAGAAACCTCACCAACCCCTTATTCTAGAGCACTTATATACAATGCGTGGTGGTTTGAGGCAATTATGATGTTGTTTGTGGTAAATTTTCTTGGAAATATAGTTCGCTTTAAAATGTTTAGTAAAGAAAAAGCCACTACCCTTGTACTGCACTTGTCTTTTATTCTTATTCTAAGTGGCGCTTTTGTAACAAGATACATTGGTTTTGAGGGTGTTATGCAAATTAATGAGGGAGAAACTTCCAATGAAATGTTATCTGAATTTGCCTATTTAAACGTTTTTATTGATGGAGATTACATCATTGATGGACAACAGCAACGTCTTAAATTAGCTCCAATGAAAATGGATCTCTCTGAGAGATTAAGCAATCGTTTTACGATACAGAAAACATACAATCAGACACCAGTTACCATTACCTACAAAGATTTTATCAAAGGTGCTACCCAGGGAATGATTGAAGATCCAAATGGTGAACAATACCTCAAAATAGTTGAGGCAGGGGACGGTACTCGCCATGATCATTACATAAAAGTGGGGGAGGTTTCCAATATTCATAACATCCTTTTTGCTTTAAATAAACCAACAAAGGGCGCTATCAATATATTTTATGATGCCCAAACTCAAGGTTACCAGATACAATCATCTTTTGGAGGGGAGTACATGCGTATGGCAGATCAAAAAAAGGGTAAGGTCATTAAAGATAGTTTACAAAACCTGCAGTTACGATCCCTTTATCAAATGGCATCTATGGCATTTGTTATTCCAGATCCAATTGTAAATGGACGTATGGGTATTACCAAGGCTAGCAAAGAGGCTCCTGCTCAAACCAATGCCCTTTTACTTGATGTAAGCTCAGGAGGAGAAACAAAAACTTTAGAACTCTTAGGTGGTAGAGGAACAGCGCCATCGCCTGTAAAAGTTACAGTGAATGATCTTGATGTATACGCTACCTATGGCAGTAAAAAGATAGAACTACCCTTTAGTATCACTCTTAATGATTTTATTGCTGAAAAATACCCTGGTACAGAAAAAAGTTATAAATCTTTTAAAAGTAAAGTCACTGTTAATAATGCTGATGGTACTTTTCAAGAAGAAGAAATTTTCATGAATAATATTCTTGATAAAGATGGCTTTCGCTTTTTTCAATCAGGATTTCAGCCAGATGAAAAGGGTACAATTTTAGCAGTAAACCATGACTTTTGGGGTACCTGGATCACCTACATTGGGTATTTCCTTTTATATTTTGGGCTTATGGCCATTTTGTTTGATAGAAACTCCAGATTTGGCAATCTTAAAAAATACTTAGATAAAGTAAAGAAAAAGAAAAAACTCCTTGTGAGCCTTGCCATGCTTTTAATCTCTACCAGCGCAGTAAGCCAATTAGAGAGTCATCAGCACCTTGGTAGTGTGAACACACAGATAGATTCTTTAATAATTGCCAATGCGGTTTCTAAACAACACGCTGCAGACTTTGCCCAAATAGTAATTCAGGACAATGGCCGCATGAAGCCCATCAGTACTTTTGCCAGTGAGTTGATACGCAAGGTTAGTGGGAGCGACTCATACAAGGGCCTTGATGCCAATCAAGTTTTTATGTCTGTTACACAATTTCCAAGATTGTGGTCACAAGTTCCAATTATCAAGTTAAAGCTTGGTAATGATAGCATTCGTGATATTTTAGGAGTTCCCAAACAAACAAAAAAAATTGCTTTAATTGATTTGTTTGACAAGGATGTAAATTTCAAGCTAGATCCCTACTTAGAGGCAGCTACATCAACAAATACTCCTAACCAATTCCAAAAAGATTTTATCAAGGCTTACGAAAATTATTATATATTCAACCAAGCTCTAGGAGGCAGTATATTAAAGATATTTCCTGTACCTGAAGATCCAGGCAACAAATGGGTTTCCTACCCAGAATTAAACCAAAGTGCAATAAAAGGGCAAGATTCTATGTTTGCCAAAACAGCGTTGCCCTTGTACTTTAATAGTTTGAGTATCGCAAAAAAAGATAATGACTACACAAAGCCTACTGAAATATTAAACCTCATTAGAGCGTATCAGAAAAGGCATGGCAGTGAGGTGCTGCCCAGTGATTCAAAGATTAGTGCAGAGATAGCTTATAATAAAGTTGATATTTTCAATAGATTGTATCGTTATTTCACCTTATTGGGAGTTTTAATGTTTATTGGTATTATCATACAAATTTTTAAAGAAGGACCTCTTATAAATGGCTTTGTTAAAGTTTGTAAAACAGTGATTTGGTCTTTCTTTATAGCTATGACATTAGGTCTTATTGCACGCTGGTACATCTCTGGACATGCGCCTTGGACAGATGCCTATGAATCTATTATTTATGTGGCTTGGGCCACGGTATTTTTTGGTTTAGCATTTGGAAGAAAGAGCGATCTTACAGTAGCCTCTACCGCTTTTGTTGCGGCTATTATATTGTGGGTAGCCAATCAAAGCTGGCTTGATCCTGCTATTTCAACACTAGTGCCGGTGTTAGATAGCTATTGGCTTATGATACACGTGGCGGTTATTGTGGCTAGTTATGGACCTTTCACCTTAGGTATGATTTTAGGAGTAACTGCTCTTATTTTAATGATTTTCACCAATGGAGCCAATAAGGCAAAAATGGATTTAAATATTAAAGAATTAACAACAATTAACGAACTTGCCTTAACCGTTGGACTTGTAATGCTTACCATTGGTAATTTTTTAGGTGGGCAGTGGGCAAATGAGAGTTGGGGACGTTATTGGGGTTGGGATCCAAAAGAAACTTGGGCACTTATAAGTATTATGATATATGCATTTGTTATACACATGCGACTTGTTCCCGGACTCAGAGGGAAATGGATTTACAATGTAGCTTCTATTGCCGCTTACGGTTCTATAATGATGACTTATTTTGGAGTGAATTTTTACTTAACTGGCTTGCATTCTTATGCAAGTGGAGATGTTCCTGTTACACCTACTTTTGTCTACTACTTGATAGGTTTTATGGTTATGTTATCAATCGTATCTTATTTATTTTACAAAAAACATTACATAAAAAAAGGATAGACCAGAGGTCTATCCTTTACCAATAATAAAGCTCTCACACTTAATTATATAAAAAATCTGGTTGTAGTTTAAGTAGATCAACATCTTGTTGCACTGCTTCTTCAATTTGTATTTTATGGTACAAGTTTCTTGTCATTTCTTCTATTTCTACCTCATTAGTATTCAGTTTTTTAGCTATTTTGCTATTTTCTTTGCCTTCACTAATGTATTGCAATAGTTTTATCTCCAAGCCGTCCAGATCATACTGCATGATTAGATTTTCTAAATACAATTCTTCAGTTAATTCTATGATATTTTCTCTTTCCATCATTTTTTCTTTTTTTAGAAATAGTTCCATTTCTGCTTTATGTACTGCTGTTTGTTCTTTTATATCTTTCATTCTGTAAAGTATCGCATATGTCATTAGCATTACATTGATGAAAAATGATGCTTTTACTAAAGTTAAAGAGACGCTTAAAAAATCAATCCCAATTACTTGAAGTACGAAGTAATCCAGCACCAATAGTAATGGTAGTGCCATACCCAGTACATAAAACTTAGAGTAGTTGTTCTTCGAGAATAACATCATACCAATACCAAAATAACATGCCAAAAGGGCAAAGGATATGCTATTGACTGCTACTGGTAGCATGGCATTGTCAATGAACCAGTGTGTTGCGGATAATCCTGCAGCTACAACAAATAATGGTGTTGTAAAAGTTTTTAATTTTGGAAAGTATTCCTTTATTGATAAATACTTTGACGCGAAAAGTGCAACGAGTCCAGCAGTAACACAAAGAATAGTTGTTGTAAAACTACTGTCTTTAAAGATGGTATTTTGAAATAAAATACCAGCGAAACTCTCTTCTACAAAGAATAGTAAAAGGGTACCGGTCACTGCCAATCCAAAATATCCAAAGATTTTTTCTTCAAACAAAAAGAAGCAGACAAGGTTTAAAAGCAAGATGATACCAACAGCACCATAAAAAGTACCTTTAAAAAATACATTGCCAATTGAATTTGTTTTACTTTTCTGTGAAATTTCACTTGCTTTTGGGCTTACTTTTATTGGCAAGGCCATCGCGGTAATACTTGTAAAGTTATTTACACTAGATAGTATTGAACTTTGAGCAATACGATCTTTACTTTTATTTTGTGTTTTTGCTGTTACAGCACTATAATTAAATAGGCTAAAGAGCAAGAAAAAACAAAATGTGGGGACAAACATTTGATGTTTCATATTAGTAGGTTTATTTTATTTGGGACGGGCAAGATACAAAACATTTACACTTTATCTAATAAATTTGCATTTAATCGATGAAATGCACAAAAAAAAGAGTTTCATGTAGTCATGAAACTCTTTTTATAGGTCATTAAATGGTGTTTATTAGCCCACCATGTCTTGTGGTTTTACCCAGGCATCAAACTCATCCTCAGTAAGATAACCCAAATTTACGGCTTCTTGTTTTAGTGTAGTTCCGTTTTTATGAGCTGTATTTGCTATTTCTGCTGCTTTGTAATACCCAATTTTAGTGTTTAGAGCGGTAACGAGCATAAGAGAGTTGTTTAATTGTTGCTCTATAACCTCTTTATTGGCCTTAATACCCCTTACACAATGTTTCTCGAAAGACACACATGCATCTGCAAGCAGCTGGGCAGATTCTAGCATATTTACAGCCATTACAGGTTTAAAGACATTTAATTCATAATGTCCTTGCATACCACCAACAGCTATTGTCATATCATTTCCAATTACTTGAGCACATACCATTGTAAGCGCCTCACATTGTGTTGGGTTTACTTTACCTGGCATAATAGAGGAACCAGGCTCATTGGCAGGAATAGCTATTTCTCCAATACCACTTCTAGGTCCGCTAGCAAGCATGCGAATATCATTGGCTATTTTGTTAAGAGAAACGGCCAACTGTTTTAATGCTCCGTGAGATTCAACAATGGCATCGTGGGCTGCTAGTGCTTCAAATTTATTTTTTGCAGTCACAAAATCTAAGCCCGTAAAATTTGCAATATGGCTTGCTACATTTACACTATACCCTTCAGGTGTATTAATTCCAGTACCTACAGCTGTTCCACCAAGTGCTAACTGCGATAAATGGGGTAATGTGTTTTTTAATGCAATTAGGCCATGTTCTAATTGAGATGCATAACCACTAAACTCTTGACCAAGTGTAAGAGGAGTAGCATCCATAAGGTGCGTGCGTCCAATTTTAACAATAGTGTCAAACTCCTTAGATTTTGAAACCAGGGTGTCATATAGTTTTGTAAGGCCCGGAATGGTTTGCTCCAAGAGTTTTTTATACGATGCGATATGCATGGCAGTCGGGAAGGTGTCATTTGAGGATTGAGATTTATTAACATCATCATTTGGTTGTAGTGTTTTTTCTCCCTCTCCTATGGTTTTCCCAGCTATTTGGTGTGCACGATTGGCAATTACCTCATTCACATTCATGTTACTTTGGGTGCCACTACCGGTTTGCCATATAACAAGTGGAAATTGGGCATCGTGTTTTCCTTCAAGAATTTCATCACACACTGCGGCTATCAGATCTCTTTTTTTCACAGACATGCTACCCAACTCACTATTAGAGAAGGCAGCTGCTTTTTTGAGATACGCAAAGCCGTAAATGATTTCTAATGGCATAGATGCTGGTCTACCAATTTTAAAGTTATTGATAGAACGCTGTGTTTGTGCCCCCCAAAGAACATCTGTGGGTACTTTAACCTCGCCCATTGTATCTTTTTCTATTCTAAAATTTTCCATAAACAATTACTTAATACAATACAAAAATACTAGTTTATAAGGGTTTATTTGTAAAGTTGTTGTGTATAATTTAAACGGGTTACAAACTAGATTATTTTTTTGTTTTTGAGTACTTTAATCTTTCAGAAATAAAAAATTCAGTTTATCTTTGTACTTGTAAATAAAAAATTATGTTTGATTTTGATCAGTATCTAGGATTTCTTGCTTTTTTAACTATTCTAACCATAGGTTTTTGGCTCATGATATTTTTGGTTTCAATCATCCCTTATTGGATTGGTGGAGCACTAATAGAAAACATGAAGCTCAAGCGAGAAGCAAAAAACAAAACTGACAAGTAATTAGTTTAAAATATAAAAAAAGGACCAATGAGTAGATCATTGGTCTTTTTTTTGTTGTTGTTGGTTTTTTATTTTTTGATCACCTTAATGGTTTGAGAGATATTTTGATCATTGGAGAGTTGCACAAAGTATATCCCAGCTGGTATGCCATGTGGTGTTACTGTTTATATATAACACTAGTACACTATATTGTAGTGTGTGATATAATCTCTATTTGCATGGGTATTTTTGCTAACTCGCAAGCTCTACCAATACATTTTAAGTAGGGCAGTAGGTTTGGGTCTGTTTCTAACGGGTTTGTGAAATAAATCATTTTAGAAATGTTGTTAGACCTAAGTTGTATGGCTATACTCCGGGAATGTGTCTCT
>Ga0206123_10002964_pt1 | contig 14351 bp, 17 predicted proteins | sample Helgoland_Spring_2_FD_160086 | JGI IMG/M metagenome (GOLD analysis project Ga0206123, IMG submission 160086) | Pelagic subsurface seawater microbial communities from Kabeltonne, Helgoland, North Sea - Helgoland_Spring_Bloom_20160316_1 | ecosystem: Environmental > Aquatic > Marine > Epipelagic ...
TGGAAAAAAGACAAACACCACAATTAGTTAGAGATTATTTAGACGCTGTAACCAAGGACGACCAAATAACATTTGATACAGGTTGGTTACCAGGTTATCCACGAGAAACAAATGTAGACTTTGCAAATAGTTTAAAGTTTTTATATGATGTCAAACACAACTATAAACTTGGAGTTGACCACGGAGGTAGAATCAATATTATGAAAGGGACTGATGTATTGGTTGAAACACCATTGGCAGAAATGAAAGAGGTTTTCGGTATATCTAAAGAAGAAAGTCTAATGAAAAATTGGATTAGTGAAGACTATATTAACAATATTTTCAGTAGACATACAAAAGCACACTTAACAGACTTATGGTTAAAAATATTTAAAATCAACAGACGAGGTTTAGTAATGGATGTTGATAACCACATTGAACTAAAAAAGGATACAAGAGTAAAGAAAGATTGGAAAACGAGAGAGTATCAAGACGGAACAATGCCTAAACCACAATCTTGGGCATTGGATAAAGTATTGTATAGTTACAAGTATGATGAAAAACGAGAGGATATTACTGATGAAAAGATTTTTGATACTTCGTTTTTAACACCAGTAAGTTATGATAGCGCATTACTAAGTCATTTAAAAAAAGAAAGTTTCCAAGACATTTTAGAAAATTCTATCATTGACCAGATTAGAGGATTTTGTTGGGTTCTACATAATATTCACAAGAATATAAATTTAACATTTGATGTTGAGGATAATTTTAAAGTTTTTAATTTAAATGATACAAAGTTTTATTTTAGATTTGACTTTACAACAAATGAAAACAATGAATTTGAATTGGACTTAGAGTTTAAGATTGATATTGATGAGCAAGATAAAGAGTTCATAGATATTAAGGGTGTTGATGAATTAGTCGTAGATAGAAAATATAAAATAAGTGGGAACTTTGATGATTACACCGAGCAGAATGATAGCGTCAAAGAATTATATTTAGATTCAAATGACTACACAAAATACCAAATCAATCTACCAAGAACCAGAGTTACTGGTGGATACTAAATAATTTACATTTTCAGTTTCATACTAACTATTTATTTATATCTAAAAGGTTATTCACTATGAAAACAAAAACACTATTTGACCACATAAAAGAAATTACAAATTCACAGAACCCAAATTATTGGGAAGATATTTCTGATGCGGATAAAAAAACTTGGTCAAATTATATGGTTCATAGATTCCTATCAATGAAACCAGAGTGGATTGAAGTAGTGAATGAAATACAAAGATATTGGGAATTGGAACCAAAATCAGTTTATCAATTCTACACCAATGTAATTCCCAAGAGCAGAACATTTCTCAGATACACAAAATCTAAGAAGAAATCCAAGATAGAAAAGTGGGCTATGGATATATTATGTGAACACTTTGAAGAAAGTTCACAAAATATTGAGAAAACACTTGACATTATGGGTAAAGATGTCGTATATTCAATTATATCAAAGTATGGTGTAGACGAAAAGCAACTAAAAAAAATATGGAGTAAATGATGAATGTTCAAAAAGAACAAATAAAAGACACACCAAAAGGTATGCCAGTAGATGTAGCATATGGAAACGCTAACGGAGATGATGATGTCGTTGGATATATGGAAAAAACTTATCCTGAAATGACATCAGAATTTAAAAAGATTCAACAAGACCAATATGAATTGTTTTGTAGAAAGCAATATGATTACGGTCCACAAAATATTGCAGTAGGAACAATTCTAAAGACACCAGAAGATATTAAATTATCGTTGTTGGGTATTTGGTTTAGATGTAATGACAAAATAGAAAGATTAAAAACATTATTGATGAGAGATACAGGAAATGCGGTTGATAATGAACCAGCAACAGATAGTTTCTCGGACATATCAAATTATGGAGTAATGGCACAAGTAGTAGCGAGGGGTAAATGGGCAAAATAAGTTATAGTCAGTTCGCAATGTGGGACAAATGTCCTTACACTTGGAAAGCAAACTATGTGGATAAAGCAGAGACTTTCAAAGGTAATATTTATACCTTGTTCGGTAGTGCTATTCACGAAACTATTCAAGCATATTTAGTATGTTATTATGAACGAACAATTAAAGAAGCAGATGAATTACCATTACACGATATATTGATTTATCGTATGAAAGAATTATACAAAGAAGCCAAAGAAAGATATGGTGACGGATTTGAAGTTACAAAAGAAGAAATGTCAGAGTTCACACAAGACGGATTCGCAATCATTGATGAGTTCTTAAAACGAAAAGGTAGTCATTTCAAAAAGAAAGATACTGAGTTAGTCGGTATCGAGATGAACTTGAATTACAAACTACCAAAGAATATGAGATTTGTTGGGTTTATGGATGTTGTTCTACACGACAAGAAAACTGGTCGTATGAAAGTAATTGATATCAAATCATCTACAATGGGTTGGAACAAATATATGAAAGCCGACAAGAACAAAACTAATCAGTTGTTATTGTACAAACACTTTATGGCAAAACAATTAGAAATATCGGAAGATAAAATAGATGTTGAATATTTAATATTAAAGAGAAGATTATATGAAAATATGATGTATCCACAGAAAAGAATTCAGGCGTTCTCGCCAGCAAGTGGAAAACCAAGTGTCAATAAGGTTATGAATAGGTTACAAGAGTTCATAGATGAGTGTTATGATGATAAAGGTAAAATCATCGCACACAACTATGAAAAATGTGAAAAACACAAAAAGTGTAGAAGTTGTAAGGATTTATAATGACAGAGCCAAGTTTAAGAATTAAAGTAACAGATTTTTTAGCAACAGATTTTGAACAAGAAGTATTTCAAGAATTAATGAAATTAAAGCAATTAGACTATTTGTATGGTGTTTCTTTTCCATTATATTTTTGGTATGATAGAGAAACAGAAATGGTTGATTTAAAAACTCTTGAACCATTTATCAAATACTGGAAATCATCAGGAGAGTTCAATACAAAAATTATTATCATACCAGAATTAACCGACGACCAAAATCATTTTATTACTTTTGACATTAGACCAAAAAACTCTAAGCATTTACAAAATTACAGATTTGCATACGAATATGATAATCCAAGAGATATTCTAAAAGGATTAGAACACTTCAAAAAAACATACGAGTTCATCAATAAAGAAGAACTCAATCCAGAACCAACCAGAAAACAAAAACGAAACGACTAATGAAGATAGCGATTATCGGAAGTCGTACCTACACTAATAAAAAAAACATACAGAATTTTATATTTCGATTAAAAATGGAACACCCTAATGTGGAAATAGTTAGTGGTGGTGCCAAAGACGGAGCAGACAAATATGCAAAAAGATTTGCATTAGAGTTCAAAGTTCCTTATAGTGAGTTTCCACCACAACATCTACCACATAATATGCATTGTGTAATGGAAGCTTTTAATTATGGAAAACCCTACAATGTAGGTTATTATCACAAACGAAACAAAGATTTAGTCAAGTATTCTGATAAAGTGGTGGCATTTTGTAAAGACGGAGAGATTACCAACGGAACAAGGTCGGCATTAGAATATTGTGAAAAAATAAATAAAAAGTATGTTATTTTAGATTAACAGACTATTTATATATGTAAGAAATATATATGTATATATTAGACGATTATGAGTAAAAACAGAGAAGAAAAATTAACATCAGTAAAAGTTATCGACGAGTTATATCGTAAGTTTAGAGAAAAATCCATTCGTGATGATTTCTCTTTACAAAAGCTGGTTAATCGTAGTTTAGATTTATTTGTATATGATGAGGAATTCCAAAAGAAAGTTTTGGAATATGATAATTTAGAAAAAAGTGGTTCAAAATATTAAAGAGGTTGTATGAATTTACCAAAATTAAATAAAGTTACAGAAAATAAAAAGAAGAAAATAGTAATATTCTCAGATGACTTGCGTATGTCAAGTGGAGTTGGAACTATGACAAGAGAGTTCGTTATGGGAACATTGAAAGACTTTGATTGGGTCCAAGTAGGTGGAGCTATCAAACACCCAGACGCTGGAAAGCTTGTAGATATGAACGACTTAGTTAGAAAAGAAACTGGTGTTGAGGATGCTAATTTAAAAATATATCCGGTCAATGGTTATGGTGACCAGAAAATGCTCAGATATATTATGAAAGAAGAAAAGCCAGACGCTATTATGATTTATACAGACCCAAGATTCTGGACTTGGTTGTTTCAAATGGAACACGAGATTAGACAAGTTTGTCCAATTTTTTATTATAATATCTGGGACGACTTACCTTATCCAAGGTGGAACGAACCATTTTATGAAAGTTGTGATTTGATTATGAACATTTCAAAACAAACACACAATATAGTGCAAAATGTATGTCAAAATAAACCAAGAACAGATTGGGATTCAACTTACATACCACACGGAATAAATGAAAAATTATTCTATCCAATAAAAAATAAAAAAGAATTATTAGAAATGAACAAAATGAAGTCAGAACTTTTTGGTGGTGATGATATTAAGTTTTGTATGTTCTACAACAATAGAAACATTAGAAGAAAACTAACATCAGATACGATTATGGCATTTAGAGAGTTTGCATATGGTCTTCCAGAGGAGGAAAGAAAGCATGTAGCTTTTGTTCTACATACACAACCAGTAGACCAAAACGGAACAGACTTACCCGCAGTAGTTCAAGAACTATGTCCTGATTTGAACATTATATTTTCAACAAATAAATTAGAAAGTAAACATCTAAATTATTTATACAACATAGCAGACGTAACAATTAACTTGGCATCCAACGAGGGATTTGGATTAGGAACTTGTGAAAGTTTAATGAGTGGAACCCCAATTATTGTTAATGTTACGGGTGGTTTACAAGACCAATGTGGATTTAGATTGAAAGATAAATTACTGACTTACCAAGATTATTCAGAAATTCACTCACTACACGATTGGAGAAAATGGGAACACAATGAAGACTTAACTTACGGCGAGTGGGTAAAACCAGTATGGCCTAAGAGTCGTTCATTACAAGGTTCACCACCAACACCATATATTTTTGATGATAGATGTGATTGGATTGAAGCAGGGGAAAGAATTAGAGAGTGGTATGATATGTCAAAAGAAGAAAGAGATGAGTGTGGATTTAAAGGACACGAGTTTGTTTGTAGTGATGACGCAATGATGAGTGCAAGAGCAATGTGTCAATTATTTACAGACCATATGAATACGGCACTTGAAAAGTTTGAACCAAAAGAAAGATACGAGGTATACAAAGTATGATAAGACCATTAATATTAGTAACTGCACCAGTTGCAACGAGAAGTGGATACGGAAACCACGCAAGAGATATTTGTAGAGCACTTATTGAAAGTGATAAATATGATATCGCTATTCAATCAGTTCCTTGGGGTTCAACACCACTAAACGCTTTGGATTCAAGTGACCCGAACCATAAAGAAATAGAAAAAAGAATTTTAAGACAACCACAATTACCAAAACAACCAGAAGTACATTTACATATCGTAATACCAAATGAGTTTAAACAATTTGGAAAGAAAAATATCGGTATGACGGCAGGTATAGAACACACGGTTCCACCAGCAGAGTGGGTAGAGGGTTGTAATCGTATGGATAAGGTTGTATTCACATCAGAATTTTCTAAAACTGGTTTCAAAAACATTAAGTTTGATAAACTTGATAAAAACACACAACAAAAAGTGGGAGAAGTCAGATTAGAAAGACCAAGTGAAGTATTATTTGAGGGAGCTGATGCCAATGTTTATAAAGAAACTAATCAGTTTTCAGACAGAATGAAAAATGAATTTTCTAAAATCAATGAAGACTTTTGTTTCTTGTTTGTAGGTCATTGGTTGCAAGGTAATCTTGGTGAAGACAGAAAAGATATCGGTATGATGATTAAAACTTTCTTGTTATCTTTTAAAGATATGAAAAACCCACCTGCGTTGATTATGAAAACAAGTGGAGCAAGTTTTTCAGTTATGGATAGAGTTGAAATGAAAAAGAAAGTACAACAAATCAAAGATACCGTAAAAGCAAAGAAACTTCCAAACATTTATTTAATTCACGGAGATTTAACCGACGAAGAAATGAACGAAATGTACAATCACCCGAAAGTGAAAGCACATTTAACATTTACTCACGGAGAAGGATTTGGAAGACCATTATTAGAAGCATCATTTAGTGGTAAACCAATCATAGCACCAATCTCAACAGGTCAAGCAGACTTTTTAGATAAAGAATATACGATAGAAATTCCACACGTTATGACAAGGGTATCACCAAGTGCATTTCCAACGGAATATGTTACACCAGACTCACAATGGTCCACAGTAAAATATTCAATAGCAAGTGCATTGATGTCAGATGTTTTCAAAAACTACAATAAATATAAAATTCGTGGTAAAAAGCAAATGATTGTTAATCGTGAGAACTTTTCATTTGAATCTATGAAAACTAAATTGATTGACATAATTGAAAGTGTAATGGGTGATATACCAAAGCAAGTTGAACTTAAATTACCAACTCTAAAAAAAGAACCAAAAAAGTTAAAACTACCAACATTAAAAAAGGGATAAAATGGCAGAAATAAAAATAACTTGTCCACATTGTTTAAATGATAAACATTGTTTTGAAGAAAAAATAGATATAGAGAATTTTAGTTCTTATATTTGTTTTAATTGTGGATTTATGAGTAATACAACTTATACAAGAGATAGTGAAGCTTTGAATAAAATGGAAGCATCATCATCAGAACTTATGAAAGAAATAAAATTCTTTGATTATGAAAGAGAAATCTTTTGGTTTCCAACTATATTGAATATGGGTAAATTTGGTATGATATATCCAGAGGGTAAAAAAGATAATTGGAACTGGAAATTAGCAGAGGTTCGTGAGTTATCAGAAGAAGAACAAAAGGACCCAATGTATGAGGGACACGAACATACTTTAGATTTAGAAAATGCAACTACATATGGACAACACGAATTTGTTGAAGCTTGTAAGAAAATGGGTATCGTTAAAGATTTATGAAGAACACCAATTGGAATATAATTCAATCTGGACAATTAGTTAAGTTCAGATATAAAAATATGAAAGGTGTAAGTTCAAATAGAACTGCTTATGTTTTGGCACCAAGATATCGTTATAGAAAACAATCTACTGGTCGTATCGTGGAATTTTTCATTGGATTAGAAATAGAAAATTCTGATAAGGGTTCACTAAATCCAATAGTTGTAAAGGAATTATTTGAACAGATAAATGATATATTTGAAGACTCTGAAAAAAGTGCAGACTATACTGAGGAAGCAACTATGAAAAGGATATATGGTTCGTTACAACGTTATTTAGACAAAACACCAATATTCAGAACATATTTCTTAAGAGAGTGTAGAAAAAGAAGAGTATTTTTAATTGAAGATAGTAATGATTTGATAGGTGGCTCATTAAAGGGAGTGGTTAAATTAATATTAGAAGACAAAAAAGAAGCATTAGAAAGGGCATTACCAGATGAAGATTAGTTACGGAATAACAGTTTATAATGAATACAAAGAATTAGATAATCTACTATATCATTTATCCAAACATATTAGAGAAGAAGATGAAGTGGTTATCACTCGAGATATATCAAAAGTCGGTGACAAAAGTATAATGCAAGATGATTTTTATGCATTAGAAAAGGTATTAGAAAAATATGAATATAACACTTTCTTTCAACCAAGACAATTAAAAGTAACAACATTTGAGTTTAGAAAAGATTTCTCTAAATTAAAAAACTACACAAAAGAACATTGTTCAGGTGATTATATATTCCACATTGACGCAGATGAAATACCAAATGAAACATTATTAAAACAATTACCACAAATATTAGAAATCAACGATACCGATTTAGTTTGGGTTCCGAGAATCAATATCGTTAATGGTATCACAGATTTTCATTTAAACTTGTGGAAATGGAGAGTAACTGAACAAGGGTGGATTAATTTTCCAGATTATCAAGCAAGAATATTTAAAAATGCAGACCACATTAAATGGGTCAAGTCAGTTCACGAGGTAATAGACGGAGCAAAAACATACTCTCATTTACCACCACACGAAGAATTGACTTTAAAACACGAGAAAGAAATTCAAAAACAAGAATATCAAAATAAATTATACGATTCGATTTTATAGGAGTTAAAATGAACATAATGGTTACAGGTGGAGCAGGATTTGTAGGAACAAATCTAATCAAAAGGTTATTAAAAGACGGACACAATGTTGTTAGTCTTGACAACTATTCAACAGGTAAAAAAGAAAATCATCAAGAGGGTTGTGTATATCACGAGTGTGATATTAGAGATGTAATAGACTTTAATTATTTTATGAAAGATGTAGATATAGTTTATCATCTTGGAGCATTAGCAAGAATACAACCATCATTTGTAAATCCAGCCAATACATTAGAAGTAGGTATATTGGGAACTATGAATATATTGGAATACGCAAGAGAACAAGGTTGTAAAGTTATATTCGCAGGTTCATCATCAGTTCATAGTGGTAAATTAAAAAACCCTTACACTTTTTCAAAGGTCGTAGCAGATGATTTATGTTTATTGTATAAAAAACATTTTAATGTAGATACAAAGATTTGTAGATTTTATAATGTGTATGGTCCACATCAACTAACTGAGGGTGAGTATTGTACCGTAGTTGGTATATTTGAAAACCAATACAAAGAGGGTGTTGAGTTAACAATCACAGGTGACGGGGAACAACGAAGAGATTTCACACACGTAGATGATATAGTTGAGGGATTAATATTAACTGCTCAAAGTGATAATTTCGATTTAGATACAATTGAATTGGGTAGAGGAAACAATCACTCAATCAATGAGTTAGCAAAAATGTTTGGTTCTGAATACACCTACATACCAGAAAGACCAGGTGAAGCAAGAATAACACTTTGTGATATATCTGAAGCAAGTAAAAACATTGGTTATGAACCAAAAGTGAACATAGGAGACTATGTAAAAGAGGTTATTAGTGAGTAAATACTTAGTGTATATGGTGGCAGTTAATCACGACGCATCAAAGTTTAAAAATTCAGACTACGCTCAATATGGTATTAAAAGTTGGAAAGCTTGGTGTGATAAAAGAGGAATAGACTTTATGGTTGTTGAAGAACATAATGAGGAATATTCGTTTCCAATCTGGAACAAACTTGATGTTTATAAAAAAGGTAAAGGTTATGAAAAGATAGCTATCGTTGATAGTGATACTATGGTCCATTGGGACACACCTAATGTATTTGAGGAGATTGGTAGTGGAATTTATGGTGTCCAAGATGATGCTAATTTGAGGTGGTTAAATGATAGTGTGAGTAATTATGGGGGAGAGTTTTTTCCAGACTTCAAAATAAACTTAGACAATTATATTAATGCAGGAGTTGTATATCTTGACAATAAATCTCTATCAGTATATGAAAAATTAAAAGACTTTTATTTTGAGAACAGAGAAAAACTTGACGCTTGGAATAAAGGTGGTGGTAGAGAACAAACACTATTTAACTTTTTATTACAAAAAAATAACTATGATGTAAATTTATTATCACCACAATGGAATATGTTTGCTATGCACAAAAAAGAAATGTTTAGTCATAATTGGCAAGATGGAAACGATAAGACACCATTTTTTATCAAATATAGTTGGGTCTGGCATTTCACCGGATTTCCAATTGAAGATAGAACAAATCTAATGAGAGAAACTTGGGGATTGGTAGGTAAATACTATGAGTAAGAACATTGTATTCATAATCGCAGTCAAGAAAGACGGACAACTAAAACCAGAATATGAAATTGGTATAGAGAGTTGGAGAAGGTGGTGTAAGAAAAATGATGTGGAGTTGTTTTTGTTAGAGGAACCAGTATTATCAATGGAAGAAATGCATATCATCTGGCAAAGATATTTTTTATTTGATATCTATGATGCTAATGGTATTGAATCAGACCAAACATTAATGGTTGACGCTGACACGATAGTCCACCCAGACACACCAAACTTTTTTGAAAAAACAGAACACAAGTATTGTTTAGTTCACGACGATGGAAGTTATGATTGGATATTAAGAGGTATGGAACACTACTCAAAGCATGTTTATGACGGAAAATGGTTTGACTATTGGAAGTATGGAAATAGTGGATTTCAAATCGTGAATAATAATCACAGAGATTTCTTCCAACATATGAGAGATTTTTATTTTGAGAACATAGAAAATATTAATATGATTCAGCAAAGTTATGGTATTGGAACAGACCAAACACCATTAAATTATAACTTGACATTACAAGATATTGATGTTAAATTATTACCATATAGATATAATATGAGTTGTATGCCAAAGAAAGAAATATTGGCAGGTGATATGTTACACACTAAATTAGGTTGGGTAATGCATTTCAACGGATTACCAGACAAAGATAAATCAGTTCCATTTTGGATGAAAAAAACATTTGAGTATTTATGGTCAAAGTAGGATTAATAGGAAAAGGTAAGTGGGGAAAAATAATTGATAAGACTATTAAAGACTTATCGTTATCTGATGACTTTTTTAATATAAATTTTGTAGAACCAGAACAGGCAGATTGGGTCATTATATCAACACCAAATGATTTACACTATGAACAAGTGATGACTTGGTTAGCAGCAGGTAAAAATGTATTTTGTGAAAAACCATTAACATTAAGTTATGAAAGTGCTATTCAGTTATTTGAATTTGCAGACGCTATGAATTGTAAGTTATATGTAGATGATGTGTTTAGTTGGAGAGATGACTATCCTATTTATGATGATATGAACTATTTCGTTTGGACTAAACCAGAACAAAAAGATATTAACTTTATTGATAGATTAGCATATCATCATTTTATAATGTGGGTTGGAGATACAGACTTTGACATTAAATCTATCGAGGGAGATTGTGATGACTTCAAGGTGGAATTGGAAGACGGAAGAGCAGCTATGTTCAAGTATGGTTTTTCAAGTGAACCACTACATTTTGTCAATGAAACAGATTTAGTAAATTATGGTGGTGACCCACTAAAAACTATGTTCGAATTCTTATTCTCAAATGCAGGAGACTATGAATTAAATAGAAAAATGTCATTAAATGCCATTAGATTATCTGAGAAGGTAAAAGAGGTAGTGTGTCCAAAAGCATTAGTTGTAGGAGCAGGAGCATTTGGATTGTCGGGTGCTTTGGCACTAACAAATTACGGGTTTCAAGTTGATGTAAAAGAAAAGTCAGATAATATATTAAATGGTGCTTCATCAATCAATCAATATAGATTACACAAAGGATATCATTATCCACGAAGTAAAGAAACAGCTCAAGAGTGTTTAGACGGATTAAAAACATTTAAAAGAAAATATGGTGATTGTGTGGTTAATGGTGGAATAACACATATGTATTCAATAGCTTCAGAAGATAGTTTAGTTAGTGGAGACGATTATAAGAAGTTTTTAGATGAAATGAATTTACCATATCAAGAAAGAGAACCTATGCCAAATTGTGATTTAACGATTGTAGCAGAAGAAGAATTATTTAATCCAAATAAACTTAGACAGAATTTAGAGAAGAAAGTTTGGGGTTCTAATGTAAAAGTATATGCAAATACAGAAGTTACAGATTTAGAACAATGTAAAAAAGATTATGATGTGGTAGTGATAGCAACATACTCAAATATCAATCAGTTATTAGAGAATAAGAAAAGATATCAATATGAGTTGTGTGAAAAGCCAGTTGTGAAACTACCAAAGATTTTTGAGGACATTAGTGTCGTAGTTATGGACGGCCCTTTTATGTGTTTAGACCCATATGGAAATGAGTATCACGTTTTAGGTAATGTGAAACACGCAATTCATAGTTGGAACGAGGGAACTGAACCATTTTGGGATAGTGAATATACTGAATACTTGAACAAGGGATTAATAAAAAATCCCAAACCAGAGCTCACCAAGATAGATAAGTTTATCGAAAGTGGAGTAAAGTATTTTGGAGATGAATTCGCAGACTTAGAACACATTGGCTCTATGTATACATTTAGAGTAGTCCTTTCAAATAGAGACCACGACGACGCTAGACCTACCTTGGTTAATCACGAGGGAGATAATGTTTGGAGTTTGTTTAGTGGTAAAATAGATACTTGTGTAGACGCAGCAAACGAACTAATAAGGAGAATCAGTAATGATTAAAATACAAGAAGGAAAAAAATACTTAATAACCGGTGGAGCTGGTTTTTTAGGTGGAGAATTAATTGATAGAATACTTGAACAAGGTGGTGAAGTAGTTACCGTGTCAAGGAACGAGGGAAAACTAATAGAATTAAAATCTAAATACAAAAATAGTAAATTAGAAATACACACAGGTGATATTTGTGATGACTTTACAATACCAAGATTGATGAAAGGGATAACAGGTGTATTCCATTTAGCGGCATTCAAACACGTTGGTTTAGCAGAAACCCAAGGTAGAGAGTGTATCAAGTCCAATGTGATTGGTAGTATGAATGTATTGGAAGAAGCAGTAAAAAATGATGTAGAGTTCGTGATTGGAATCTCAACAGATAAAGCAGCACAAGTTACTGGAACATATGGTGCAAGTAAGTATCTTATGGAAAGAATGTTTACACAATTTGAACAAGATTATCCACAGACCAAATTCAGAATAGTTCGTTATGGTAATGTGTTGTATTCAACTGGTTCAGTATTGTGTATTTGGAAAGAGAAACTACAAAAGGGTGAAGAGATTATCGTGACAGACCCAGCTGCAACGAGATACTTTTGGACACTTGACCAAGCGGTTGATTTGATATTTGATTGTATGGAAAATGCCACAACAAGTCATTTCCACTTTCCAAGTATGAAGTCAATGAGTATGGGAGATTTACTTGACGCTATGGCAGAGAAGTATTTACCAGAGGGTCAGGAATTAAAAGTAAAAACTATTGGACTACAAGTCGGAGAGAACCTACACGAGAAGATATCAGAAGACGGATTATATTCTAATGAAGCAGAACAATTCACTAAAGATGAAATCAAGGAGTTAATCTAATGGATTTAGAAGAAGTAATAGGACTACAAGAACTTCAAAGAAAAATGAAAGTTCTTGTGTTTGGTGGTAATAGATTTGTAGGTAGAGCTTTAATAGAGAAGTTATTAGACCAGGGATATGATGTCGATATGTTTAATCGTAGTGGAACGGGTCCAGACTATGTTATGGAAACTTGTGAAGCAAATATCATACAAGGAGATAGAAATAATCCAGAGGATATCGATAAGATAAATTTTGATTCCTATGGTTGTATCGTTGATATGTGTTTATTCTTTGAGAGTCAGTTTGATTTGATTGAGGATAAAATAAATGAACATACAAATTATATCTTTGTCAGTAGTGGAGCGGCTAATAGTAAATACTCACAAAATTACGGAGATTATGGACACGATAAGAAACAAGTTGAAAGAAGACTACAAGATTCAAAACTTAACTACAAGATAGTTAGACCGAGTTATATCGTGGGTGAAGGTAATCATAGACCAAGATTAGGTCATTATTTAAATAAGATTAATAATAGAGAACACATTGAGGTCGCTGGTAATGGACAAAATAAAGTTAATATTGTATTTGTTCAAGATGTAGTAAACCAGTTGGTTAGATTAGTTACCACAGGAGCAAGGACCTATGAGATGATTGAAGTCGTTGGGGATAATATTGAAGTCGTTGACTTAATCTATAAAGTAAGTGAATACTCACGAGAGGGTGAGGTAATGTTAGTTCAAGATGATGAAAAAGCAGTCTTACCAGAACACGATTTTACATTTGAAACTAATTGGGATTACACCAAGTTAGATGAAGGATTAAAAGAATATACAGAATGGTTTTACAAAGAAGGAGTAAAAAAATATGGATACAATATATAGGGCGAAACCTTATATTCCAGAGGTTACACATAAATGGATATTAAGAAAGTTTGAAACAATACTTCAAACAGGAGCATTAATTCAAGGACAACACGTTGAAGAGTTTGAAAAAGAAGCTTGTCGTATGTTTGATGTAGGAGATGCGATAGCAACCACTTCTTGTGGAACAGGTTTAGAAACCGTGTTGTTAGCGAGTGGAATAAAAAATAAAAGATTTATAGTTCCAACACAGACATTTGCCGCAAGTGTGAATTGTATTATTAGAACAGGTAATACACCACTAATCGTAGATGTTGATTCAGAAACACAATGTTTATCATTAGATATCATCAAAGAAAATATGACAGATGATA
>Ga0206123_10002966_pt1 | contig 14348 bp, 12 predicted proteins | sample Helgoland_Spring_2_FD_160086 | JGI IMG/M metagenome (GOLD analysis project Ga0206123, IMG submission 160086) | Pelagic subsurface seawater microbial communities from Kabeltonne, Helgoland, North Sea - Helgoland_Spring_Bloom_20160316_1 | ecosystem: Environmental > Aquatic > Marine > Epipelagic ...
GACTCTTTTCCGGATCAGGGCCTTTTGTTACTCGATGTCATTGAAAGTGGTGATGAAAATGCATCCTTTTCTGCCCAACAGTATCGCAACAATTTTGCATCCACTCTCTCCGGCATCACTCAACGAGGCTTGTTTCTGCGCTCGATCGACCGAGAAGCAACCACCAGTGCCCAGAACCGGGCGATTGCTGCAATGGACCCTCCAATTGTATCAGTGGAGGAGGGTGATTTGATTTTAAAGATGGGTTCGAAGGTGGAGAAAGAAGATCTTGAAAAATACTCCAAGTTTTTATCGATTACCACCAAGGACAGAAACCTGTTGCCCAAAAGAATCTTTGTTACTTTTGGAACTTTTCTTTTTGCTATCGTCTATATCAGTTTAGTGCTTCCATCTTTTTGGCGAGATGCTTCTCGCTCAGGAATTGTGGCGTTGGTTATTCTTCTCAACCTGGGTATCTCCCGTTTTATCCTAGAGTTAGGGGGGACTGATTTATTTGGTGGTAACACTTTTTTTATGGGGCTTTTGCCATTTCTCATGCCGGTCGCCCTAGCTTCTATGGTCGTCATGATTACCGTCGGTCCGCGAATGGCAGCCTTGACCGCGATCATGACCAGTGTCTTCCATGCGACCATGCAAAATGCTGGAATTGACGCTTTATCAATTTCTCTTAGCTCCTCCCTTGTGGGGGTGTATTTTTGTCGGGATGCTCGGCTGCGAGGTAGCATTTTAAAAGCGGGTGCAATGGCAGGAGTTACGGGGGCTATACTTGCAATTGGTATTGGGGTTGCCTTGGAAAGTGGTGCGGTTGCTTGTGCCAACCATGCGGTCGCCTCTCTCATCGTGGGTGTGCTCACCGGGGCACTTGTTCTGGGAGTCCTACCTCTGATTGAAAGTGCTTTTAATGTGGCAACAGATGCGACTCTCTTTGAACTTACAGACTTTAACCACCCCCTGCTTCGCCGCATGCAGGTTGAGGCACCAGGCACCTATCACCATAGTTTAATGGTGGCAAACTTGGCTGAAAACGCAGCATTGAGTGTTGGAGCTAATCCAACTATGTGCCGGGCATGTGCTTTGTTTCATGACATTGGTAAAATGGCACAACCTCATTATTTTACCGAAAATCAAGGCGAATTTGGTAACCCCCACAACCGCCAAAATCCCTCCATGAGTGCTTTAATTATAAAGAGTCACATCAAGGAAGGTATCGAGATGGGACGGGATCATCGATTACCGCAAGTGATTCGCCAGGTTATCCGCCAGCATCATGGTACGACATTAGTGAAATATTTCTATCACCAGGCTAAGCAACGCTTTAAGCAGGATACTCTTAGTTATGGTGAACAAGATTTAGTTGAGCCCGATGAGTCAACCTATCGCTACGATGGGCCGAAGCCTCGCTTTAAGGAGAGTGCGATTATTTTCTTTGCTGATTCAGTGGAGGCAGCTGCTCGAAGTTTGCCCAAGGTTACCCATCACAGTGTGGAAGAATTACTTGAAAATATTTTCCAAGACCGTCTTGAAGATGGTCAATTAGATGAATGTCCTCTGACTTTGGAGGAAGTAGCTAAAATTAAATCCAGTTTTACCAAGACTACTCTGAATATGCTTCATTCACGAATTGAATATCCGGAGGATGAGAATGAGAAAGCTCATTCTCCGCGGCGCGAACAAAATTCAAAAGTGAAACAAAAGCCACACTGAGTGTCATGAGCACCCACCATCAGCCAAAGGTTGAAAGTTCAAACCTTTATCCTGCTCTGTCTTTTACTGAGTCTTCTTTGGCAATTTTCTTCTCTCATGTTTTTTCTCTGCACCAGCATGAAATTAAGGGCAGCCTATCCTTGGCATTCCTTGCCAAAAAAGAACATTCAGAGATTCATGGTCGATTTTTACAGGATTACCGCCCCACAGATGTAATCACCTTTCCGGCGGATGAAATAGAGGAGAGTGCAGGAGAGATACTTATTTCCGTCGATCAAGCGATTTTAGAATCTTGCGACCGGGCCATACCTCTTGCTGAAGAGCTTTCACTTTATCTCATTCACGGATGGCTTCACCTAATTGGCTTTGATGATATTGAAGAATTGGACCGAAAAATTATGCGTAGGGAAGAAAAGTCTGCCATGGATCATATTCGGGAATTAGGGGCTTGGCCCGATTTTCTGCTCGCTAGAACATAACAACAAGAGTAGCGAAGGAGGGTGGCTAAAGAGAAAAAAATAAAATTGGCTAGAAAGTTTAGAAATGCCTTCCTTACCGGCCTTCTTATCTTTCTTCCCCTCGGTACGACGATTTTTGTACTCAACTTCCTTTTGGACTTATTTAAGGATCCGGTAACGAAATTATCCTTCGAACTCGGTCTTTCAGAAGAGAGTTTTTTCTTCGGCATGGAGACACTTCTTGCAGCCTTAGGGTTATTGCTCGGTATTTTTGGTCTCACCCTTCTCGGGTTCTTATCCAATTATGTATTGGGCAGATTTTTTATATCCACCACTGAACGGTTCTTGGATAAGGTTCCTTTCCTGAGTACTGTGTACCGTTCTGTTAAACAAATTGTTGAAACCTTTGGGAGGGAAAACCGTGCGGTCTTTAAGGCGGTTGTTCTTATTGAGTATCCCCGAAAAGATTGTTGGGTTCTTGGTTTTCTTACCGGTGACTCATCATCCGATACCGAAGATATAGCAGGTAAAAAACTCAGCAATGTCTTTGTTCCAACCACTCCTAACCCAACCAGTGGTTTCTTGCTTCTTTTACCCTGTGAAGATGTACATTTTCTTGATATGTCCGTTGGTGATGGAATGAAAATGCTTATTTCCGGTGGGGCGGTTGTACCCCCGCCAAAAAAGAAACAGGATTCAGCAGGGTAAGTAAAGTCTTGTGAAGCGAACTGAGTCCAATTTTTGGTTTCGCTACACCTGTTCCCGATCATGAATTCTTTTTCCCAACTCGAGGGTGTTGTTCTTCAAGTTACCCCTACGGGCGATAATCATTCCCGCCTTGCACTCTTCACCGAGGAGCATGCCCTACAATCCGTCATAATCCGAAAAAGCCGGAAATCTGGACTCAGTGCTCATCCCGATTTGTTTGATGATTTGGAGTGCACTCTTAAGCCTCCTACCTCTGCTGCCGGGCTTCCATTTGTTCGGGAGTGGAATGTTTCGAGTAAAAGATTTTTTTTGGCTCAGGATCACCGTGTTTTTGCAACTGCCGCGCATATTGCTCGGCTCTTTTTGCACAATGGAAATCATCTGCTTGAACCAGAACCCCTTTACCAATTACTCATCAAATCTTTACATGCATTGGAACCTGGTAAAACCTGCTTGGTGCACATCAAAACTCTCTTCGTCTTTGCCCAGACCGAAGGGTTACCGGTCAAGCAGGCATGGTTGCCAGAATTAAGCCGGAAGGCCAGAAAGCAGGCACAATACATTCTATCCACCAAAATCGCGGATTTCACTCAGGTGCCAGATGAGATTGATATCATTTTAAAATCTTTACAGGATTGGCTTAATGCCGAAACCGAACTGAAATGTTAATCCAAAATTTAACCAAAATAGTCTCAACCCTTGCAAAATTTGTTTTCCTCTTCTAATCACTGAATGGTTTTATAACGCAATGGGAGTATTTAAAAAAGATTGGACTTACAAGACCAAGGGTAAAGGTACCTATGAGATTACCGATGCCGTGTCCGATGCCTTGCGTGAATCTGGCTTTCAGGATGGCCTTGTCTCAATTTTTATTCAGCACACATCCTGCAGTTTAATACTCATGGAAAATGCGGATCCTACTGCCCGGGTTGACCTCGAGCGTTTTATGGACGATCTTGTCCCCGATGACTACCCTTATTTTGTGCACACATTGGAAGGACCGGACGATATGCCTTCGCACATAAAAATGACCCTCACCCGAAGTAGTGAAAATATTCCGTTTGCAGGTGGGGAATTGGAACTGGGAACCTGGCAAGGTCTTTTCCTTTGGGAACACCGCGTTGCACCTCATCACCGAAAAATGGTTATTACAATCTTGGGCGAATGAAATCCTTGCCATCATCCATTCCTTTTCTCGTAGCCCTCTTGTTTTTTACATTTTCTACGGGTTGTTCAAATTTTGAACAGGTCGCTGAAGAAGAGAACAGTTCTGGCTTTAAACGGGGTCGTTCGTACCTGAAGGTGGGGAAAAATGAAGAAGCCTTGGATGAATTTCTTTCCATTACCCGCCGCATGGTCAATTGTCCAAAGTCTCACTTAGAAGTGGGCCGGTTGTATTTAACCTTAAAAGCACGACAAGATCCGGTAGCTGCTGTCTACCATTTTCGCAGGTACCTTTTCCTTGAACCCTCCTCTCGGGAAGCACCCAAGGTAAAGCAATTGATTGTGACCGCAGAAAGAGAGATTATTCGAGACCTTCCGGGCAAGCCCTATGCCGGTTACTTAAACAGCTTGGTGCTCCAGGAAGAAAACCTTAAATTAAACCGAGAGGTTGCAGACTTGAAGGCTCGCCTTGGCATGCCTCTTTCGGAATCTCTTAAGCCTAAAATTGCTGGAGCCAGTTCTTTGGCTTCTGCCAGAGCAGCACCGTCCTCCAAGCCAGTTGTGCCTCCGATTAAGCCCCCAGTTCAGTCCAAGTCATATGTCGTGCAAAAAGGAGACAGCCTCTATTTGATTAGCCGAAAGTTTTATGGGGATTCTTCGCACATCGATCGTATTTACCAAGCCAATCGCAGTGTAATGAAAAGTAAAAATAGTTTGCAAGTTGGGCAAACCCTGAGAATTCCACCGATCTCCGGAAATTAACTGAGGCTGTTGGTGTTCCATGTCGTACTTTGACAACAACGCGACCACTCCCATGCATCCCCTGGCATTGGATGCCCTTACCCAGGCCTACCAAGATGACTGGAGCAACCCATCATCGCCATACCGGCAATCAAATCGCACCAAAGCCAAGCTTAATAAAGCCCGTTGTGAATGGGCCCAATTATTTGGAAGTAAGGAAAGTGATGTTGTTTTCACATCAGGTGCTACGGAAGCCAACAATATGGTGATCGCAAGTGCCGCCCGAAATCACTCGGGCCGGGCTCGGATATTAATCTCAGGTATTGAGCATCCCAGTGTAAGCATCCCTGCCAAACATTGCTTTCAGAATCGTGTCGATGTATTACCTATGGAATCCCATGGACTTGTCTGCCTTGCCTCCTTGCGGGAGAATTTTGAGCGAGGACTTCTTCCCGTCCTTGTTTGTGTAATGGCCGCCAATAACGAAAGCGGTGTGGTTCAGCCTTGGGCTGAAGTAGCCCGTATTTGTGAGCAGTACGAAGTCCCTTTTCATTGCGATGCCACCCAATGGGTTGGTAAGTTGCCAATTTCTGGCTTTCACCATGCTTTTTCTTTTACCGCAAGCGCTCATAAGTTCGGGGGGCCCAAAGGAGTAGGCTGGCTTGTCGATAAAGGAGGTAGTTCCTGGCAAGAGGGAGGAACACAGGAGGGAGGGAAACGAGCCGGCACAGAGAATTTCCCGGCCATCGCTTCGATGATCAAAGCCTGGCATGAATGTGACAGACTTCTTCAGCAAGTGAAAGCAGAAGACCGTGTACCTTGGCGAAATAATATGGAAGAGAAAGTGTGTTCTCATATTCCCGGTACTCAGGTCATTGGGCAGGATGTGCAAAGACTTTGGAATACTTCTCTATTGCTTATGCCCAAGTTCGATAACCTGAGCTGGATCGCCAAGTTGGACGCTTTGGGCTTTGAAGTTTCCACGGGTTCAGCCTGCTCAACTGGATCAGATTTACAATCCTCAACGGCCCAAGCTTTTTCGCTGGACCCCCTGGAGTCCAAGCGCTTGGTGAGGATAAGTTCGTATTTGTCGCATTCCCAAGAAGACTGGAATAACTTAGGCGATGCCTTCATACTAGCGTATCAACAATTATTGGAAGACTCTCAGGACTCCAATGTTATTTCGATTTAAAGTAGATTTGTGCGCTTACTCGGTATTAATTTAAGTGGGTTTAGGAATATTCAATCGGCGAGCCTCAGCTTTGAAGGGGACCGTGTTTTTTTTCTTGGGCCCAATGGTCAGGGGAAGACAAATTTATTGGAGGCCATTGGTCTATCCAGTAATCTCCGGTCTTTTCGGAAATCTGGTTTGGATGGGTTGGTGGAGGAAGGTAAAAAAGAAGCCCAACTTTTTTTTCGTTTCTCGGATGAAACAGGGAATGAAGAAGAGATCCTTCTCCGTTTTGGAAATAAAGGCCAAAAAAACTTAGAGCTAAACGGGGAAAAAATTAATAAGCTTAGGGATTATCTTGGTCTATTTCCCTCGGTTACTTTGTCATCCCGGGATTTTCGCTTGGTCAGGGAAGGCCCATCGGATCGAAGGAAGTGGTTGGATATGCTTCTGTCCTCGGCATCCCGTGAGTATTTGGATTGTTTACAGTCTTTTCACCGGGCACTTCGGGAAAGAAATGCTCTTTTAAAGAGGGGTGGGGGGGATGCGGAGTTTGTCGCCTTCGAGCAAGTGCTTTCCCAATCCGCGATCACCTTGCAGCGCTTGCGGGCCACTGCTTTTCCTGTTCTCGCCAAGGAATTGTCTCAGAGTTATGCCTCCCTATCAAATGCACTGGAAGAAGCCAGCCTTTCCTATATTCCAAATCTTTCCGACCTGACGTTGGAAGAACTTGTTACTCAATACAGGTTAGACCGTGAGCGGGATAAAATGCTTGGCTCCACTAGGCATGGCCCGCACAAGGACGACTTCAAGTTTTTACTGGACCAGCGAGATGCCCGCACTTATGCATCCGAAGGCCAGCAACGTGGTCTGGTTCTCGCCCTTCGGCTTGCGGAATTTTCTTATTTGCAAAAGGCCCTGCAAAAAAAACCTATCATCTTAGCGGATGATGTACTTGGAGAGTTGGATGCAGCCCGCAAAGCCAATTTCAAAAAGCTCTTGCCTCCTGAGGCCCAGGTTTTTGCCACCGGTACCGCCTATCCATCGGAGGAGGAAAAAGTAATGTGGGAGACATTTTTGGTAGAGGCTGGAACTTTTGTACAACCTAGTAATACATGAATGTAATTAGGATTTATGGATGAATTAACCACCACCCATTGGGTGCTGCTTGCTTTGGGCTCTTTTATCATGGGCATGAGTAAAGGGGGGATACCCGGTGCGGGGAATTTAACCGTCGCCATCTTTGCGCTCGTTATGGAAGACGCCCTTGGCCCGATCGGTGTGCCATTATCCGTGGGCCTGCTACTCCCTGTACTTATTTCGGCTGATTTTACTGCGACCCTTGTATACCGAAGGCATGCAGATTGGGGCTATATTTTTCGCTTACTCCCCTGCTTTTTGATTGGCACTTTACTCGGGTGGTGGGTCTTTGATTTTTTCCAGGGAGGGGAAGAAAGAGTAGGGCTTCTCAAAATATTGATTGGTGTCATTTTGCTTAGTATAACAGTCTTACATTTTGGGATAAAATGCCGAAAAGCCCGCAAAGCAAAAAGATCCAACCCCTCCAATTCTTCTTCTGCCCGCCCCCAGGGTTCAATTGGATTTGGGGTGCTCTTTGGCTTGGTGGGAGGAGTGGCTACCATGCTTGCAAATGCCGCCGGTCCCATTGCTCAACTATATTTACTGGTCATGGGCTTACCGAAATATGCCTTTATCGGAACTTCTGCCTGGCTCTTTCTGATCGTTAATATTTGTAAAGTTCCGCTGATGGTGGATTTGCAAATTATCACCTGGGAGTCGTCTCAAGTCAGTGCGTGGATGTTCATACCAGCCATGATCGGTGCCGCAACCGCACCTTTTGTGGTCAAGCACCTCAATCAAAAGCTTTTTGAAAGCTTGCTTTGGTTTTTTATCGTACTGGCCGGACTTCGTATGTTGGTATAAGGAGACACTCTTAACATGAACGGAAAATCGCGCAAACTTTGGGCTCAACACTTGTCGGGCAAGCAAAAATCCAGCCAGGTGATGGATTCCAAAGCCCTGCTTCGAAAAGTTCCATTTTCTGGTCGGATTCTTGGAATTGACCCAAGTTTGAGAGGTACAGGTTTGGCGGTGCTTGAATGCAGTGGATCCAGTCACAAACTTCTTTATTCAGAGACCTTGAAGTTTACAAGTAAGGTGTCATCCATCTCATGCCTGGGGAAAATCCATGAATCGGTGGCTCATTTAACAGACCTATGGAAACCACGCCATGTATCCTGCGAAGCTACGATCTATGTGCAGAATTTTAAAACAGCTCAAATTATGGGGGCTGCCCGCGGGGCTGCTCTTTCAGCAGCTGCGATTCGTGATATTCCTGTTTTTGAGTACGCCCCTTTGCGGGTCAAGCAAGCCGTGGTCGGCTTTGGCCGTGCTAGTAAAGAGCAAATGTCTCAAACTCTGGCCCAAATGCTGGCTCTCCCGGAAGCTTTACCCTTCGATCAAGCTGATGCACTCGGTCTTGCTCTTTGTCATGCCCTTACCTGGGTGCCGGAGTGAGATCCTGGATTCTTATCTGCGAAAAAGGTCTGAGGGTAAGAACGGTCGTATTTTATCGGAGCCACCCGCTAAGTTAACCTTGATCGTGATTCTGTCCATCACCGCATCCATCATAAAGCCAGAGTTTATACCAAGCTGGTTACGACTCACCGTGGTCTGACCGCTAAGCATAAGTAAGTCTCCATGAACCCCGTCAATTTTCCTGCGCTGCCCGCGAAAATACCGGATGCTTAAGGGAATGCTGAAATTCACCTTTTTCTTTTTTACCTGCAAATCCCCATACCCTGTAGCTAATAAAACCTTCTCATTCCATCGCGGGTTTTTTAATCCATGCAGGGTGAAAGAAATGGCAGGGAAAGCACTGGAGTTGAGCCAGTCTGTGGAATGAGCATCCCCTGCCACCTTGTAGTGCCCAAAGTGTAAGGAACGAGCATCCATTTGAAATAATCCCTTCGCCTCCTCCGGCTTTTCTACTTGAAGATTGATACTTCCCCGGACTCTTGGAAAAGTTCCCCTGACCATTCCCCCTGAAAAACTTGTCTCCAGGCCAATTTCCACCTTGTTGCTTTTGCCCAATGGAGCAAATTGAAATTCAAAACCATAAAGAAAACAACCCGGCCACAATGCACATGTCGCAAAGACAGACAAGATACGGATGAATTTCATAAAACCTAAGTAATTCATCAGCTAGAGAGTGTCGAGTTGACATTTTGGTTATTCTGATACCGTTTTACTGTTTTTGTACAAAAAACTTGCAATATTTTACGATTAGTTATGAGAATGGTAATGATTAATTTCATTGTGAAATTTTAGTGCTAAAAAATGTAGTTATTGTAGTTATGAAAAATTCATTCTCTTCCCTCATTGCTTTTCTATGGTTCTCCCATTTTTTGCTAGGTTCCCAAGCCATCCCTTTTAGCGGTAAGATTTCCGTAGATGGCCTGAATTTTACCGGAGAAGCCGAGTTTACTTTTTCTATCGTAACCCAGGAGGGCGAGACCCTCTGGGTTCATGATGAAGCAAACGAACCTCTTAATATAACAGTGGAAAATGGTCGCTACCTTGCACTGCTCGGTGCCCAGGGAACCACCCCCATTCCCAGCGACTTATTTGCTTCGGAGGAAAATCTCTCATTACGGGTTGCAGTTGACTTGAGAGACGGGGTCGGCCTTCGCGTGCTTTCCCCTGATCAGGAAATTTCCGCCGTACCCATTGCTCTATCTTCGCTTTATTCCGCTCATGCAGGTGAGGCTCAGATTGCCACCTCCGTACAGCCGGGGGCAATCACTGCTGAAATGCTTTCGGAAGAAGTCCTGTCTGAATTTGAAGAAATAAATGCCACGATTGCAGATCTCCTTTCACAGGACTACACTCCGGAAGTTGGCTCAATTTCAACCTCCTTATTGTCCGAGGAGCTTCAATCTAAAATTCTTAATTTCGAGCTTAGTATCGAAGAAATACTAGACCAAAGCAATGATCCCGCCGCGGGTTCGATTACCCGGGAAATGCTCGCTGATTCTTTAAGCTCCGATCTGGCTGTACTCACCACATCGGTTGAGCAGATCACCGGTACGGGTTCAACTATTCAGGACGGTCTGATTACTACAGCGATGCTTTCCTCTGACCTTCAGGACTCTCTTGGTTTGTCTGCTGAAGAGACCAACGACCAAGATTCGCCCAGAGAATTATTTCATGGATGGACGAAGTATGAGTATGCTGCAATTGGTACCATTGCTTCCAATGGCAACGGTGGCTTTGTGATTCTTGATGATGATGAAGGGGACGGTCTTAATCTAAGAAATTTTGATTCCAACGGTACCCTGATCTCTAACAGCTATCTTTTCGTTCAAGATGATGACTGGTCGTTTGAGACTACATCTTATGATGTTACCCGCACGGAAGACAATGGTTTCCTTCTAGTTGGAAACACCGATGCTGGACAAATCGAGGACAAATCTCAGGCTAGTTTTGGTTACAAAGATTTTTGGGTGGTTAAAGTTGATGCCCAAGGCGGGGTAGATTGGGAGAAATCTTTCGGGGGGAGCGACGATGAAGTCAGTCCTTACACGGCACAATTTTCCAATGGAAATTTCCTTGTCGCCGGGAAAAGTTATTCCGATGCCGGAGGCAGTAAGTCAGAAGCAAACTTTGGCGGAGCTGATGTATGGGCTGTCTGTATCAATCAAGACGGTGAAAAAGTTTGGGACAAAGCGTTTGGAGGAGATGGTAATGAGTCAGTCGCCGCCGTTGTTACTCTTGCAGATGGCAATGTGCTCATAGCTGGAACCACAAATTCGACTTCGGGTGGAAATATCTCTAGTTACAGCTCCGGCGGCACTAAGGCTATAATTGTGATCAAAATAGATGCAGATGGTAATAAAATCTGGGATATGACAATTGGGGAAAGTGCTGGGGACACGGTCCTCACGAGTGCCATTGCTTCACCAGATGGTGGCTTTGTCATTGCTGCAAATACGGATACATTCAGCATGGGTGGTTCCTACAGAATTTCTGAATCTTCTTCTGATATCGTCTTGTACAAATTTAATGGTTCAGGGACTCCAAATTCAGGGAGTCCAGCGTGGAACCGCCGTATTAATGATGCGGATAATACTGTAAGCCCCAACCCTTATTTAAGTGCGGATGGGGATTCATTTCATCTAGTTTATTATGTGTCCACCCAGGATGAAAGTACCAACTATTATCTTAATATCGGCTTTGATGATACAACAGATGAGGTTGGTTCAGGAGCTCCCAACATTATCAAAGAAAAACAGATTTATGTCGACTGGGAAGACTTTGACTACGCTTCATCCCCTGGTCTTGTTCCTGTTGAGGATGGTTTCATTTTTTACGATCGATTTTATTATGAATGGGCCCATTTTAACGAAAACCTAGACAGCCTTGCGGTATACGCAGATGAAATAAAATACTTTGGAGAGGCGGCACATTATAAAATGAGTGAAGGCTCAGCCATCATGTTTGATGATCTTGGGGTGTTTGCAGATTCATCCCCTGTTCGCTATCAGGATTTCTACAACCACGATGACTACCTTTACCTCGCGGATCCCGAAAATGACCCCGTATGGAGTAATCCTGATGATCCCGAAGAAACTTTGGAAACGGAAGAAGGAAGAACCGTCGAGCGCTATCTTGCGGGTTGGGCCTACGATGGGTATGGAGCCGATCCTTACATGGATGATTCTTGGACTGCGGAAGCCCCCATGGTGGACCGGGCTTTTCTTGTCCCCAAGGTAACCCTCAAAGGGATTGGTCCCCTGGTCTTAAATCATACGCTTTTGGATGCCAGTGCCAGAGGGACTGCAATCAGTGAAGAAGAAGAATATTCTTTCACCAAAAAATATTATGATTGGATGATGGATGAAGATGTCCCTGCCCTTTGGGAGAGTTCTTCCCTGAAATCATCGATTCTGAATGTCTCCGAGGAAGTGGCATTCACCCATATTTTGGATGATGCCAATCATACCGTCGGTCTTCAGCTAATCAAAGCGTTGGATTCAGGCACCTCGATTACAGAGGGCATGGTTTTATCCAGCGATGAGATAGATTCCGCTTCGGAGGTTGCCTCTTTTTCAGGTTTTCCAGACGGGGCCACCATCCAAGTAAGCCTGGACTATGCCATCTTTATGGGATGGGTAAGTGATGGAGGCTACTGGATAGGAACCCGCTTATTGATGTCGGAAATTGAGGGCTCTCTCGAGGAGGGCTATGTGGCCAGGGGAGAGATTTATAAACCCGTTCCGTAAACCCTATTTTATTGCAATCTCCATGGCAGTAAATGCACTTGACCAAATTTTCGAAATTTTGTCCAATAAGTCCAAGCTATTATGAAACACTCCTTATTGTCCCTTCTTACATCTGTCTTTATGTTCTGTATCTCAGCGACGGCTTATGCTGAGATTGAGCATTCCGGATTCCTTGGTGGCCCTTTTCATGGCGTGTCCCGTGATCTTTCTGGATCCATTGTCAACCGTGTCGGGCCCGACGCGGACTTGGTGGAGACCGTTTCCTTGGCCGCCGGTACAAGTCAGGGGACCATCGTGGATGGGGAAAGCACTCAACTGCAGGCAGCACTGCGCCTGGATGATGGTACCATTACTAAGCTTTTGCCACAGGATGTAGAATGGTCGACTGAGAGTAGCAATCTTTCTATTGTGGATGGCTTTGCCACTGCTCAGGAGGTATCTCACAGATCCCGCGTAACAGTTTTTGCCACCGCCGAAGGATTTTCGGCCACCGTTTTTATCCGCCTCGCACCCGGCCAGTCTCCTAAGGACGCGGTGGATGAAATCGACCTACCCCAAGCCTTGGCCGATTCCATCGATACCGGGATGCCCGGTTGGAAAAATTCCCACTGGTTTGGCACCTTTTACAAAGGAGATAACAACTGGATTCACCACGCCCAACACGGTTGGCTCTACGCCGCCGGAGGGGATGCCTCCAGTGCCTGGCTTTGGAGCCCCAAACAGGAGTGGCTTTGGACAGGCCCCGGTATTTACCCACACCTTTACCGCAACTCGGATGCCGCGTGGGTCTATTTCATGGCTCCCGCCCTCCCACGCAAAGTTTATTACAACCACTCGACCCAAGGCTTCGAAGAAGAAAATTAATCTATTTTCCTTCTCTGGGTCTTGATGAGACTTACCCATTATGATTCGCCCAATTTTTGCAAACCTCCTGTTATTACTTATGGGAGGTTTTCTTTTTTCCGCCTCCCTCCCTTACTCCGGTAAACTCTCCCAGCGGGGAGTAAATTTCGAGGGCACTGTCCGCTTTGCCTTCCAGGTTGTTGATGCCAACCAAACCATTCACTGGCAACACGACGATGAGAGCAACGCCACCATCCCTGTATCTGTGGCAAACGGGCGATACTCGGTAAACTTGGGCGGGCAGGGGATGAACCCTTTGCCCGGTGATTTATTTCTTTCCAAAAGAAAATTGTTTCTGCGGGTAGCCGTGAATCTGCGGGACGGAAATGGCTTGCAGTTGCTCAGCCCCGATCAAGCCATCACCAGCGTTCCCCACGCTCTCACTGCTGATCTTGCCGCCTATGCCCAAAAGGCTGCTCTTGCTGAAGCCGTAACCGATGGGGCGATTACCCCAAGGATGCTGGATGAGCGAATTCAGAAGAAATTGGATGCCAATCTCAGTATTCCCGCCGGCTTTGTCACTCCACGCATGCTCTCGGATAAATTATTGCGTGATCTCAACCGTACGATCACACACACGGATCTATCCCCCCAGATTAAAGCGGACCTCAACCGCACCATCACCCCTCAGATGCTTCAGCCATCGTCCATCACCACGGCCCAGTTAAATGAGCAGGTTTTAAAGTATCTCCGCCCTGAGGTTATGCAGTCCCCGGAGGCCCCGGGCCTTGTGTTTCACGGGCAGCGGGTCATCTTACAATCCCGGGCGGAGGGGAAGTATTTATCTTACCAGTGGTACAGGGACGGGGAGGCGATCCCCGGAGCCACCCAGAAGCGTTATGTGATACCGGATGTAAACGGCAGTTTGCACGATGGGAATTACACCCTGGTGGTGAGCAATGATTTTGGCACGGTGACGACACCGGCAACCGAATTAAAAGTGGACGCGACCCCGCCTTATCACACCGTGTCCTCGATTGGGCTGGAAATGATTTTCTGCCCCCCGGGCACCTTCACCATGGGCAGCCCTGCCAATGAGCCCGGCCGTGGCGGGGATGAGTCCCCGCATACGGTCACCCTGACCCATGGGTTTTACCTGGGTAAGTATGAGGTCACCCAGGCCCAGTACCAGACGGTGATGAATGGGAACAGCGAGGGCTTGGGTGCGGACCCCAGCCAATTTAAGGGAAGCAA
>Ga0206123_10002967_pt1 | contig 14338 bp, 22 predicted proteins | sample Helgoland_Spring_2_FD_160086 | JGI IMG/M metagenome (GOLD analysis project Ga0206123, IMG submission 160086) | Pelagic subsurface seawater microbial communities from Kabeltonne, Helgoland, North Sea - Helgoland_Spring_Bloom_20160316_1 | ecosystem: Environmental > Aquatic > Marine > Epipelagic ...
GGGGTTACTTCACCACCTACACCAGTAATGGTTATGTTTACTGCTGACCTACCACTATTAGCTTTCTCTTTATCAAAATAACTTAGTGGTAATAATCTATCTGTTAGTAGTTTCCATGCTGCTGCTTGGTGTTTGTGTTCATCATCAAGGGCAGCATCTAGTATAGTATCTAAGACTCTACGAGATTTAGGCGAAGATAACATTCTAGCTTTATACTCATTAATAATCTCAGCATCTCCACTGGGTCTGCCAAGTTTATTTCTGTTGCCTTTTTTCTTACTAAGTACAGTGCTACCTTTAGGTCTACCAACTTTTCTTTTTGTTGATTCCATTATTTTTTCATCATTTTAGTTAGGGATTGAACACCGAATGAAGCAGCGAATACAATACCAACTGCTGTCTTATAGAAATCAGGCATAGCTTCTAGGGCTGTGAAACCCCTCATTACTACATCTTCGTTACCTGTAAAGGCGAGGATAAGTGGTATTGATACTAGGATAGTCAACCACTCGTCTTTCCACGAAGAGGCTGAGGCTTTAGCCATAGTGTTATTCCACTCCATCTCACCATTAGCTACTTTTCTTTTAATCTCAGCATCAGCTTTCACTTCAACCAGTTTGGCTTCTTGTTTAGCTTTAGATTGTTCTACTTTTCCTTTAACGAAAGTAGAAGCTAAACCAACAAGTGGTGTAATTAGTTGTAACATTTAGTTTCCCATGTAGTTAATTGATTAACAATATACGCCCTGTTTAAGCATATGGTTATCTATTAAGTTCTTAGTAAACTTAATGATCGTTGTAACCCATCTATTACAACCTTATAACTAAGTAAATAATTAAGGGCTTATTATAGCATATTTTTAAACAAAAGTCAAGTCTTTTTTTACAATTCTTTAAACTAATTACATTTATTAATTGATTTATTAACTATTATTAATTAAACTCATAATACCCTTTACACTATATTATCTCTATACTTTTGAAACATTGTAACAAAACTTTATTTGTACATTTCCCCAACTCACTTTTACTCTTTTTTGTATATGGGTGGGTACTATATACTTGGCAGCTTTGCTGACAGCCCCCCACTCCCTCTTTATTTGACATATTTTTTTTGTAATTGATTATCATTTACATTGTTGAATGATTATCATTATCATTAGGACAATAGCTCAAAATATTACTATAAATTGATAGATGTAACCTATAAATTAAGAGTGAATATATAAAGATAGTAGCCTATATAAAAAATATTACTTATATATACTACATTACCTATACAGCTACAAGCCACGTCACAGCTACATTTGACAAGTATTGAGTATATTTATTTATATTTATTTAAGTTTTTTTTGTAAAAAGTGTTGCAATTAAAAATTAATAGGTATAGCATTCGTTTTGAGAGTTACGGAATGATTTGAAAAGAGAAAGAGGTACTTGTCCTAATAGACCATGGTCTATCCATAAAGGGCAAGCGTTCAAATCAAACAGTAACTCTACCTAGAATGCCCTGACGATACAGCCCTAGTGCCATGGCAACAAGCTGAAAAACAAGGATTCCATTCAGGATAGTAACCTAGCCTTAAGCTGAGCTATGCTTAAAATTAAAGGTTATAACCTTTTAGGGTAGAATGATAATTTATTTATCAGTTTGTCTTACTTATAGCAATTTTTTTATCAGGTCTATTTGTAAGATTGGTGTTAACCTATTTATTATAATCGTCTGTATTAATTTTTATGTGTACTTTGTTCTAAGGTTAGGCAGAGGAAAATTTTTAACAATACTCTCTAAGCTTTTATATTGGCTTAGGGAGTATGATTAAACATTTACTTAAAGAGAGAGAGGTTTTACAATATGAAAAGACGCAACAAAATGTATAGTTATGAGGAGCTATTTAGAATTGCTCGTGCTTACTATAAAGACAACGGCTTCTGTACTGTTGTCGCTGTTACTCATGCAAGCTTAGTCGGTTTCGGCAAAGCATTCAACATTATGAAAAGGTACGGCAGGAAAACAGGTCAAGGTACTTTCAAAGAAATTTGGAATAATAAGAAAATGCATGAAGAGCTAGGATTTACTGCTACACTGTTGGCGGGTACAGACAGCGATTACAGGCACCTACACCATGAAGATTTGGGTACAGTTTGCCAAGTGGTAAAAGGTCTTGGCGAAGGTTCTTTCTGGTTACTGGTCAAGGGTCATATCATACATGTTGAAGATGGCAAAGTGATGGACTGGGTAAAAAGTAACTCAAGAAGAAAAGTTCAAGGAGTTCTACAAATCAACAGACATTTTGAATACAATTTAACTAACTAAAAAGGGAAGTATTATTATGATTAAATATATTGCAACAGTAAAAACTTGGCGTGATAAAATAAATGGCAACACCTATTGGTCTGCTAATGTTGAAGATGTGGAAAATGATAGGAATTATATTTTCCCTTTTCAATATGGTTATGATAACCAATCTGAACACGTTATTAAAAGAGCTTTAAATATTAAAGATGAACTCGAAGAAAATTCTATTATTGAATTTACTAGATTGGAGGGTTGTTTAAAAAGAGAAGTCAAACAACATGGAGAATGTGACGAAGATATGTTAACTAGTGCAGGATACTACTTACAAGACTAATTAGCTTAACTGATGAGAGGTATATCCTCGAAACTATCGCCTATTGGCGGTAGTCTTAAGCAAAATAATAAAGGATTAGTTATGAAAATATACACAGCTCAAATCAATAGCTTTGGCAACGTCATTGTATGCGGAGATGACATACCACGAAACAGCTACAGAATTATATTTAAAGGCAGTTATAAAGATTGCTTAAAACTAAAATAAATGGAGATATTAAAATGGAAGAGTTAAACCTAATGGATATACTGGACGATATTGGGGCTAGTATTGGAGATATAGATTGTATTAACAGGGTACTAATTCAAATAGAAACTAACAGCACTGGGGAAGAATAAATATGAGCAACATTATAATTGATATAAATGAAGATTACTTACAAGATGCAGTACACCAATTAATATGGAAACATACAAAAAGTTGGGTAGAAAACAAGGGAGTTAAAAAATACGCTAGACCAAATCAAATTATATTAAACTGTTGGGCAGTGTGGGATAACGATTATCGTGATCCTGAGTTAGTAGCAGAACAAGAGCTACCATTCTCTATAATGTGTGGTCGTGTCGTACTGAGTGATAATGTTGATAGAAGTATAGGTTTTGAAGGTGTAGACGAGTTTTGTTATAAGTGTGAGGATAGACATTTAGATGGGTCTGAAACAGCACCAGATAAATTATCATTCATTATTGAATTTAACTACAAAGACAAACAAGATAAGAGTGAGTTTGATTTAGATAAAAGAGTTTTATTTGATACAGAAATACAGGTACTAAACGAGAAGAAAAGTAGTGTAACTTCACTCTGACGATCTGGGTTGGTGACCTAGTGAAACCCTCGCACATAGAGGGTAAGTGATAACCAATTTAATAAAAGGGAATAAACATTATGAAAAAGAGAACTGTAACAATAAATAAAGCTGATAGTCTTGTATCTATTAAAGTAATAGAGCCTAAAGCAACCTACCCGAGTCCTTTGGCACCTATGCCAGTAGTAAAATGCTCTTGGGAAGATTACAAAAAAGGGGGAGAGATTGCTAACGCTAAAGGCAGGAAATAAACTAATCTGCATAAATTCACTCTGACGAGAGCTAGTTAGTGACTAGCCGAAACGCTCGCAGTTAGAGCGTCAGTGATAACTAACTTAAAAGGATTATATAAAATGAAATTAAACAAAAAACAAAAAACTTACTTAATAAACATTGTTGATAATTGTAAGGATAAAAGCGATTTAATAAGGGTATGGTATAACGCAATAGACTTTCATCATGAAGAGATGGAAAAATTAGGTAAACCGCACGAACAATTATTGAGCGTTCAAGAAATGTTTATTACTGATTATTGGAATCAAACAAAATTTTTAAATTCACAATTTTAAACTAATGGAGCAATACAAAATGAATAAGAAAGAAGCAAATAAACTATTAGATCAATGTCTGGATTATAGATTACAAGTAGCGAGATTAGAAAAAGATTGGGTCAAAGAACATGACGACAAGGAAGCAATAAAAAGAGAGTTTGCAATCTATAAAATCATGACTCACTTTATCAATAATGGAGTAGATGCTGACTTAGCTAAAGTACTAGCTACTGATGCTTATAACGAAGCTAAAGGGGATTTATAACAATGAAGGACTACAAACACATGAGGCTCACTGAAGAGCCTCTCAAAGTAGAATTAAAACACTACTTGATAAGCCTTCTCTTATTAGCTATACTATGTATAGACAAAATTTAAAAGGGGAATGAAGATGAGTAAATATAGATTTGAAACGGGTACTTTATTTGAATACAACGAAGAGCAAGACGCTTATGTAGCATGTTTTACCGACTACAGAGCAGACACTAAAGCGAAAGCAATAAAAGCTTACGAGGAGAATGAAGATGAATGAAGAAGTGTTTGGAATATCAAGAGATGAGATGATACAAAATGGTGTATCTCTTTATATGTATGACTTTGAAGAAGCAGAGTGGGCAACAGTGGAGTGTACTGAAGATCTTGATATAGAAATTCTAGTACATTCAGATGGAGAGATTAACGACTCAGGTCACAACCTATTAGTCTTAGTTAATCAACCCTCTGCTAGTATAGAAGATGCTTACATGACAATGTTAAGCGTTGATTATGATGATTTTGTGGGAGAGTTACTATGAATAAATTAGGTTATGTAACTACTACACCTAAGACATTACAAAAAGCATTCGGTGAACCTGAAGTGTTGAATGGTGACACTAGTTTGTGGTATGAAGCTAAGTTTTATGATGGTGGAGAGCCTATCAGAGCATACGTTTATCTACTCAATGAAGCTAATGCTATACCTAAGCACGACAAAGTGTTTAAGTTTAGCGTAGGTGGTGATAATGATGCTTTAGATTATGTTTATCAAGCTATTGAGAAAGCTAAAGAGCTATGAAAATTTACACAAAGGAGAAATATTATGAGTAATTTAACAGATCACGACAAGTTTATATACAAAACTTCATTTGATGAATGTGGAGATGAAAGAATTAAAGAACGATTTGAGGAAATGATTAATGACCCAGATTGGAGGAGACAGGTTTTGTATAAAATAAATAATAAAAACCCATTTTATTTTTATGATTGTTATGTAAATGATTCTGACCCAGAGGAAGGTTTTGTTTTTGAAGAGGCTATGTTAGATGAAGCAATAGAAAATATAAAGGAGTACGGATAATGAACAATAAAGTAAAGTTAAACACTGGTGACTTTAGGTTTTTCGATAAAGATACTCAAGATAATATATTGAATGCCTTTATAAGCTACAAGGACTACGATTTTGAGCAGTTTATGGAGGGCTTTGTGGGTGAGGTCAATGGAGATAGCTTTGACCCCCAGAAAGAGGAATTAGAGGGTAACAGGGATTTTGCAGAAGGTTACACTTGTGCAAAAGAGCAGTCTGAAATTTTCTTAGTTGACGTAAAGGTAAAATAATTATGAACACATTACAAAAAGAAGTTCTTAAGCTAACAGTTCAAGGCAAAAATTACTTTGAGATAGCTGAGGAATTAGACATAAGACATGGCTTAGTTTATGTAATTACTAAGCAACTTTTAAAACTTACAGGTTGCAAATCTAAACCATTTCTGGTAGAATGGTATATAAAGAAAGGAAATAAACCAACATATCAACTAATAGAAATAAGTTTAAACCAAGATGTAAAAGTAATTAAAGATAATATATCACTACCTGAGTTTGTAGAATTTTTTAAAGACTACAAACAAATAGAAGGTAAGCAACTCCATTTAACCAACGATAACCACAGGTGCAGATATGGAAAAATATAGAGATATTAGAGATATTGGGATCACTTCTCACAAGATTGGTTGCCCTGAATGTGGCTCTAGTGATGCTAATCAAGTGTATAAATATGCTAGTAAACCTGATGACAGTTACTGTTTCGCTTGTCAAACATATTTCCCAAATAATGATGGCTTGGACAAAGTAGTACCAATAAAACAAAACATTAACACAACTTACGAGGCTAAGGTAATGAAAGGACTAGATGAGATTAAAAAATTACCTATCCTACCTATCCCAGACAGGGGAATAACCAAAGAGGTAGCAGAGAAATACAGGGTAAGGGCAGGGCTATCTGAACAAGATGGTAAAACAATAACTCACTTGTATTGTCCTGACACATTAGATGGGAAGCTAATAGGTTTTGAGTGCAAAGAAACTAAGAATAAAAAGTTTCAATCAATAGGTTCTCGCAAGGGTTCCTTTGACTTATGGGGTTCTTGGACTTGTAATGGTGGCAACAAGTTGTTTATCACTGAAGGTCGCCTAGATGCAATGGCACTTCATCAAACCATAGAGAAGCTAACTCCAGAGAAGTATCAGCAATATAAACCCAGTGTAGTCAGTCTTACAAGGGGTGTAAGCAATGCTAACAAAGATTTACTTTCTACATCTAACCAAGAGTTGTTGGCTAAGTACAAGGAAGTTATCTTAGTCTTTGATAATGATGAGGCAGGGAAGCAAGCGGTTAAGGAATGTCTTAAAGTTATGCCACTATGTAAGGTTGCAAAACTACCACTTAAAGATGCCAATGAAATGGTGATGAAGGGCAGGGACAAAGAGTTGTATGAAGCCTGTCTATTTAATGCTACTAGTATTAGACGCGGAGAGATTATTGAGGTCAATGATGATCTAATTGCCAAAGCATTAGCAAGACCAGAGAAAGGGTTGTCTACTTGTTGGAGTACTCTAGACAAGATAACTCACAATGGCATACTAAGACCGAACTCCATAGTTGTGTTAGCCAGTTACGCTAAAGCGGGCAAATCAGAATTTAAAAACCAACTAGTTAAGCACATAATTATAGAGCATAATAGACCAGTGGGTGTTTATGATTTAGAAGTAGCACCCATAAAATCTCTTAAACAAATAGCCTCTAAGTTAGCAGGTACAAACTTCTTGTTGCCTGATAACTCTTATGACGATAGGTTGTTAGCGTCTACATTAGATAGGTTTAAGGGTAAGCTATTCTTGTATGATCGGACAGGCAGTAGAGATTGGCAAGATATTAAAACCTGTATGATAGAACAGCACTATCAACTAGGTGTATGTGAGTTTTTTCTTGACCCACTAACAGCACTAATATCTAGGTTCAGTAGTTCAGAAGCTAATGATAAACTTAATGAGATAATGACTGACATTGCTGATCTGGTCAGCACTTATCCTATCACTATCATATGCTTCAGTCATGTTAATCCACCCAGTAAGGGTAGTAAGAGCCATGAAGAAGGTGGTAAAGTTCTGTCTGGACAGATGACAGGCTCTAGGGCTATTGAAAAATGGAGTCATATTGGCTTGGGGTTAGAGCGTAATAGGTCAGCAGAGTGTCCTCCAGAAGAGGTTAATCACTCTCAAGTAAAAATCCTATATGATCGTGAGCATGGTACTAGTGGTACAGTAGATATGTTTTATAACCAAGATACTACTGAGTACTTGGAAACAATTAAAAGGAAGTGGTAATATGAAAGAAATAGTTTTTGACATAGAGTGTAACGGAATTAATCCAGACACAATACATTGTATGATAGCTAATGGAGAAGAGGTAGATAAAACTTTCTTTAAAAACCTTACCAGTGATGATGTACTTATCGGTCATAACGTAGTCCGATATGATATTCCAGTACTAGAGAGGTTGTTAGGCATCAAGATCAAGGCTCAACTAATAGATACTCTTAGCCTCAGTTGGTATTTGTATCCGCACTTGGTCAGACATGGCTTAGAACAGTGGGGTGAAAGATTAGGGATTGCTAAACCTACTATTACTGATTGGGATAACTTAACAAAGGAAGAGTATGTTCACAGATGTAAAGAAGATGTGAAAATAAATACTAAGCTGTGGGATACAATGAAGTCTAAGTTAAGTAAGATTTATGAAGGTGACTATCAACCCTTAGTTAAATACCTATCCTTCAAGATGAAGGTTGCTAGGTTGCAGGAAGTTTCAAAATGGAAACTAGATGTTGACAAAGCTGAGAAGTTACTGGTTGACCTAGAACAAAAAGACAAGGAAGCTATTGATGAATTGTCTAGGGTCATGCCTAAAGTTCCTAAAACAGCTAAAAGAAACAAGCCTAAGCTCCCATTTAAACAGGACGGAAGCCTATCACAATCTGGTCAGCGTTGGAAAGTATTGACAGAAGCTAATGGATTTACTGTTGATTATGATTTACCAATAGAAGAAACAGTAGGAATGGACGAGCCTAATCCCTCTAGCTCTAAGCAAATTAAGGATTGGTTGTTTCAGTTGGGTTGGAAGCCAACGACCTTTAAGTATCTAAGAGGTGAGGGGTTTGGAGAGGAAAGAAAGATACCTCAAGTCAAAACTAAAGAAGGTGAGTTGTGTCAATCAGTCAGGAGGTTATCCGAGCTACACCCAGAAGTCCTAGTTCTCGATTCTATGGCAGTTGTTAAGCATAGAATAGGGTTGGTAAGGGGGTTACTAAAGAACGTCCAGAATGGCTTTGTAGAGGCTTCTATACAAGGTTTAACTAACACTTTGAGGTACAAGCACGCTGTATGTGTTAATCTACCCTCCGCGAGAAAGCCTTACGGATTAGAAATTAGAGGGTTGTTAGTAGCAAGAAATGGCTATCAGTTATTAGGGTCGGATCAATGTTCTCTAGAGGACAGAGTCAAACAGCATTTCGTTTGGGAGCATGACCCTGAGTATGTTAAAGAATTAAGTACACCAGACTTTGATCCACATCTTGACCTTGCATTAACTGCTAAAGCTGTTACTCAACAAGAAGTGAAAGATTACAAGAGCGGTAACAAACTTGAGAGAGTAACCAATATTAGGCATCAACATAAGTCTGCAAATTATGCTTTACAATATGGCTGTGGTGTGGGGACGTTATCTAAAAACTTAGGGGTTACCAAAGCTGAAGCTACAAAATTATCTGAAGCGTACTGGGAACGTAACTGGAGTGTTAAGGCTATCAGTGAAAGTATGGTAACTAAAGTAGTTGAAGATAGTACATGGCAGTTTAACCCTGTGTCTAAACTTTGGTACTCATTACGAAGTGATAAAGACAGGTTCAGTACATTGTGTCAAGGGACTGGAACTTATTTGTTTGATATGTGGTTGGGGTTTATACTTCAGAAACGTGAACAGATAACTGCTAACTTTCATGATGAAATTATACTTGAGATTAAAAAGGGGGAAGAAGAAAATGTTAAAGAATTGTTAGAAAAAGCTGTACAAAAGGTAAATAGTATGCTAAAATTAAATAGAGATTTAGAAATTGATATGCAATTTGGAAGTGATTATAGTAAGATACATTAAACTTAAACTAAACGGAGAAGTAATATGGTAATGGAATATACTAACTTAAAAGAAGGTGAACATGAAGCTAGATTAGCCTATGTAGCTGGCTTAGGTTTACAGAAGCGTGAGTACAAAGGTGAGGTTAAGCCACCTTGTAAACAAATATCTTTGTGCTTTGAAGTATTAGGTTCAACTGTAAAGATTGATGGTGTCGTTAGACCTAGAACCATTTGGCATAAAGGCTTTAATGTATTCGGTAAGATGTCAGGATTATCTACTGAGTATGCTATGTACAAAGCCTTCGTACCTACTGCTGAAGAGGATACAACTGCTGATTGGGAATCAGTATTAGGTGAACCAGTAAACATAATCATTAAGAATGAGGAAAAAAATGGCAATGTTTATGATACTGTTACAGGTGTTACCTCCATACCTAGTAAGTATAGAGATAGTGTAGATGAAAGTACAATTACTAACCAGTGTGTTGGTGATGCTGAAGATGCAGATAGCCCTGCTATTAAATCTTTGTTTGGATTGGCTAGATGGAAGCATGGTAATAGGTTGGCGACACAAACTAAACCAACTGAAACTAATGATCCAGTTGTAGCTGAAGATGAAGTTAACTTTGATAATGATGTACCCTTTTAGTATGAGGCTTTTAATTGATGGCGATATAATTTGCTACAGAGTGGGTTTCGCTAGTCAAAGTACGGATAAGGAAACGGGGTTAGTTGAAGCTGACCCCTTACCTCATGCACTACACTCTACTAAACTGTACGTTAATCAAATCATAGAGGACTCAGGTTGTACTGAATACAATATCTATCTCACACCTAAGACAACATTCAGAAATAAAGTTAGGGACGATTACAAAGCTAATAGGAAGGATAAACCTAAACCAGTACACATCAAAGCAATAAGAGATTACTTAATCAACACTTACAAAGCTAAGGTTGTTCAAGATATAGAAGCTGATGATGCACTGGGCTTAAGTCAAAACCCCTATACAATAATTGCTAGTATAGATAAAGACTTGTTGATGTGCGAAGGAAAGCATTATAATTTTGTAAAAAAAGATTTTACAAATGTAACTAAAGAAGAAGGTACTAGGTTCTTTTATCAGCAAATGATAACTGGTGATACCTCGGATAACATTCTAGGTATTAGAGGTCTTGGTAAAGTTAAGGCAAGTAAGTTATTAAAAGACACTGCAAGAAAAGATTGGGACAATATGATTATTGATCTTTACATAAAAGAATTTGGATATGAGGAAGGTCGTAACAGGTGTGTTCAAAACAGTCAGCTCTTGTGGATATTACAAAGAGATAAACAAATGCCAATGGACTTCAGCTATGAACAAATACAGAAGTAAATACGAAGCTAATATAGCTAAAGACCTGACAGATAGAAACATTAAGTTTGATTATGAAACTATTAAGTTACCTTACTTTATCAGTAAAAAAGGAAAGTGTAGTTTATGTGCGTCTGGTATAGTGTTTGTTAGTAAGACTTATATACCTGACTTTATAATAGGTTCACTTATTATCGAGGCTAAAGGAAGGTTTGTAAGTTCCGATAGAACAAAGATGTTAGCTACCAAAGAAGCAAATCCAAATTTAGATATTCGTATGTTGTTTATGAGAGATCAATGGTGTACTAAAAAGAAAAGAAAGAAGTATTCAGATTGGTGTAACGACCATAATATTAAGTTTGCTTTTGGTACATCTGTACCATTAAGTTGGATTAAGGGGAGAAAGTAGCCATGCAAAAAGAAGAGGTTATGTTCTGTTTGTTTTGTGGGACTCATAACCCAGAGTTTGTTACAGTAGACTACACTAGGGAGTGTCAGTCTTGTATAGATGGTGTAGTGGTATCAAGCTATGAAGTCATAGACCTTATCAATAGTCTTAAAAGTAAAGGGCTTATTACAGAAGATATGCTTAGTTGTGTTTCTGATGAAGATTATGAAAGGAAAGAGTTAGACTTTGATGATGACATACTTTCCATTGAAGAGGCTATAGCAAGAGATGATGCACTAAGAGATATGTACGATTATTAATTAAAGGAGAAATATCATGAAGATAGCAATTATTCCAGACACCCAAGTAAAACCTGACGTACCACTCGACCATTTGCTTTATGCTGGTAAGTACATAGCAGATAAAAAACCAGATGTGATAGTACACTTAGGAGATCATTGGGATATGGAAAGCCTATGCTCTTATGACAAAGGTAAGAAATCATTTGAAGGACGTAGGTATAAGAGAGATATAGAGGCTGGTAATTTAGCCATGGATTTATTTTTAGAGCCTATCAAGACAGAGCGTCTTAGGTTAAAAATAAATAAGAAGAAACAATGGAAGCCTAGAATGGTATTTACTATTGGCAACCACGAGCAAAGAATTGAAAGGTGTATTGAGAATGATGCTGTGCTTGAAGATTGCATTGGTTACTCTGATCTTAACTTAGATGATTGGGAAGTAGCTGATTACTTAGAGCCTGTTGTTATAGAGGGTGTAGCATTTGCTCACTTCTTTACCTCTGGTGTTATGGGTAGACCTGTATCTTCAGCTAGAGCTATGCTAACTAAGAAGATGATGAGTTGTGTAATGGGTCATGTACAAGATCGTGATATTGCTTATGGTAAACGAGCAGACAACGTAAGACTAACCAGTATATTTGCTGGTATGTTTACTCAACATGATGAAGGATACTTAGGTAATCAAGGTAACAGTTCTTGGAAAGGTATTTGGTTATTAAATGAAGTAAAGAATGGTAGTTTTGACGAATTACCTGTATCAATAGATTACTTAAAAAATAAATACGGAGGATAAGATGACTAAAATTGTTAAGGGTGTTAGCAACTTTCAATGGGGTGGAGATCACTATAGAAAACTACCTATCCAAGTATGGGATTTTATTGCTGCTAACAAACTAGATTATTTCCAAGGTAATGTAGTTAAGTATGTATCAAGATACAAAGAGAAAAATGGCTTAGAAGATTTAAAGAAAGCTAAACATTACATAGATAAAATTATTGAAAACGACTATACGGAGTACGAAAAATGAACCAGTACCAACAGTACATAGCACTATCAAGATACGCAAGATGGATACCAGAACTAAACAGAAGGGAAACTTGGAAGGAAACAGTTGATAGATATATGCAGAATGTTGTATCTGATAAGGTAAGTAAAGATATTTACAAGCAACTAGAAGATGCAATCTACAATCTAAATGTTATGCCAAGTATGAGGGCAATGATGACCGCTGGTGCAGCAATGGAACGAGATAACACTTGTGCTTACAACTGTAGCTACTTAGCAGTAGATGACCCTAAATGTTTTGATGAAGCAATGTTTATATTATTGTGTGGTACTGGTGTTGGATTCTCTGTTGAGCGTCAGTACATTAGTAAGCTACCAGAAGTCCCTGATGAGCTATACAAGAGCGATACTACTATAGTGGTTAGTGATAGTAAAGAAGGGTGGGCTAAAGCCCTTAGACAGCTAATCTCGCTGTTGTATGCAGGTGAGATACCTAAGTGGGATACACATAAGGTACGACCTGCTGGTGCTAAGTTAAAAACATTTGGTGGTAGAGCATCTGGTGCTGAACCATTGGAGGATTTGTTTAGGTTTACTTGTGAAACATTTGTAGCAGCAAAAGGTAAGAAGCTATCTAGTATACAATCCCATGACTTGATGTGCAAGATTGGAGAGGTAGTGGTAGTAGGTGGTGTTAGAAGGTCAGCAATGATTTCTCTATCTAACTTATCTGATGATCGTATGCGTCATGCTAAGTCAGGTGATTGGTTTGTCTTAAACCCACAACGAGCTTTGTCTAATAACTCTGTATCATACACAGAGAAACCTGATATGGAAACCTTCTTGCGTGAGTGGACTGCTCTTGTAGAGTCTAAGTCTGGTGAGCGTGGTATCTTTTCTAGGGTTGCATCTAAGAAGCAAGCAGCTAAGAATGGTAGACGAGAGGTTGACCATGAGTTTGGGACAAATCCTTGCAGCGAGATAGTGCTACGACCAAACGAGTTTTGCAATTTAACAGAGGTTGTAGTTAGAAATGATGATGACCTTGATACCTTAACTAACAAGACAAGACTAGCAACTATTTTAGGTACTATACAGGCTACCTATACTAAGTTCCCTTACCTAAGAAAGATATGGCAACGAAACACTGAAGAAGAAAGGTTGCTTGGTGTTAGTATGACAGGGATTATGGATAACAAGTTAGTATCTACAGGTAAAGATGCTAAAGAAATATTGGAGCAACTAAGAGATGTTTCTATACAAACTAATAAAGAATTTAGTAAAAGATTGGGGATTCCACAATCTGCTGCTATTACTTGTGTTAAGCCCAGCGGTACTGTTAGCCAGCTTGTTGATGCTAGTAGCGGGATTCATACTAGACATAGTCATTTTTATATACGAACAGTTAGAGGTGACAACAAAGACCCCCTCACAAGATTCTTAATAGATAGTGGTGTACCAGCCGAACCTTGTGTTATGAAGCCTGACACTACTACTGTGTTTAGCTTTCCTACTAAAGCACCTAGGGGGGCTGTAACCAGAGATGACTTAAATGCTATTGAACAACTAGAAGTCTGGTTGATGTATCAAAGACATTGGTGTGAACATAAGCCCTCAGTTACTATTACTGTACGAGAGCATGAGTGGTTGGAAGTAGGAGCATGGGTGTTTAAACACTTTGATGAAATGAGTGGTGTATCATTCCTTCCTCACAGTGACCACTCTTACAAACAAGCACCCTATCAGGAGATAGAGCAAGACGAATACAAAGAACTTAATAAGTTGATGCCTAAAGATATTGATTGGGAGAAACTATCTGAGTATGAGGTAGAAGATACTACTGTTGGTTCACAGACT
>Ga0206123_10002972_pt1 | contig 14328 bp, 14 predicted proteins | sample Helgoland_Spring_2_FD_160086 | JGI IMG/M metagenome (GOLD analysis project Ga0206123, IMG submission 160086) | Pelagic subsurface seawater microbial communities from Kabeltonne, Helgoland, North Sea - Helgoland_Spring_Bloom_20160316_1 | ecosystem: Environmental > Aquatic > Marine > Epipelagic ...
GAGAAATATCGCCAAATATACGTATTCTTTTATATGGATAGGCAATTAGAATTCGACACTTAGTGCAAATGGTTATTACGCACTCTGTACCTTGTTTGAAACAAGCGGCTTGAAAGGGAAGGGCTTGAAAACACAGGGAACATAAATCTGCTTTAACGTGAAGCAGCAGCGGACAGGTCCCACAATGGCAAAAACACACCCAGCGCCAGCACGAGAATCATGGCGCCAATACCGATAATCAGTACCGGCTCAATTGCATCGGCTAATCCTTTGAGTTCATAGTCGACTTCCTGTTCATAAAAATCCGCCGCCTCCGCTAACATCTCATCAACCCCACCGGTCTCTTCCCCGACACTGATCATCTGTAAAACCAGGGGTGTAAATAGCTCTGAGGCGACCGACGCATTCAAAAAGCTTTCGCCACTTTCTATGTGAAAACGCATTTCTCGCACAAAGCCTGCCATATAGTCGTTACCAAGTGCATAACTAACAATATTTAGCCCCTGCACAATTGGCACACCAGACTTCAGCATCATCGAAAAGGAGCGGCAAAATCTGCCTAAATGAATCCGCTCAAACAGTTTGCCGACAATCGGTAATCGCAGTTTCCATCGATGCCAGATCAATCGCCCGGCATCGGTTGCAACCCAGCTTCGAACACCCAAAAAAACTCCCACAAATCCACCTAACAGAAATGGCCAATAGGCGAGCATAAAACCTGAAAATGACATCAACAGCTTTGTTTGCCAGGGCAATTCAGCCCCCATCTTTTCAAAAACCCCGGAAAATGCAGGCAGCACAAACATATTGATAATGACCAGGCCAATCGACATCGCAATGATCACAAAGGTTGGGTATCGGGTAGCCGACTTGATTCGCTTTCTCGTTTCCCGTTCCAATTCAAGATAGGTCGCAATCTGCTGAAATGACTCGTCCAATCGGCCGCTATTTTCGCCGACATGAATGATCGAAATATAGAGGTCAGAGAATACCTCTTTGTGCTCACTCATCGCGTGAGCGAGAGGATGTCCCCCCTCGAGCTCTAACGCAATTTCCCTTATGGTATCTTTCAATTTTTCGTTAGTAGATGACTCCACCAACCCGTTTAATGCGCGGAGTAATGGAATCCCGGCTTTCGACAGACTGTACATCTGGCGACTAAACATGATGAGTTCTTCGATTTCGATATTTCTGGAACGAAAGATTGAACCCAGGTCCAGATCACCACTGGACTTGTCTTTTACCTTTTCAATTGATATCGGGGTCAAGCCAGAACCAATTAACTCGGTCGCTGCTAGATCATCGCTGGCCGCTTGAATCTTGCCTACTATGGTTTTTCCATTAACATCGCTCACCCTGTAGGCGTATGTGCTCATTGCAGTTCAGCACCGGTTGCTCTCATCCGGGTTTGTCCGGTTTGATGAAGCGTGGTTTCCAGGTCAGCATCCTCAAATTCCTCAACCTCACCGGCAACCCGTGCCACCTCCTCTATGGTTGTCTCCCCGCGCAGGGCATAGGCCATTGCTGCACGGTGCAGACGAACATAATTAGTATCACTTTGCGCCAGCGAATTTAGTCTGGCCGTATCACAGTCCCGGAGTGCCGATGCCATTTGCGGCGTAATTTCCAACATCTCAAATATACCGACGCGACCCAGATAACCGGTATTGTTGCAACGTGAACAACCTTTTCCTTTCTTAAACACTACTTTGGAGTCGGCGCCCGATGGGCTGGCAACATCAGCGTTACCGGCGACAACGCCTCGACCCATAATCCAGTTGAGATCAACCGCATCCGGTTCATATTCCACCACACAATAATCACAATTTTTCCTGATCAACCGTTGGGCAAGCACAGCTTTCAGGGAAGCAGCCACCAGGAAACCTTCAACCCCCATGTCTATCAAACGGGTAGCACTGGAGATAGCGTCACTGGTATGCAGAGTGGAAAGCACCAGGTGCCCCGTCATCGAAGCGCGTAGTGCGATCTGGGCCGACTCTTTATCCCGTATTTCACCAATGAGCATCACATCCGGATCCTGACGCAGTGCTACCCGTAACACAGTCGCAAAATCCAGGCCGATGTTAGTTCGAACCTGAACCTGATTGACTCTGGGCAGTCTGTATTCGACGGGATCTTCAGAAGTGATAATCTTTCGCTCAGGTGTATTAAGCTCACTTAGTGCACCATAAAGTGTCGACGTTTTACCGCTGCCGGTTGGACCTGTCACCAGTATTAAGCCATTCGGTTTTCTGATAAGTCGCTGAAACCTTTCCAACAGGTGCGCGGGCATACCAATTCGATTGAGGTCCGTCATTTGATTTGAGTGATCCAGTAATCTCATCACAACAGCTTCACCATACTGCAATGGCATTGTCGAAAGTCTCACATCAACCTTCTTACCTTTTACCTCGATTTCAAACCTGCCGTCCTGAGGCAGTCTTTTTTCAGATATATTCAGTCCACAGAGCAATTTCAGTCGTAAAACCAGTGCCGCAGCCACCCGGGTTTCTTTCATCACCTGTTCTTGCAAAACCCCGTCGACCCTTTGCCGAATCCGCAATACATCTTCGTCTGGCTCAATGTGAATATCCGACGCTTTAATCTGAACCGCATCTTCAAAAATTGAAGTTAACAGGCGTACAACCGGTGCGTCATCACCTTCCGCGGACAACTGGTCCAGTTTAAAAATTTCAGAATCATTGCCCAATGCCTCTTCCAATTCATGGGCATGGGTCTCGATGTCCTGGGTTCGCCGGTAAACAACATCCAGCGATGCCAGTAACTCACTCTCGCGCACAACGGCTTGTTTAACCCCACGACCCAGCAACCGGGAAAGCTCATCGACGGCATAGATGTCCATCGGGTCAGTCATACCGACCAGTAAGTCTTTACCCTGGTCTTCCAGGATTATTGCCCTGAACCTCCTCGCCATTATTTCAGGTAATTTGCGAATCAGATCAGCATCAAACTCAAATCTACCGAGGTCGACAAAGGGAATGTTCAGCTGCTTCGACAAAATCGTCAGCATCTCATCCTCTTCCACAAAACCCATTTCAGACAGCACTCTTCCCAATCGCTTTGCAGATACTTTTTGCTCCGCCAGCGCCGCCATCAACTGATCTTCAGTAATTGCACCTTGCTGGATCAGCAGATCACCAATTCTTATCTTTTTGGGGTGTTGGGACATCAGAACCCCAACTTGCTGATTCGTTGCAGCGAATCAGATACCTGGTTGTACTGCTCCTGCTCGTCAAGCACAATTGGCCGCACCAGAATAACCAGTTCACTTTGTTGTGAATTTCGCCGTTTTTGCGCAAACCCGAAACCAATACCCGGCACCTTACCTAATCCTGGCGCGCCAGATGTCTGATCACCCCCGGAAGATTTCATTAACCCGCCGATTACAATAACCTGATTGTTCTTTGCTCTGACGATACTATCAGACTCTCGAATGGTGCTCAGTGCAAGCGGCAGATTTACCGTATCATTACCAATAGTAACCAGTTTGGTCTGGTCATTTACCTCGCTAACAGTTGGGTGAATATGCAAAATAACATCACCCTTATGACTAATTTGCGGTGTCACATCCAGCGCAATACCCGAGAAGAATGGAGTCAGGGTCACACTCGGCGTGGTCGTTGTGCTTGTTCCAGTTGTTGTCGTCGACGTGACATTCGTGACATAAAATTCATCGGTGCCAACTTTTATCACCGCTTTCTGGTTATTGATCGTGGCGATTCTGGGGCTGGAGAGCACCTTAACGGCACCCTGAGTCTCTAACAGTTCCATGATGGCAGAAAAGTCAGTCAACTGTAGCCCGACACCAAAAACTCCACCTAATCCATCCTGGTTCTGTAATCGGGATCCATCAAGATCAAAACCAACGGAACCTCCCTCACCTCCATTAAATTGACCTAGTTCACTCCAATTAATACCGCTTTGAAACGATTGATTTAGCGTCACCTCCAGAATTTTGGCTTCGAGTATCACTTGGCGTTGCAGAGATAACTCGGACATTGCCAGGAAATTAGCAACTGATTCGATTTCGCTGGACATTGCCTTGACCACAATAACGCCCGCCTGCTCCATGACCACAACATTTCGCCCTTCGTCATCACCCACAATTGACTTGATTGCCTGTCTTAAATCTTCCCATAGTTCGGACGAATTTTCCGTGGTCACCCGTGATCCCACAACCTCGCTTCCACCCTGGTTATTATTATTGTTATTGTTGTTGTTGTTGTTGTTGTTATTCGAATTCTGATCAGTTGAACCATTAGTGCTGGTACCCGCTTCCATGATGCTGCCAGTACTAACATGCATTTCGGAGACGCCACGCCGTTGAAGATTCACATAGTCGAGCGAGAATATTCTGGTTTGTAACTCGTTAGGCATCACCCTGATAATATTGCCCGATAACTCAACATGGAGATTTTTGGTTTGCTGAAGCACCTGAAGTACATCGGCAATCAAAACCTGCCGCAACTCAAGACTAACCAGGCCCTGGATACGGGGATGCACCACCATGTTGTACGGGGACTCCTCAACAAGACTCATCAAAAATACGTCGATTGGCACATCGGTTGCGGCCACATCAAACCGATTTTTGTTTTTCAGAATTAAGGCCAGGCCGGTTTCCGCTTGTTCCATTTTCTCACCCGCAGGGGCAAGTGGCGCAGCAGGCAATGCAGGTACGGATGCGATCAGTGCCTGGATATCAGCATCTGCTGTGGACATGGGTACCAGGGTTGCACAACTACTCAATCCAAGTCCGACACAGCAAACCCAAAACACTCTAAAATTATTCCATCGCAAGTTTTTCATCAATATCCCTTTGCCTGGCCTGGTGCCAAATTCCATCATGTTGTTCTCGATTTTTTACGAACCAGCATTTTCATTGTAACGGTGACCCGTGATTTCCATGACCTGGCAGTTGCAGATAGAATTGTCGTCCTGCCCGGCTGAGAACAACTTCTTTTCGTGAAATTTGCTTAACCACATAGCCATCTATGTGATCAGCAACTCTGGTTCTTTTCCCATTGATGACCGCGATAGCCACTTCATCCCTGACGATAATCGCGCCTAGCGAAGGAAGAATTTCAGTGCCAGCGACCAAACCTTTACCCGAACCCGAGTGCATAGCACCTCCGTTTCCCGACGGATCTGTTGGGTCACGAAGAACCCCGGGTTCATCTGCGGCCGAACAAACTCCGGACAAAAACACCAGCATAAGCGCCAGAAATGTTTTGCTCATCGGGTTTATCAATTGCAGACTCACATGTCTTTTCATTTCACACACCCAACCAGTGCGGCTGTGCACTTAGCGTCTCAACCTTGATGGTCAAACTGCCGCTGGGATAGTTTTCAACTTCATAATCTAGAGAGTCCCACACAAAACGCCAGGGTCTGGACTCCACACTACGCAGATACTGAACAGAATTTGCAAAACTTCCCCGCAGTTGCAGAGAGATTCCGTGCCGATAAAGTTGCAATGGACGGCCAACCTGTGACGCGGCTTCGGTATTTTTTGTTGTCGCACCATCACTAATTTCAGGTGCAACAAGAAAGCGAGGTGGCAAATTTTCAAAAGCCACCAATTCCATATCACTTTGCGAAACCAGAGACTGAAGCAAACCGGGCATAACATCCGGGGACACCAGCAGGCTCGACATTTCCTCTAGCTGACGATCCAGTTCACTCACTTTTTGTCTTTGGACCACTAACGCCTGCTGGATTCTCGCTAATTCATTTTGCTCTTGCGGTTGATCGGTCAGTTTCTTCTGTAAGCTGATCTGGGTATTCGTCAGGGACACAACCCTGCGCTTGAGTTTTTCAGTCTCATTCATCACAGGTTCAAGCACAAACAGGTGCAACACAAAGACCACAACCACTGCCCCCGTTAACCCAATGAGAATCTGTTCTCGAAGGCTCGACTCCTCAAATTTATTTAGCAGTTCTCGGGGTTTGATCCTAGTCATCCTGGCGGTCCGTCCAACTGGTCACCTGGAACGAGACTCGCTGATCCAGTTCGGCTAATTGCACTTTTTTAAACACCATGCCCTTATAAGCGGGAGCATGACCTAGTTGCTCAAGATAAATTGGCACTCTATCTGCGGTAGATGCGGTTCCTGCCATCACAAATTCGGCAGGCGTTCCAGATGCACCCCCGCGATAACTGACTTTCTCAATCGCAACCCCTTGAACATGCTGGAAGGCCAATCCACTCAAGAATTCCGAAAACTGTATGTGTGAGCCCTTTTCACCCTGAGCCAGAAGTTCAACAAATTTTGTCTTTGCAATGCGTTCCTTGGTTGCGAGTTCAACCAGGGTGTTCGAATTCTGAATCTCGGCCGCATAATTAATGACCGGCTTTTCTGCGATCCTTCTTCGAACCGCTTCATTGGCAACTGTGATTTTTTCAGCTAAAACCAACTGCTTCTGTTGGGTATACAATTCGATACCCGCATATACTGCATATCCAAGTAGCAGCAATAGCCACACACCCGCCATGTAGGGAAAAACTGCTCGTGAAGTTCCAGCCCAGTCCAATTTTGTATACAGATTTATCTGCTGAATCATCTTTTTCGTCATCCTTGAAACATGCGTCAGTTCATTTTTCCGTTATCAATGAACTATTTGGGAATGCGCTGCACCTACAGCCGAAAAGCACTGATTTTGTAACTCGCCGGACATATCCTGCTTCACTTCAAACAGATCATTCAGATCCAGAACTGTGACATCTATGCCGAGCCGATCTTTCAAATGATTACCAACCAATGCTGAATCCAGCCGGGTAGGTCCTAACATCACATTTCGGATATTTCCCTTGTGAAGCTGACTATCGTAGTAATCCAGAGAACGTTGAATTTCCAGCAACAACTCATCCAGCAGTTCTTCCTGGCTGGCATCGTCGGCCATCTCGAGCATGGTTAGTCCTGACTCCACCTGACGGGTCAAGTATAAATTTCCACCCTGGCTCAAATTGATGGTGCCATCGCTGTTCCTCATGTGCAGTAGTGCCGCGCCTGCACCTTCAATATCAGCCTCAAGCAGGTTGACGATATTGCGCATCGCTAACTCGCAAATCTCTACTGACTTCACATCAACGGTTGCATCAAGCGCTGCCCGGGTTGCTTCCTCAACTACAGATTTTTCTGCAACAACCGCGTAGACCATGTTGTTGGAGCCTCGAAAGGCATCATCGGGTAATGAGAAACAATCAACCACTACCTCGTTAAGGGGACAGTTGAGCTGATCCTTTAGTTGCCACTTCACCGCATCACTCAAGTCAGCTTCATCAACATTGGGGCGTTGAACATAGAACAATTTGTACATCGACGGATGCAAAACAATGTTCGTTGGAAGATCCTGGCAGTCAGTTTCACTGATGTATTTCTTCAAAGCCCTACCGTTTTCGGCCAGATCTGTACCTTCTATAAAATGGCACTCACAGGCTTCTTTGCCAGCCACGACCCCCGGCCTTAATGTCGCAACAGCTATGCCCACCGGGCTTATTTCAATACCAAGTCTGCCCGTATGCGTTTTCTTTCTCTTATTAAATCCAAACACCAGATCTCTCGCCTTCTAATCCCGCGTGATCGCAATCACCTGACTACGCCAGCAACAAGTAAAACTATCTTTAAGAAGTGTAGACTATGATTTCAAGATTCACGCATACTTGAAACTAATCCCCCCTCCAGGCCGGACAATCGGAAAAAGAGATGCTCAGCGTTGCCCTGTTTGAACCCGAAATTCCTCCAAATACCGGAAATATCATCCGCTTGTGTGCAAACACCGGTGCGGAATTGCACATCATTGAACCTATGGGTTTTGAATTGGATGACAAGAGGTTACGAAGGGCTGGACTGGACTATCATGAGTGGGCCGAAATCAGACTCCACGACTCGATTTCGACATTGCAAGGAGTGCGGCCGAATTCACGGATATTTGCCGTCACCACAAAGGGCAATCGACACTATTCCGAAGTCGAGTTTGAACCAACAGATATTTTGTTATTTGGACCAGAAACCCGGGGATTACCGGGTGATATTCTCGATTCACTGCCAGCAGACCAATTGATACGAATTCCAATGCGCAAAGATTCACGCAGCATGAATTTATCTAATGCAGTCTCGGTACTGGTTTATGAAGCGTGGCGACAACTGGGCTTTGTCGGCGGAGCCTAATCCGGTTGAGCAACCGGGATACACGCTTTAGTTAATAATGGGAGTCTCATCGCCCTTTTGTTGTTCAGCCCTTTGACGTTTTGATTGCTCAAAAATTGCATCAAAATTGACCGGCGCCAGCATCAACGGCGGAAAGCTGGCCTTGAGAACAAGCGAATCAATAGCCTCACGAACATAAGGAAATAGCACACTCGGACAAAAACTACCCAGAGTTTGTGCCAGGGCATCTTCGGCCAGCCCCTTGATCAGAAAAATGCCGGCCTGTTGAACTTCCGCCAGGTACATTATCTCCTCGGCTTCATTCTGGGTTGTGATTGTGACATGTAACACAACTTCAAAAACATCATCTTCCAGCCTGTTATGCCGGGTATTGAGATCCAGATTAACCTTGGGCTTCCACTGTGCCACGAAACACGACGGCGAACGGGGGGACTCAAAAGATGAATCCTTGACGTAAATTCTCTGTAGTGCAAATTGTGCCCCTGTGGCACCTTCATTTGTTGCCTGAGGTTGGTCACTCATTAAATATGCTCCGAATTCCAGCCGGGTCTATCCCGGAGAATAAAATTTTCTTAATAAAAGTTTTGTTACCTGATCCAACGCTAATCGCTGGTCCCAGGGTTAACCGGTTTTTTCATCCTTGAGATAGTCATCCAGTTTGCCCTGCCGTTCCAACTGAACCAGCTCGTCACAGCCACCAACATGGTAATCACCTATCCAGATTTGCGGCACAGTGTGACGCCCGGACTTACTCACCATCTCGCGTCTCAGTTCAGGACTGCCATCAACTGCAATATCCTGAAATTCAACACCTTTATGGCTTAGTAGCTGCTTTGCCTGGACACAATATGGGCAAAATCGGGTGGTATACATAACGACCTGATTATTCATCTGGACTCCTAGCTCTTAACCAAGGGTAAATTTGCCGCCGACCACTCCGCCATGCCGCCGGATAGTCTATGAATCTGTTCATAGCCAAGTGCCTTCAACTTCTTCCCGGCAGCACTGGAACTTTGTCCCATTTTGCACACAATCACGATCGGTGTTTCTTTGTATTTTTGTAGCTCTGATGCACGATTGTCCAGGTTCGACAAAGGGATATTGATTGCATCGACTATATGTCCGGCTCCAAATTCTTTACCGTCGCGAATGTCCAGCACCACTGCATTCTCACGATTAATCATATTCACGAGGGATGTTGTTGAGATGGACGAGCCACCCTGCTTTCCTTCGTTGACCAGAAATGCAACGGCGAGGAAAACAAAAGTACCAACAAGTATCAGGTGATTTCCGATAAACTCAAATATTTGATCGATCATAAAGGCATACTCGACTATCTCGAGACCAGCTTAAAAACAGTCGCGCAGTATACACTAAAGGACGTAAAATTCATTTCAGATACCATATATCAACACTATTGTTGTAAAAACGAGACCCACTTTATGCAAGATGCTTCAACTTCCACCCCCAGCGTAACAGCCAATAAAAACAGCCAGGCCCCCAAAATCCCCCACCTGCTGCTTATCCTTGATGGCTGGGGACATCGGGAAGAAAGGGAATCCAACGCAATTCAGCTTGCAGACACGCCGACATGGGACAATCTCTGGCAGACCAGACCCCATACCTTAATTTCCGGTTCTGGACTTGATGTTGGGCTACCACCCGGCCAAATGGGTAATTCCGAGGTCGGCCACATGAATCTTGGTGCCGGGCGGGTGGTTCACCAGGATTTTACCCGGATTTCACAATCCATTAGCGACGGGACCTTCTTTAGCAATCAGGTCCTGCTCGATGCGATTAACAGCGCGAAACAGAACAACGCGGCCCTCCACCTGATGGGGCTGGTTTCCGCAGGCGGTGTTCATAGCCATGAAGACCATATCAGCGCTGCAATTACCATGGCCTTTGAACAAGGTGTTGAGCAAGTGTTCCTGCATGCTTTCCTTGACGGCAGGGATGTCCCACCCAGAAGTGCAGAAGCCTCGTTACAAAAACTGGATGATCAAATAAAAGCCTCCGGCAAAGGCGGGATTGCATCAATCATCGGACGTTACTATGCGATGGATCGGGATAATCGCTGGGACAGGGTGGCGGCGGCTTATTCACTTCTGACCGACCCACAGGGTGATTTCTCGGCAGAATCCGCCGTACAAGGACTCAAGCTCGCGTATGACAGGGATGAGTCAGACGAATTTGTTCAAGCCACAGCGATCAGTATCGACAGCCTCGATGCCCGAATTAAAGATGGTGACTCGGTAATATTTATGAACTTCCGTTCCGATCGTGCCCGTGAGCTTACCCGGGCGTTTATCTCCCCTGATTTCTCAGCATTCAAACGGACGGTCACACCAAAACTCGGCAACTTCACTACGTTAACCCGATATGCCGAAGATATTGATTGTCCCTGTGCTTTCGCACCAGACTCGCTCACAAACACCCTGGGGGAGTACGTCTCGAGCCTGCACAAATCACAGCTTCGCATCGCCGAAACTGAAAAATATGCCCACGTGACTTTCTTCTTCTCCGGTGGCAAAGAAGCATTGGTCGATGGTGAAGAACGGATACTTGTTCCTTCCCCTTCAGTTGCAACCTACGATCTGCAACCTGAAATGAGCGCGCCGGAACTGACCGACAAACTGGTTAATGCCATCGAGTCCGGCAAGTTCGACCTGATAGTTTGTAATTACGCAAACGGGGATATGGTGGGTCATACCGGCAATTTAAAAGCAGCGATAGCGGCAGTCGAGTGTGTGGACCAGTGTCTTTCAAGAATTGGCAGGGCGATAGAAGGGGCTAACGGACACTGCCTGATTACAGCTGATCACGGCAATGTTGAACAGATGAGCGACCATCAGACTGGACAGGCACACACTGCACATACCTCTGAGCTTGTACCTCTGGTTTACGTGGGGAACAACGAAGTTGAGTTTGTTTCTGAGCAAACAGGCACTCTTGCTGACGTCTCCCCCACACTGCTCTCACTGATGAATCTGGTCCAACCAGCAGAGATGACAGGCACCAGCCTGATTCGCAGTTTGGTTAAAGTCCATGCAAAATGACAGCCACAAAAAATACACGGGCAGCGCGCTCATTATCCGCACGCTCATCAGAAGAAGGGTTAGCCGCCATGAGGTCATCGCCAACAAGTTTATCCGGAGAATTGTGATGGGCCCATTCAGACGACAGATTTGCCGACGACGCAGACTCCCTTTCTTGTCATTGTGTGTCTTGCTGGCTTTTTACACTGAAATTCATGCAGAGACAGATACAAAAAGCCCGGAAGACATAAAAAAGGAACTCCAGGCTCTGGAAGCGGAAATTTCCAAATTCAAGGAGATGCTGGAGACCAATAAAGGCACCAGATCTGCGCTTGAGTCAGAATTGGAACAGAACGAAAAGTCTATTAATTCGACAATCAAAAAAATCAATGACATCGAACGCAATCTGAAAGAAGGTAAGGAGAAAATTGGTCAATATAGCCGCCAGCAATCAAAATTGCTGGCGCAACGGGATGAGCAACAGGCACATTTGAAAAACCAGATTAGAGCCTCTTATCAGCTCGGTAATCAGCCTTATCTGAAAGTACTGCTCAATCAGGAAGATCCGAATAAACTCTCGAGGATGTTGACTTACTATCATTACATGAGCGAGGCACGTGCCGAACGCATTGAAAACTATAATGTCACGCTCACGGAACTGGACCGGATTACCGGGCTACTGGAGCGCCAAACCACACAGCTTGATAGCGACAGGCAGTTCCTCAATGTGCAACGTAATTCACTTGAATCAGAACAGAAAGAACGACAGGCTACAATAAGTTCGCTCAACCGGGAGATCACTCAAACCGATAGCAGACTGGCAAACCGGGTTAAGGATCAGAAGTACCTTGAAGAACTACTGGCACGTATTGCGGCAGGTGCGATCAACCTGCCTACGCAGGGTGATACAGCACCTTTTTCGAGTCGCAAGGGCGATCTGCTTCTGCCCGTTTCCGGTACCATCAAAAGTAAATATGGTAGTCGTCGTGGCGACGGGAAACTAAGATGGGATGGCGTGGTCATCTCTGCTGCAACCGGCGATCCTGTACACGCGGTGCACTATGGTCGAGTTGTATTTTCCGACTGGTTACGCGGCTTCGGATTGCTGGTGATTATTAGTCACGGCGAAGGCTACATGTCATTATATGGACACAACCAGCTACTCTACCGGGAAACCGGGGACTGGGTCACCGCAGGTGAGGTTATCGCGGCAGTCGGGGACACCGGCGGCCAACTTGAAGCAGGACTTTATTTTGAGATCAGAAATGCGGGTAAACCGACCAACCCGCAGCTATGGTGTAAGATCAGAAATCGTGGTGCAGCCTGACTGGACCCAAGGATGTTCGACAATTGCCGATTACGGTCGCACAGGGGTTGAAGTTCAACTCAATATTCAAAAATCCACTGCGACGATAACCTCTTCGATAGTGAAAGCTTTTAAGGTAGTCATACTATGAAACTTCCCGTTACTTTAATTCTGCTCACCCTCGGATTCAGCGTCCTTACCCCCGCCCTCGGCATGGAGGGCAAAGCGCCTGCGGCGAGTTCTGATAAAGCGCCCGCGGCGGAATTGAATAAAGCGCCCGCGGCGGATTTAGATAAAGCGCCCGCGGCGGAATTGAATAAAGCGCCCGCGGCGGATTTAGATAAACAGCCAGCGACGGAAGCAGAAAATACCCTTGCGCCCAGGCTTCCCCTGAACGAACTCAGAGTATTTGCGGAGGCATTTGATCGAATCAGCACCGCATATGTCGAAGAAATAGATGACCGAACCCTGTTGGAAAATGCAATAAAAGGACTCCTGTCCCAACTCGACCCACATTCGGCCTATTTGGACAAAAGCACATTTTCGGATTTACAGGAGAACACGACAGGAAATTATGGTGGCATCGGTTTAGAAGTTGGCATGGACAGAGGTTTTGTAACCGTCATATCCCCCATGGACGACACCCCCGCCTCGAAGGCTGGCATAGAATCCGGCGATGTCATACTTCAAATTAATGACCTGACGATCAAAGGCATGTCATTGAACGAAACCATTGAGGCCATGCGCGGCAAGCCCGGCAGTGATTTGACTTTATCCATTGCCAGAGAGGGAGAACCCCAGCCCCTTGAGATCACCCTCACCCGTCAAATCATCCAAATCGCAAGCGTTAGACAACGTCTGCTGGATGATGGATATGGCTATATCAGAATTGCACAGTTCCAAAGTGCAACAGGTCGGGAAGTGAGACAAGCTGTAGAGAAACTTACCGAAGAGGGAAAATTATTAGGTCTGGTGCTGGATCTTCGGAATAACCCGGGAGGACTCCTGCAAACCGCGGTGGAAGTTTCCGATGTCTTTATCGATGATGGTTTGATCGTCTACACCGAAGGCAGGCTTTCCCAATCCGAGCAACGCTACAACGCTTCAACTCCGGATCAAACTGGCGGCGTGCCACTTATTGTGCTGGTCAATGAAGGCACAGCGTCAGCTTCCGAAATCGTCGCAGGAGCATTACAGGATCAAGAGCGGGCAGTTATTATGGGGGTCAGCACATTTGGCAAAGGCTCGGTCCAGACAGTACTGCCACTGAGCAGTGAAATTGCCATTAAGCTGACGACTGCCCTCTACTTCACGCCGAACGGGCGCTCGATTCAGGCTGAGGGTATAGTGCCGGATATCTGGGTTGACCGTTCCACAGTAACAAAAGTCAAAGCCAACCCATTTAGAATCAAGGAAAAGGATCTGGCGGGACACCTGGAAAATGCAGATGATAATCCTGAAAACAAAGCGGTGGGATCCAAGAAAGATAATGATCTGGCTGCGACAGATTACCAACTCAACGAGGCACTGACTTTATTGAAAGGACTCAATATTCTTCTTGCAAAAAACAAACAACCCAAGGGTTAAGCACAACATTGACGTACCTTGCTCGCTTTTTGATTCTGTGTTCTTGCAGCATATTCTCGACGCTGAGCCACGCTGACTCTGATCCAACCGCTGCGATTAGCATCGCACCCGTGCTTCCAACCCTGGAAACCAGACCTGTCGCCTATATTGCCATCATCATCGATGATATGGGAAATAACCTGATTCGGGGCAAGCGAGCAATTAACTT
>Ga0206123_10002974_pt1 | contig 14310 bp, 9 predicted proteins | sample Helgoland_Spring_2_FD_160086 | JGI IMG/M metagenome (GOLD analysis project Ga0206123, IMG submission 160086) | Pelagic subsurface seawater microbial communities from Kabeltonne, Helgoland, North Sea - Helgoland_Spring_Bloom_20160316_1 | ecosystem: Environmental > Aquatic > Marine > Epipelagic ...
AAAAGTAAAGTCTATAATCCAGCAACTGGAGAGCAAGAATCTGAAGTAAGACTTGCTTCAAAATCTGACTTGGATAAAGCTGTTGAAATTGCAAAAAAAGCTTTTGAAACTTGGTCATTAAAACCTCCTCTTCAAAGAGCTAGAGTAATGTTTAAATTTAAAGAATTAATAGAAAAAAATTCTGATGAACTTACAAAATTAATAGTTTCCGAACATGGTAAAGTTTATGATGATGCACAAGGCTCATTAACTAGAGGGTTAGAAGTTGTTGAATTTGCATGTGGAATTCCTCATTTATTAAAAGGTGAATTTTCAGAAAATGTTGGAACTAATGTTGATAGCTGGTCAATGAGACAGCCATTAGGAGTAGTTGCAGGTATTACACCTTTTAATTTTCCAGCAATGGTTCCAATGTGGATGTTTCCAATAGCTATAGCGTGTGGAAATACATTTATACTTAAGCCATCCGAAAAAGATCCTTCATGTGCAATTAAATTAGCACAACTACTTACAGAAGCAGGACTTCCAGATGGAGTATTTAACGTTATTAATGGAGATAAAGAGTCGGTTGATGCAATACTAGAAAACAAAGATGTAAAAGCGGTAAGTTTTGTAGGATCAACTCCTATTGCTAAATATATTTATGAAAACTCAGCTAAAAATGAAAAAAGAGTTCAAGCATTAGGCGGAGCTAAAAACCATTTAGTAGTTATGCCTGACTGTGATTTAGATGGAGCTGTAAATGGATTAATGGGTGCAGCGTATGGTTCTGCTGGTGAAAGATGTATGGCTCAATCTGTTGCAGTAGCTGTAGGAGATATAGGTGACGAATTAGTCTCAAGATTATCAAAAAAAGCTGAAGCTGTAAAAGTTGGTCCGGGCATGGATAAAACATCTGAAATGGGACCTTTAGTTACTAAAGAGCATTTAGAAAAAGTTAAAAGCTATGTAGACCTTGGTGTTGAAGAAGGAGCAAAACTGGTTGTAGATGGTAGAAACTTAAAACTTCAAGGTTATGAAAATGGTTTTTATATTGGTGGCTGTTTGTTTGATCATGTTTCAAAAGATATGAGAGTTTATAAAGAGGAAATATTTGGCCCAGTGCTTTCAGTTGTTAGAGTAAAAACTTTTGAAGATGCAGCTAAATTAATTAATGATCACGAGTATGGTAACGGAGTCAGTATCTATACTAGAGATGGAGATGCAGGTAGAACTTTTGCAAGTAAAATTCAAGTCGGCATGGTTGGTATTAATGTTCCAATTCCGGTTCCAATGGCATTTCATAGTTTTGGAGGATGGAAAAGATCTTTATTTGGAGATAGTGCGATGCATGGCATGGAAGGAATAAAATTTTATACAAAATTAAAAACAGTAACATCAAGATGGCCATCAGGTATTCGTTCAAATGCGGAATTTGTAATGCCAACAATGAAATAAGGAAAAAAATGAGTAAAATATCTTTAATTGGTGCGGGTCAAATAGGCGGAACGTTAGCACATTTAATTGGAACAAAAGAGTTAGTAGATGAAGTAGTTTTGTTTGATGTCGCTAGCGGAATAGCAAAAGGAAAAGCGCTTGATATAGCCCAATCTTCATCAGTAGATGGTTTTAATGTAAAATTTTCAGGTACAGATGACTATAAAGATATTAAAGACTCAGATGTAATTATTATTACTGCTGGAGTACCAAGAAAGCCAGGTATGAGCAGAGATGATTTGTTAGGGATTAATTTAAAAATTATTAAACAAGTAGCTGAAGGAATTAAGCAAAATGCTCCTAACGCTTTTGTTATATGTATTACTAATCCTTTGGATGTCATGGTTATGGCATTTCAAAAATTTTCTGGTTTACAGGCTAACAAGGTTGTTGGGATGGCTGGAATTTTAGATAGTTCAAGATTTAAATTATTTTTATCTTTAGAATTAAATGTTCCAGTAAAAGAAATAGATGCAATGGTAATGGGTGGACATGGAGATACTATGGTGCCAATGCCTAGATTTACAAAAGTTTCAGGAAAACCTTTACTTGATTTGGTAAAAGAGGGAAAAATTTCTCAAGAAAGATTAGAGGAAATAAATCAAAGAACTAGAGATGGTGGAGCTGAGATAGTTAAATATCTTGAAAAAGGATCTGCATTTTATGCTCCTGCAGCATCAGGAGTTCAGATGGCAGAGGCATATTTAAAAGATGAAAAAAAATTACTACCATGCGCAATTCAATTAAATGGAGAGTATGGTGTGAACAATGTTTATGCGGGCGTACCAGTTATTATCGGAAATGATGGGGTGGAAAAAATTGAGCAAATTGATTTAGATGATAAAGAAAAAAAAGAATTTATGCATTCCATTGATGCAGTTAAAGCTCTTTGGGAAGCAGCATCTAAAATAGATCCTGATCTTTCTAAGTAATAATGAACATTCACGAACATCAAGCTAAACAAATTTTAAAGAAATATGGTGCGACTGTTCCAGAAGGTGTATTCGCACTTTCAGTTGATGAATTAGTAGAAAAAGCAAAATCATTAAATACAAAAAAATATGTTTTAAAAGCCCAAATCCATGCTGGTGGTAGAGGTAAAGCAGGAGGTGTAAAAATTTTAGACACTATTGAAGAATTAAGTGAAGCAGCAAAAGAACTAATGGGAAAAATTTTGGTAACTCACCAAACAGGTCCTGAGGGAAGAGAAGTTAAAAGATTATATGTAGAAGAGTCTTCAAATATAGATAAAGAATTTTATTTATCTTGTTTAGTTGATAGAGCTAGTTCAAAAATAGCTTTTATATCTAGTGATCAAGGTGGAATGGATATTGAGGAAGTAGCAAGCAATACTCCTGAAAAAATTATAACAACTAAAGTTGATATAAATAATGAAATCTCAGATAAAGATTGTGAGGAGATAGTTAAGATCTTCAGCTTAAGTAACAGTTCAAAAATACAAGCAATTTCACTAATAAAATCAATTTATCAAATGTTTATAAACACAGATGCAAATATGGTTGAAATTAATCCACTAATTTTAACTAAAGAAGAAAAAATAATCTGTTTGGATGCTAAAGTAAATTTCGACTCTAATGCTTTATTTAGACATCCAGAAATTATTGAACTAAGAGATTTAAATGAAGAAGATCCAACAGAGATAGAAGCAAGTAAACATGATCTAGCTTACATTAAGTTAGATGGAAGTATTGGCTGTATGGTTAATGGAGCAGGATTAGCTATGGCAACTATGGATATAATTAAATTATATGGAAAAGAGCCAGCTAACTTTTTAGATGTAGGTGGTGGAGCCTCAAAAGAAAAAGTTTCTGCTGCTCTAAAAATAATTCTTTCAGATAAAAATGTTAAAGGAATTTTAGTAAATATTTTTGGTGGAATAATGAGATGTGATGTTCTTGCTCAAGGAGTTGTTGATGCAGCAAAAGAAATAAACATTAATGTTCCACTAGTTGTTAGGCTTGCAGGAACAAATTTTAAAGAGGGAAAAAAGATATTAGATAATTCAGGATTAAAATTAATATCAGCTGAAAATTTAGATGATGCAGCAAAAAAAATTGTTGAGGCAATAAAATAACATGTCTGTTTTAGTAAATAAAAAAACAAAAGTAATTTGCCAAGGTTTCACGGGTGCTCATGGCACTTTTCATTCTGAACAAGCAATAAAATATGGAACTAATTTAGTTGGTGGAGTAACTCCTAAAAAAGGTGGACAAAAACATTTAGATCGACCTGTTTTTAATAGTGTTGTTGAAGCAAAAAATAGCGTAGGTGCAGATGCAACAATGATTTATGTACCTGCTAAATTTGCTGCTGCAGCTATAATTGAAGCAATTGATGCATCAGTGGAATTAATTGTTTGCATTACTGAAGGCATCCCAGTTCAAGATATGCTTAAAGTAAGACAAAAATTAAATGGATCAAAGAGCAGATTGATTGGACCAAATTGTCCAGGAATAATCACACCGGATGAATGCAAAATTGGAATCATGCCAGGAAATATTCATAAAAGAGGATCAGTTGGAATCGTATCAAGATCTGGAACACTTACTTACGAGGCAGTTGCACAAACAACTGAAAATGGTTTAGGTCAATCAACTTGTATTGGTATTGGAGGTGATCCAATTAATGGAACAAATTTTGTTGATTGTTTAGATTTGTTTTTGAATGACGAAGAAACAGAGTCTATCTTAATGATAGGAGAAATTGGGGGTACAGCAGAGGAAGAAGCTGCAGAATTTGTTAAAAATCACAAAATCAAAAAACCTATTGTTGGTTTTATTGCAGGAATTACAGCCCCTCCAGGACGGAGAATGGGTCATGCAGGAGCTATTATTTCAGGAGGAAAAGGTGGTGCTGAAGATAAGATTGAGAAAATGGAAGAATCTGGGATTACTGTCGCTAAATCGCCATCAATAATTGGAAAAACTTTATTTAATAAATTGTCAAATTGAAAAATAATATTAGAGGATTATATTAAGTAAATAGATGTCATCATCAAAAAATCTTGAATACGAAAAAACTTCATTTTTAAACAAATCTAATAGTGCATTTATTGAACGAATGTACCTTAAATTTGTTAATAAAGATGCAGATTTACCAGATAGTTGGAAAGACTATTTTGAAGGAATTGGAGAAGAATTAAATATTATTGCAAAAGAAATTAATGGCCCTTCTTGGGGGCCTAAAAAAAATACAATAGATATTGATGAACTTCAAAAAAAAATTGATCAAGAAGATCATAATTTCAATGGCCACGTTTCTGAGAATGGTAGTGTAAATTTAAATTCATCTGGATCAAACGAAGACTCGATAAAAGCTGTCTCAATGATTAGGTCATACAGACAACGAGGACATCTTATTGCTAAACTTGACCCACTTGAATTGATTCAATCAGATTATTTAGACGAGCTTCATCCAGAGTCTTTTGGTTTTAAAAAAAATGATTATCAAAAAAATATTTATCTTGGTGGAGTAATCAACAAACAGAATTCAAATATTAAAGATATATTAAGTTTTTTAAAAAAAACTTATTGTGGACCAGTTGGTTATGAATATATGCATATATCAAATCCTACTGAGAGAAAATGGTTTAGAGATAGAATTGAAAAATCAGAAGACAATTTAAATTTTACTAAAAATGGTAAAGAAGCAATTTTAAACAAATTAATTCAAGCTGAAGGTTTTGAAAAATTTCTTCATACAAAATATGTTGGGACTAAAAGGTTTGGATTAGATGGAGGTGAAAGCTTAATACCTGCTTTAGAACAGATTATTAAGATTAGTGGTCAGTCACAAGTAAAAGAAGTTAAGATTGGTATGTCACATAGAGGGAGACTAAATGTTTTAGCCAACGTATTACAAAAGTCATATAAAAGAATATTTAATGAGTTTGCTGGAGAATTTGCAACTTCATCAGATGAGGGTGCAGGAGATGTAAAATATCATTTAGGTGCTTCATCTAATAGAGAGTTTGACGGAAATTCAGTTCATGTGAGTTTAACTGATAATCCATCACATTTAGAGGCTGTTAATCCAGTTGTGCTTGGGCAAACTAGAGCAAAACAATATTTTCACAAAGATAAACAAAGAAACAAAGTAATACCAATTTTAATTCATGGTGACGCAGCATTTGCTGGCCAAGGTGTTGTAGCTGAATGTTTTGCAATGTCCGGATTACCTGGTCACAATACTGGTGGTACAATTCATATAATAGTTAATAATCAGATAGGATTTACTACTAGCCCAAGATTTGCGAGATCTTCACCATATCCTTCTGACATAGCAAAAATGGTCGATGCTCCAATAATTCATGCTAATGGAGACGATCCAGAAGCAGTTGTTTATGCAGCTAGAATAGCAACCGAGTTTAGATTAAAGTTTAATAGAGATGTAGTTGTAGATCTGATTTGTTATAGAAGGTTTGGTCATAACGAAGGAGACGAACCAGCATTTACCCAACCTCTAATGTATGAAAAAATTAGATCTCATCCCTCTACAATAAAAGTTTATGGAAAAAAACTAGTAGATGAAAATATTATATCAAGTGAAAGTTTAGACAATTCGATCAAAACTTTTAAAAATTTGCTTGACGATCAATTTAAAAACGCAAAAGATTATAAACCAAAAATTGCTTGGTTTGAAGGTACGTGGTCAGCTTATAAGCCTGAAAAAGGAAAAGATAAAAGAGGGGTAACAGGTGCAGATACCAAAAAGCTATTAGAAATTTCAGAAAAAATAAATTCATCTTCTGATGAATTAAATTTACATAAAACAATAGTCAAAATATTAAATATTAGAAAGGAGTCCGTTAAAAAAGGGCAAAATATTGATTGGTCTACTGCTGAAGCTTTAGCATTTGGATCTTTATTAGAAGAAGGATATCCAGTAAGATTAGTTGGTCAAGATTCTGGGAGAGGAACTTTTAGTCAGAGACATTCAGTTTTAAGAAATCAAAAAAATAATAGTCGATACGTTCCTTTGAATAATATTTCAAACACCCAAAAACAATTTGAAGTTGTTGATAGTTTTTTATCAGAATTGGCAGTTTTAGGATTTGAGTATGGTTATAGTTTGGTTGAACCTAATACTCTTACCTTATGGGAGGCACAGTTTGGTGATTTTGCAAATGGTGCACAGGTTGTAATTGATCAATTTATTGCATCAGGAGAGAGAAAATGGAGAAGAGCCTCTGGATTGGTAATGCTATTGCCTCATGGTTATGAAGGTCAAGGTCCAGAACATTCATCTGCTAGATTAGAGCGATTCTTACAGTTGTGTTCTAATGATAATATGCAAGTTATGAATTGCACAACACCTGCAAATTATTTTCATGCCCTCAGAAGACAAATGCATAGAGATTTTAGAAAGCCCTTAATCATGATGACACCAAAATCTCTACTTAGAAATAAATATTGTGTTTCAAATCTTGAAGATTTTAGTAAGTTGAATTCTTTTCATAGGATACTTTGGGATCATGCAATAGATCCACAAACCAAAGGTTTTATAAAATTAAAAGAAAGTTCCAAAATTAAAAAAGTAATTATGTGTTCAGGAAAAGTTTATTTTGATTTATTAGAAGCTAGAGAAAAATTAAAAAAAGACGATGTAATTTTATTTAGAATAGAACAACTTTATCCATTTCCAGCAAAAACTCTTGTGAAAGAGCTTAAACCATATGCTGAAAAAGCTAAGTTTTTTTGGTGCCAGGAAGAGCCTAAAAATATGGGCGCTTGGTTTTCGGTCAGAGATTATATCCAATGGACATTAGATACTATTAAGGCTAATAATAACGAAATTTCTTATATAGGAAGAAGCCCTGATGCATCTCCAGCAACCGGATATGCGAAGAGGCACATTTCTCAACAACAAGAAATAATTAATAAGGTTTTTGAATAATTAGAAATGAGTGAAAAAATTGTAGTTCCTGTTCTTGGTGAGAGTATTACTGAAGCAACAGTAGCAAAATGGTTAAAAAACAGTGGTGACGCAGTTGAAGCAGATGAGCCAATTGTAGAGCTTGAAACAGATAAAGTTAATCTTGAAGTACCATCGCCAGTAAAAGGTATTTTAACTGAAATAAATTCAAAAGATGGCTCAGTGGTAGAAGTAGGAGCATTGCTTGGTTCAGTATCAGAAATTGGATCAACGGGAACAGTTAAAAAAGAGGAGGCTAAAAAAGAAAAACCTATTCAAAAAGAAGACAACGTAATTAAGTTAGACCCACTTAAAAAAGAACCAAAAATTTTTGAGGAAGAAATTAAAAAAAATGATCAAGACGAACCATTAGTTTTAACTGATGAGGTTATAGAAGAAGAAACTCCAAAAGCTAAAAAAGAAAAATCTGAACCTAAATCTAACGTAGAAAGTCAAACACTTTCACCAGCTGTTAGAAAAATTGTTGTAGAAAACAAAATAGATATTAATTCAGTTCAAGGTTCAGGAAAAGATGGAAGAGTTCTAAAAGGTGATCTAATAAGTTTAATGGGAGCCAATCCACAGCCTTCGGAAAGAAAAGCAAAGTATGGTCAAGAAGAAAGAATTAAAATGACCAGACTAAGACAAACGATAGCTAAGAGATTAAAACAAGCCCAAGAAAACGCAGCTTTGTTAACTACTTTTAATGAAGTTGATATGACGAATATTATGGAAATGAGAAAAGAAAATCAGCAAGATTTTCAAAGTCGATATGGAATAAAATTAGGTTTCATGTCTTTTTTTGTTAAAGCATGTGTTGTAGCATTAAAAAATTTCCCAGCTGTAAATGCTGAAATAGATGGTGAAGAAATAATTTATAAAAATTATTATAATTTAAGTTTTGCTGTAGGAACTGAAAAAGGTTTAGTTGTTCCTGTATTAAGAGATGCTGATGAATTATCATTTGCTGAAATTGAAAAAAATATTAAGGAAATTTCAGAAAAAGCAAGAGATGGAAAATTAACTATTGAAGATCTTCAAGGAGGAACATTTACAATTAGTAATGGTGGTGTTTATGGATCAATGTTATCAACGCCAATTCTTAATCTTCCTCAATCTGGTGTTCTTGGAATGCATAATATTGTTGAAAGACCTGTTGTTGTTGATGGAGAAATAAAGGTTAGACCTATTATGTATTTAGCTTTGTCATATGATCATAGAATAATTGATGGCAAAGAGTCAGTTTCATTTTTAAAAATGGTTAAAGAAAATTTAGAAGACCCTAGAAGGTTGTTCTTGGATATTTAAATGTCAGAAAAATTTCAAGCAGTAGTAATCGGAGGAGGTCCTGGTGGATATGTTTGTGCTATTAGGCTTGCTCAGCTTGGATTAAAAACAGCTTGTATTGAGTCGAGAGGATCTCTTGGAGGAACATGTTTAAATGTTGGATGTATACCTTCAAAAAGCTTGTTAAATCTATCTGAGGAGTTTCATAAAGTTCAAAATTTATCCAGTAAAGGGATTGAAGTTGGTGAAGTTAAGCTGAATCTTGAAAAAATGATGAAAAGTAAAGATAAAGCCGTCACAATCCTTACTAAAGGCGTCGAGTTTTTATTGAAAAAAAATAAAGTAGCTTATTATAAAGGAACTGGAAGCTTTAAGACTAAAAATGAAATCTTAATTAAAGACAATCAAAATAAAGAAACTATCATTGAAGCTGAAAAAATAGTGATAGCAACTGGTTCTGTGCCAGTATCTTTACCCGGAATAGAAATTGATGAGAAAGTAATTGTATCTTCAACAGGTGCCTTAAAACTTGATAAGGTTCCAAAAAAAATGGTTGTTGTGGGTGGTGGTTATATTGGACTAGAAATGGGTTCAGTATGGTCAAGGTTAGGGGCAGAAGTAGAAGTAGTAGAATTTTTAGATCACATTACCCCTGGCATGGATAAAGAAATTTCATCAGAATTTATGAAGATTTTAAAAAAACAAGGCATCAAATTCAACATGCAAAATAAAGTTGAAGCTATCCAATATAATAAAATAGGAGCAGTTGTTTCAACAGTTGATAAAGAGGGTAATAAAAATAATTTTGATTGTGATGTCGTGCTTATTTCAGTTGGAAGAAAAGCGAATACCAATGGTTTAAACCTAGAAGCTGTTGGAGTTGAATTAGATGAAAGAAAAAGAGTTAAAACAGACAATACATTTGAAACTAATATTAATAATATTTATGCAATAGGTGATGTTATAAGTGGACCTATGCTTGCTCATAAAGCAGAAGATGAAGGAATTGCAGTAGCAGAAAATATTGCAGGTCAATCAGGTCATGTCAATTATGATACAATTCCTGGTGTTGTTTATACAACACCAGAAGTTGCATCTATTGGTAAGACAGAAGAACAATTAAAAGAATTAAACACGAAATATAAAATTGGTAAATTTTCATTCATGGCAAACTCTAGAGCAAAAGCCATAGATGACGCAGAAGGGTTTGTTAAAATTTTAGCAGACGAAATTACAGATAAAGTTTTGGGTGCACATATTATTGGACCTCATGCAGGAGAGCTTATTGCAGAAATAGGTGTTGCAATGGAATTTGGTGCAAGTTCTGAGGATATTGCAAGAACTTGTCACGCTCATCCCACATTTTCAGAAGCTGTTAAAGAAGCAGCATTATCAGTAGATAAAAGAGCAATACACTCTTAAAATCCTATATTATCCTATAAGATTTTTAAATTATCTTTTAGTACCAATGAGAATAATCAATTATTAAAAAAATTCTTAAATTTATAGTAAACGCCGAAAGGATAATATTTGACCCATTTTAGCTATAAAAAATTTGAATTTTAAAAATTAAAAAAATATAAATGCAGCATGTTAAAATATATCTTAATACCATTACTAATTATTTTAAACTCATGTGGCACTATTATTAATGATGCTAACGTGCCAGTATCACTTTCCTTTAGTGATGGAAGTTCAGGAAAATGCAAACTATCAAATAAAAGAGCACAATATTTAGTTGATGTTCCATCTACAACAATGATTAGAAGATCTGATGATGCATTAGAATTTGATTGTGAAACAGCAAATGGTATGTACGGTTGGGGAAGCATTCCAAGTAGTATAGAAGGTGAAAAGGTAGCAGCCAGTGTTATTTTTTTAGATTTAGGTATAACAGATGCAATAACAGATAAATCAAGAACTTATCCAGCTAGTTTTGTAATCCCAGTATCTTCAACTGGAAAAGGATTATTTGATTAATGAAGGTTATTGACTTTTGAGATTGATTTAAAAGAATTTCTAAACCATTATAAATAGAAAAGAATAGTTTTATTCTTTTTTAACTAATCTTTAAATAAATACTCTCTTTAAGTATCATTATTAATAAATTTTCATATTATTAAGAAATGAAAGTACCGATTCTTTTACCAAATATATTTAATCATCCTTTTACCTACGAAAGTGATATTAATTTAAAGGTAGGTGATTATGTTGTGGTACCTTTTGGTAAATCTAAAATTACAGGAGTAGTTTGGGATGAATTTGAAAAAAAGAATAATAGAAATTTTAAGATAAAGAATGTTTTAAAAAAACTAAATGTAACACCTTTAAAAAAAACAACTATAAAATTTCTTAATTGGTTTTCTGAATACAATATAATTCCAAAAGGAATGGCCTTGAAATTGGTTTTATTGAGTAGCAATGCTGTAGAAAAAATTCAAGAAGATGTTTTCAAAATTTTTGATACGAATATCAAAAAAAATTCAATAAAGCTTTCTGAAGAGCAAAACAAATCTCTTAAAAAAATGAATGTTTCTAATCAAAAATTTAGAGTTCATGTTCTCCAAGGAACAACCGGTTCAGGAAAAACTATGGTCTATTTTGAAGCTCTTAAAGACATAATAAACAAAGGTTTTCAGGGCTTAATTTTATTACCAGAGATTGGCTTAACAGGTCAATTTGAAAAAAAATTTATAGAATTTTTTGGTTTTACCCCAGCAGTTTGGCACTCTGGTATTACAAAAAAAAAGAAAGAAATTATTTGGAGTGGAATTGCAAATGGAGAAATCAAAGTTGTCATAGGTGCTAGATCATCATTATTTTTACCGTTTAAAAAACTAGGTTTAATTATTGTGGATGAAGAACATGATCAATCTTACAAACAAGACGAGGGTGTTACTTATAATGCAAGAGACATGGCTATTTCAAGAGCGTCATTTGAAAATATCCCTATCAATTTAATTACAGCCGTTCCATCAATTGAAACTTATGAAAATATTAAAAAAGGTAAATATAGTATTTCAAAATTAGAAAAACGTTATCAAAATGCCTCATTACCAAATTATGAAATAATTAATCTTAATGAAACAAAATTAGAAAAACAATCTTGGCTTTCAAAAAAAATAATTGAGAAAGTAAATTTTCATCTTGATAAAAATGATCAAGTATTATTTTTTTTAAATAGACGAGGGTTTTCTCCACATGTACTTTGTAACAAATGCTTCAATAGTTACTCGTGTCCTAATTGCTCAATTAATTTAGTTTATCATAAAAAAAAGAATAATTTATTGTGCCATTATTGTGGTTTTAAATCTTCTTTAAAAAGAACTTGTGTAAAAGATGGGGATTGTGAATTTATTTTTAGTGGTCCCGGCGTTGAAAGGATATCAGAGGAAGTTAAAAAAAACTTTCCATTAAAAAAAATTGAAATTTTTTCAAGTGATACAATGAATAAAAAAAGTTCTAGTGAAAAATTAGAAAAAATAATTAACAATGAAGTTCAAATTTTAGTTGGAACTCAGTTAATTTCAAAAGGCTTTCATTTTCCAAGCCTTAATTGTATTGTGGTAGTTGATATTGATCTTTCCTTACAAGGACATGATTTAAGAGGAGCTGAAAAAAACTTACAATTATACCATCAACTTTCTGGACGAGCAGGAAGAACAGGGAAACCTGCAACTGTGTATTTTCAAACTTATAATACTAATACTAAAATGATTTCTGATTTAACAAATAGTAATCCTGATATTTTTCTTGATAGAGAATTGGATATTAGAAGACAAAACAAACTTCCACCATTTCAAAGATTTATCTCTTTAATTTTAACAGGTGACAATGAAGCAAAATTAGAAAAAGAAGCTTTTTATTTTAAAAATTTTATTGAAAAAAAAATTAGTGGAAGAGTTCTAGGACCGGTTAGTGCACCAATTTTTAGATTAAAAAGAAAATTTAGAATAAGAATGTTAATTAGGGGCTCAAAATCTCTTAAATTACAGAATTCAATTGCTGAAATTATCCCAAATTACAAATTTTCATCAGGAATAAAACTTTCAGTTGATGTTGATCCAATAAACTTCAATTAACCTTTAAAAAAAGGACTTTTAAACGAATGTGCTACTTGAAGACATAAGGGTCATATGCTAATTAATGCGTGATTTTAAAATAATCTTCAACATAACAGAGGTACCAAGTTGAGCAAAAATAAGGGATTTTCAATAACTTCAGCTGAAAGATATTCTTTAGCTTTGTATGAACTTGCTAGTGAAAACAACGTTCTTTCACAAGTTGAAGACCAATCTTCATCTATCTTAAAGTTGATTTCCTCTAGTAAAGATTTTTCAAATTTGATTAAGGATCCAACAAATAATCAAGATGATCTTTTAAAAGTTATTTATAGCATTTCTGATAATAATAAATTTGAGGGTTTATTAAAAAAATTTTTAAGTTTTTTAGTTACAAAAAGACGTTTGTTTTATGTAGGACAAATTTTAAATAGTTTTATTGAAACATGTTCTAAAAAAAGAGGAGAATTAAAAGCTGAATTAAAGTCTGCAAAAGAACTATCTAGTGATGAAATTTCTAAAATCACAGATGAGCTTACTAAAAACTTTAGTTCAAAAATAAAATTAAACTACAAACATGACGAAAGTTTAATAGGAGGCTTAGTAGTACAAGTTGGAAGTACTATGGTGGACACCTCAATTAAAAATAAATTACAACAAATCGAAAACAGAATGATAGAGGCATAAATGGAAATAAATCCTTCAGAAGTAACAAAAATACTAAAAGAACAAATTAAAAACTTTGGTGATAAAGCAGAAGTAACCGAAGTTGGGCAAGTACTATCAGTAGGAGATGGTATCGCTAGAATTTATGGTCTTGATAATGTTCAGGCTGGAGAAATGGTTGAGTTTGCTGATGGATCTAAAGGTATGGCCTTAAACTTAGAAAGTGAAAACGTTGGGGTTGTAATTTTTGGAGATGACAGAAATATTAAAGAAGGTGATACAGTTAAAAGAACTGGAAATATTGTTGACACTCCAGTTGGAAAAGAATTATTAGGCAGAGTTGTTGATGGATTAGGAAATCCAATTGATGGCAAAGGTCCATTAGATAAAAGTGTTAAAAAAAGTAGAGTTGAAGTTAAGGCTCCTGGAATTATTCCAAGACAGTCAGTTAGTGAACCTATGCAGACAGGTCTAAAATCTATCGATAGTTTGGTTCCAGTTGGAAGAGGTCAACGTGAATTAATTATTGGTGACAGACAGACTGGTAAAACTGCAGTTGCAATCGATGCAATTATCAACCAAAAGAAAATCAATGAGTCTGGCGATGAGAAACAAAAACTTTATTGTATTTATGTTGCGATTGGTCAGAAAAGATCAACTGTAAGACAAATTCAAAAAACACTAGAAGAGGCTGGAGCAATGGAGTACACAACAATCGTTGCTGCAACAGCATCAGACTCTGCACCACTTCAGTTTTTAGCACCTTACACAGGGTGTACAATGGGTGAATATTTCAGAGATAACGGAATGCATGGATTAATTATTTATGATGATTTATCTAAGCAGGCTGTAGCTTATAGACAAATGTCTCTATTATTAAGAAGAC
>Ga0206123_10002976_pt1 | contig 14300 bp, 12 predicted proteins | sample Helgoland_Spring_2_FD_160086 | JGI IMG/M metagenome (GOLD analysis project Ga0206123, IMG submission 160086) | Pelagic subsurface seawater microbial communities from Kabeltonne, Helgoland, North Sea - Helgoland_Spring_Bloom_20160316_1 | ecosystem: Environmental > Aquatic > Marine > Epipelagic ...
AGGCTGAACAACTCCTATAGCAAGGCCCAGTAAAGGGTAAAAAACCGGCGTACCGTTTCGGGATAACGCTTTTATGCCTCCTAAATCAATGTGTTCCTGATGATAAAAGCGGGTAATATCCTGCTCGAAATCCCTGATAATTTTATTACACTGTTGTTCGGTTTGTTCTTTATTTGTGTCTTTGAAAATGGCGACAAAGTCGTCCCCGCCAATGTGACCAATGAAATGACCGTGTCTGAATAATTGCTTTTGCAGTATCTGCGCCAGCCATTTAATAATTTGATCGCCCTGTTCGTACCCATAAATGTCGTTGTAGGGCTTAAAATGGTTCAGATCAAAATAGGCTACGTGAAATGGGCGCGCCCGGGAAAGCTGATCTTCAATAATCTGGTTAATGGCCACGTTGCCCGGTAGTTGGGTTAAAGGGTTGGCATGGCGTGCATTGTTAACTTTTAATTCGGTTATTCTGCGCAACAGGTTTTTAATGGATGCCACACCATAGTAAACATCTTTTTTGGTCACAATAATGTGCTGATAAATATCGACTTCATCGTTATCGGTAATAAGCTGGCTGACTTCTTCCAGCGACGTTTGCCAGTCAACAGAAAGAGGGTGCTCGTTCATAATGTAAGAAACCGGCTTATTGGCATAAAGCGCATGACCGTAGGAGCCGGAAAAAAGCTCCATAATCTTTTCTCTTCGAATAATGCCTGCAACTTTCTTCTCATGGATAACGGGCAGGGAAGATAACGTTTTGTCCTGTGTAAAGGTATCAAGTACTTCAGATGAGCGAGTCTGGGCAGAAACGCAATGGACGGTATCAACCACACTGGCGATAGTGCTTTGATAGTTTAATGCGACATGATGATTTGGTAGCAGCAGCGTAGGTGGAACCTCCAAAACTGGGAAAAGTGCAGGCCTGCCAAGCAGAAATCCCTGACAATAGTTGACTCCCATAGCCTGCAGTTGCTCGAGTTCATCAGGTGTTTCAATGCCTTCCACGATAACCTTTGTGCGAAGACTGGTGGCCAGCGATAAGATACTTTGTACAAATTCTCGTTTTACTGAGGATGTTTCAATAGAATGGATAAAGTATCGATCTATTTTTACATAATCAGGACGCAATTCTGACCAGAGTTTCAGACCTGAATAGCCGGCACCTAAGTCATCAATTGCTATCATAAAGCCCAGTTTCTGATAGTGAATAATAGCGTGTTTTAAGTTCTCGGTGTCTTCAATTGGATAGCGCTCAGAAATTTCGATAACGATTTGTTCCGGCGCTATGCCGAATTGCTGAGACAAGCGTAAGGTTGAGCCATGAGGGTGGCTGTCGTCCTGCAACACGTTAGGGTTTACGTTAAGAAACAGCTTTCCCTGCATTGCGTTTTTTTGAAACGCTTCCATAGCTGCCGAGCGGCAGGCAAGCTCCAGTTCAGATAGCAACTGTACCTGGCTGGCCAGAGAAAACAGGCGATCCGGGAACTCAAGTGGGTGGCTCTTGGGGCCGCGAATAAGAGCTTCGTGACCAATAACAATTCCGCGGGAAGTGTCCATAACAGGCTGGAATAGAGGATAAAGCTGTTTTTCCTGAATAAGGCTTAACAGCTCTTGAGTTAAATCAGATCCTGACATGGAACCTCCTGTTACAGCACAACATAAAAGCTTAGTTTTATTTTATGACAGTGCTATGACAGGAGGTAAGTATTTATCCCTCGCGTTTAATGGCGCGGTGGGCGATATCCGTGCGGTAATACGCGTTGTTCCAGCTCACTTGATCAACCAGTTGATACGCCAGTTTTTGTGCTTCTGTAACAGTGTCACCCAAAGCCGTACAACACAAAACTCGACCACCACTAGTGACCACCTTGCCATTATCCATTTTAGTACCGGCGTGGAATACCTTCTGGTTTTCAGGTGCGTGATCCGGCAAACCGTGAATGACGTCACCTTTTGCATAGCTTTCAGGGTATCCACCCGCGGCCATAACCACGCCAACTGCGGCGCGTTCGTCAAAGTCGATAGGGGCCTGATTGAGCTTACCATCAATTGCCTGTTGGCAAAGCTCTACCAAATCAGACTTTAACCGCATCATAATAGGCTGAGTTTCTGGATCGCCGAAGCGGCAGTTATATTCCAGTACTTTGGAGGTGCCGTCTTCGGCTATCATTAAACCTGCGTACAGAAAGCCTTTATAAGGCGCACCTTCTGCAGCCATTCCGTCTACTGTGGGCTTAATAACATGGCGCATAACCCAGTCATGGATGGCCGGAGAAACGACCGGAGCCGGCGAGTAAGCTCCCATACCACCAGTATTTGGACCTTTGTCACCATTATCGCGAGCTTTATGATCCTGGCTTGAGGCAAAAGGTATGGCATGTTTACCGTCAACCATTACGATAAAGGAGGCTTCCTCGCCACGTAAAAACTCTTCGATAACCACGCGGTGACCGGCATCGCCAAAACGGTTACCGGCCAGCATGTCGTCGATAGCGGCATCAGCCTGTTCCTGGCTTTCGGCAATAATAACGCCTTTGCCAGCGGCCAGTCCGTCGGCCTTAATGACAATAGGAAGACCCTTTTCAGCGACATAAGCTTTAGCAGGCTCAACCTCGGTAAAGTTTTGGTAATCGGCGGTGGGTATGTTGTGACGCTGCAAAAAGTCTTTGCTGAAGGCCTTAGAGCCTTCTAACTGTGCAGCCTTTGCGGTGGGGCCAAAAGCCGCCAGTCCGGCTTCGTTAAAGCGGTCAACAATACCTGCAACTAATGGCGCTTCCGGCCCGACGATAGTCAGCTCTATACCTTCCTTTTTGGCAAAGTTAAGAAGACCGTCGATATCTTCGGCACCAATGGCAACATTTGTCAGGTTTGGCTCGCGCTCTGTACCTGCATTACCGGGTGCAACATACACGCTGTCAACTTGACTTGATTGCGCTGCTTTCCACGCCAGAGCGTGCTCACGGCCTCCGCCGCCAACGACCAGTACTTTCATAAGGTTAGTTGTATCCTGTTAGTCTGTAACGGGTTTTTGAAATTTTAAAGTGAAGCGATCACTTTCACCAATGGCTTCATATTTTTCTTTATCTTCATCACCCAGAGTAAGGGTTGGCGGTAAAGTCCAGACACCTTTAGGATGATCGGCTGTATCTTTCGGGTTCGCGTTAACTTCACTGCTTGCGACAAACTCAAAACCGGCTTGTTCGGCTAAGTCTATAACCCAGCTTTCTTTCACATAACCTGAGTCTTTAAAAGCTTCTGCATCTGCTGACTCGGGCAAGCGATGATCAACGATACCCAGCATGCCGTTAGGCTTTAATGTCTGATGAAAGTGACGGAAAGCTTGCAGCACGCCTTCTTCACCTTCCTGCATGTACCAGTTATGCAGGTTACGGAACGTTAATATACGATCCGCACTTCTGGGTGGCGCTATATCGGTGTCTTCACCTGGCGCGAATTCGGTTAATTCGACGTTCCCGTAAACCGGGTTCGTGGTGAGTTTTTCTTTAAAGTTTTCCAGTGAACGCTGGTAATAGTCACTGTCTGAATTTTCCGGGAAGTGAGCTGCGTATAGCTGCCCTTCGTCGGCAAGGTAAGGTGCCAGTATTTCAGTGTACCAACCGCCGCCCGGCCAAATTTCGACGACCGTCATGCTTGGCTCTAATTCAAAGAACTCTAAGGTTTCTTTGGGATGACGAAATTCGTCACGAGCCTGATACTTGTCAGTACGTGATTCATGGTCAACAGCGGCTTGCAAAGAGTCGGCTTCAGGAGCCGGCGAACAGGCGCCAAGGACGCTTGCTAGTGCAATGGCGGAAACAGAAGTTATTATTTTTTTCATACTATCACCTGTAGAGTTGAGAACTAGCCTATAAGACTAGCCCCCAAACGTTACTGACGCAATGCTGCAATTATCAGCAAAGGTGCTTAGTGACGGAAATGTCTCATGCCGGTAAAGACCATCGCAATACCGTGTTCATTGGCAGCAGCAATGATCTCTTCGTCGCGGATAGAACCGCCTGGCTGAATGATAGCGGTTATACCGGCTTCAGCTGCGGCGTCAATGCCATCACGGAATGGGAAGAAAGCATCTGACGCCATGACCGAACTCGGTACGCTGAGGTTCTCGTCCGCGGCTTTAATTCCTGCAATTTTGGCACTGTAAACCCGGCTCATCTGGCCTGCACCAACACCTATGGTCATACCGTCTTTGGCATAAACAATGGCATTAGACTTAACAAACTTAGCGACTTTCCAGCAGAACAATAAGTCAGTCATCTGTGCTTCGGTTGGCTGTTTTTCGGTGACGACTTTCAGATCGTCCTGAATGAAGTCCTGGTTATCGGTGTCCTGTACCAGTAAACCGCCGTTGACGCGCTTGTAGTCCAGTTGCTCAACAGTATCGGACCATTCGCCGCATTCCAGCAAACGGACGTTCTTTTTGCCGGCAACAGCAGCCTTCGCGCTTTCACTGACGCTCGGAGCGATAATAACTTCCACAAACTGACGCTCAACAATAGCGGTTGCGGTTGCTTCATCCAGCTCGCGGTTAAAAGCAATAATGCCACCAAATGCGGAGGTTGGGTCGGTTTTAAAGGCGCGGTCATACGCGTCGGTAATAGATTCACCTATTGCAACACCGCACGGGTTTGCGTGTTTAACAATAACGCAGGCTGGTTCAACAAAGCTTTTTACGCACTCAAGTGCCGCGTCTGTGTCGGCAATATTGTTAAAGGACAACGCTTTGCCCTGAATTTGAGTGGCGCTGGAAACTGTCCCTTTTGGTGCATTGCGCTCAGTATAAAATGCGGCCGACTGGTGCGAGTTCTCGCCGTAGCGTAAGTCCTGCTTTTTCGATACTTGCAGGTTTAATGTGCGCGCGAAGTCGTTTTCGCTAAGCTGCTTACCAAGATAATTTGCAATCATGCCATCATATTGAGCGGTGTGCTCAAATGCTGCTACCGCTAAGTCAAAGCGAGTGCTGTGGCTGACCCCATTGTGCTCATTGAGCTCAGCAAGCACGCGCTGGTAGTCATTGGCATTTACAACAATGGTCACGTCTTTGTGGTTTTTAGCGGCTGCCCGAACCATGGTCGGACCGCCAATATCGATATTCTCAATAGCGTCTTCGAGAGAACAGCCTTCTTTAGCAACTGTTTCAGCGAAGGGGTACAGGTTTACTACAACCATATCGATAGGAGCAATATTTTGCTCCTGCATAACATTCTGGTCGACATCGCGGCGACCTAAAATACCACCATGAACCTTAGGGTGCAGTGTCTTTACCCGCCCACCCATAATCTCTTCCTGACCGGTATGTTCAGAAACATCAATAACGGCAATGCCTGAGTCACGAAGCAGTTTGGCTGTACCGCCTGTAGAGAGAATTTCAATGTTCTTTTTAGCTAAAGCTTGAGCGAACTCAACAATACCGGTTTTATCAGAAACACTGATTAAAGCGCGTTGGATTGGACGGGTTTCCATTGTTTTGCCTTTCTATACTGAGTTAACTTACGGGGAGGTTAATAAAAAAAGGGCGCCAAAAGGCGCCCAAAAAACTTCTTAATTCATGCCGTATTTTTTCAGCTTCTTGCGTAAGGTGCCGCGGTTAATGCCTAACATTGTTGCGGCGCGGGTTTGATTACCCCGGGTGTAAGTCATGACTTCTTCAAGTAACGGTGCTTCTACTTCAGATAGCACTAACTCGTAAAGTTCTTCAGGATCCTGACCATCAAGCTGACGCAGAAAACTGTTCAATGCTTGTTTTACGGAATCACGCAGTGGCTTTGGCTGTGCGTTATTGCCGATAGTGGTTAGGGGAGATACGTTCTCACGACTAGGGTTTTGATCAAACATAATGCGCTTATCTCTTCTCTACAGTGACAAAATAATCTTCAAGTGCCTTAAGTTGCTCGCTGGCATCCTCAAGACGATTAAATGTTTGCCTGAATTCATCATTGCTGGCTTTTTCTTTTAAATACCAACCAACGTGTTTCCGGGCGATTCTGACACCCTGGTAACTGCCGTAAAATTCGTGCAGTTTGCCAACGTGATGAATAACGGTCTCAGCCACTTCGGTTAAGGACGGCGGGCTTAGCTCCTGTCCTGTTTCAAGAAAATGAGCAATTTCCCGAAACAGCCAGGGGTTACCCTGCGCGCCGCGACCAATCATAATGGCGTCGGCCCCGGTGTACTCTAAAACCTGTTGAGCCTGCAGTGGTGTACGAATATCGCCGTTAGCCACTACCGGGATAGAAACAGCCTTCTTAATTGCCCTTATGGTGTCGTATTCGGCAATGCCTTTGTACATGCAGGCACGAGTACGACCATGAATGGCAAGAGACTGAATACCGCAACGTTCTGCCAGCTGCGCTATATCAATACCGTTTCTGTGTTCAGGATCCCAACCGGTTCTGGTTTTCAGTGTTACCGGAACGTCAACAGCTGCAACCACAGCTGTTAATATCTCTTCTACTAACTCGGGATGTTGCATAAGCGCCGAGCCAGCCATCTTCTTATTTACCTTTTTCGCCGGGCAGCCCATATTTATGTCAATAATCTGCGCACCCATACTCACATTCACGCGCGCTGCTTCGGCCATTAATGCCGGTTCCGAGCCCGCTATCTGCACAGCACGAATGCCCAGCTCTCCCGAATGATCCATGCGCTGCCTGGATTTATCGGTTTGCCATACCTTAGGGTTACTGGACAGCATCTCTGATACTGTAAGCCCAGCCCCCGTGCTGTAACACAGCTGACGGAACGGCTGATCAGTAACTCCAGCCATGGGAGCTAATATGACCTGATTGTCGAGTTGATATGGACCAATCCGCATCGGTTAAAAACTACTCAGCGAAAGGGTGAGGAATTTTAGGGAATTTGCGCAATAAAGAAAAGGCTATTTATTACGCAATTTGAGTCTTTTTTTCATTTTTTACTATTGACAAAGCGTACGCTTGTTAACCAACGCGGGTACCGCTGAGCATTGCCCAGTCGCCGTCTATAGTCGGGGTATCGAATTTTATGTGCGGTTGGTAAGCCTCAATAACCCCTTCTATTTGCCGTTCCAGTATACCGGATAAAACCAGTTGTCCGCCGGGGGAAACGAAGCCGAGTATGGTATCGGCTAGCTCTCGTAAAGGGCCGGCGAGGACATTGGCAAGTACCAAGTCCACCTGGGTTTTAGGTTGTTGGCTGGGTAGATAAAGGCTAAATTTATCGCCCACCTTATTACGCTCAGCGTTATCTTTGGTCGCAATCAGCGCCTGTTGGTCAATATCAATGCCAACTACGTGTTCTGCTTTAAATAGTAATGCGGCAATGCCTAATATCCCTGAGCCACAACCGAAATCCACTACGGTTTTGCCGGTTGGTGGGTTGGCGTCTATCCAGCGCAGACACATAGCGGTTGTTGGGTGTGTTCCGGTACCAAAAGCCATGCCGGGGTCGAGCAAAATATTAACGGCTTCAGGTTTTGGTATCTCCCGCCAGCTGGGGCAAATCCATAAATTCTCGCCAAACTGAATAGGATGAAAGTTATCCATCCATTCGCGTTCCCAGTCTTTGTCTTCCAGTGCATCGACTTTGTACTGCAAGTCGCTGCCGAAAATGTTGGACTGTTTCAGGTTAGCAATAATGGCTTTGATGTCCGCGTCGGCGTCAAATAAGCCGGTGGCTAGAGTGTGTTCCCACAATATAACGTCGCCGGGGCGGGGTTCAAAAATGGGCGTGTCGGCGCCGTCGCGGTAAGTTACCGCCTGAGCGCCGTTAGCCATGAGCATGTCACCCACTTGGGGCGCATGCTCTTCACTACAGGAAAGGGTTAGTTGTATCCAGGGCATTAATTAATGCCCGCCTATACCAAGTTTTTTCTCAAGGTAGTGAATATTGGTGCCACCGTGCTGGAAGTTTTCATCTGCCATAATCGACTTTTGCAGAGGAATATTGGTTTTAATGTCTTCGATGATCAATTCATTTAAGGCATTACGCATACGGGCAATAGCAATATCACGGTTTTCGCCGTAAGTAATAAGCTTACCTATCATTGAGTCATAGTTCGGCGGTACTTTGTAATCCGCGTAAACGTGTGAGTCCCAACGCACACCAAAGCCACCAGGAGAGTGGAAACGGGTAATAGTGCCCGGCGACGGTGTAAAGGTTTCAGGGTCTTCGGCGTTAATCCGGCATTCAATTGCATGACCGCGAATGACAATATCTTCCTGGCTGACCGAAAGCTGACGACCAGCTGCAATGCGCAACTGCTCTTTAATCAAGTCGATACCTGTGACCATCTCGGTAACCGGATGCTCAACTTGAATACGGGTGTTCATTTCAATGAAATAGAATTCGCCATTTTCGTACAGGAATTCAAATGTACCGGCTCCACGGTAGCCCAGCTCTACACAAGCTTTGGCACAACGCTCACCAATAAATTTACGCATTTCAGGGGTAATGCCCGGCGCAGGTGCCTCTTCAACCACTTTCTGGTGACGACGCTGCATCGAGCAGTCACGTTCACCTAAATGAATGGCATTGCCTTGTCCGTCGGCCAGAACCTGAATTTCCACATGGCGAGGGTTTTCAAGGAATTTTTCCATATAAACAACAGGGTTGCCGAAGGCTGCGCGAGCTTCGTTCTGAGTCATAGTGATAGAGCTGAGTAATTCGCTCTCTTCGCGTACAACCCGCATACCACGGCCACCACCGCCGCCTGCTGCTTTAATAATAATTGGGTAACCAATGCGCTTAGCAAGTTTCTTATTACGCTCGTCGTCGTCATCCAGAGGGCCATCTGACCCCGGAACGCAAGGAACACCGGTTTTCTTCATCGCTTTAATAGCTGACACTTTGTCGCCCATAAGACGGATAAGATCCGGCGTTGGTCCAACAAAAATGAAACCGGACTGCTCAACTTGTTCAGCAAAATCGGCGTTTTCGGCCAGAAAGCCGTAACCCGGGTGAATAGCTGCTGCATCCGTAATTTCAGCTGCGCTGATAATACGGGGAATATTCAGGTAACTCTCGTTCGCTGGCGCTTTACCTATGCAAATTGCTTCGTCTGCAAGTAAAACGTGTTTAAGGTTTCTATCAACCGTTGAATGAACTGCCACTGTCTTAATGCCGAGCTCTTTACAGGCTCGCAGTATGCGCAGTGCAATTTCGCCACGGTTGGCAATGACCACTTTATCTAACATGACAAATACCTGCGGTTACTTTATTCGATGATAAACAGTGGCTGATCAAATTCAACCGGCTCTTCGTTATCTACTAAAATCTGTTTAACGACACCGGATTTGTCTGCTTCAATCTGGTTCATCATTTTCATTGCTTCAATAATGCACAGTGTTTCACCGGCATTAACGCGAGAGCCAACAGTAACGAAAGGCTTTGCATCAGGCGATGGAGCTTCGTAGAAGGTTCCAACCATAGGAGAGCGAACAACGTGGCCGCTAATTTCTTCACTGGCTGGTTCAGCCGCCGGTTGGTTTGCCGGAGCAGACTGTGGGGCTTGTTGAGGCGCTTGCTGCGGTTGTGGCGCGTATTGCATCGGTGCAGGCTGCGCACTGTAACGATTAATCCGAACTGACTCTTCGCCCTCGGTAATTTCCAGTTCTGCTACGCCAGATTCTTCAACGAGCTCGATCAGTTTCTTAATTTTTCGGATATCCATGCTAACGTCTACCTTTAGTTATCTGTGTTGTTCAATGTTGTTAAAGCTGCTTGTAAAGCGTATTCATAACCACGGGCGCCAAGCCCGCAGATAACGCCGTCAGCTACGTCCGCTAAATACGAATGGTGGCGGAAGCTCTCACGGCGATAAATATTGGAAAGGTGCACTTCAATGAAAGGGATTTTCACAGCCAATAACGCATCGCGTAATGCCACACTGGTGTGTGCGTAGGCTGCCGGGTTAATCACAATATAATCTACAGAGTCTTTGGCGGCTTGCTGAATCCAGTCAATTAACTGGTGTTCAGCGTTGGACTGACGGAAATCTAATGCTGTTGCGTGTTGTTTAGCAATGGCTCCCAGCGAATCAGCGATATCATCCAGGCTTTGCTTACCATAAAGCTCTGGTTCACGCTGCCCCAGTAAATTTAGATTCGGGCCATTGAGCACTAATATTTTAAAACGTTCTGCCATTGTGCCGCCATTTGCTGTGAAGTTACGAAAACTATTAAAAGTGACCACAACTTTCAGTTTGGGTTCCTATAACAACAGTATTATAGGGGAAAAAAGCAAGATTGCAGCACTTTACTGGTCTTATCAGCGCATTTAGGCACAAGTTTACTCGGAAACTATCTTTTCCAGATGCTTTTCGAAATCTTCAGCGTTCATATAACCGGTAACCCGGTATTCAGAGCGTTCGTTGCCTTTCGGGTCAAAGAACAGAATAGTGGGCAGGCCCAGCACCTTGTAGCGACTCAGAATCTCAACGTCTTGCGCATTATTGCGGGTAACATCGGCCTGAATGAGTTTTAACTCCTGAAACTGCGCCTGAACCTGTTCATCTGAAAAGGTGTACTGCTCGAATTCTTTGCAGGCCACGCACCAGTCAGCATAAAGGTCTAGCATTACCCAGCGGTCACTCTTTGCTATTTGTTGCTGTATGTCGCTTACATTACTAACAACAGTAAAAAGGCCGTGACTTTTTTGCTCCAATTGCGCTTTATTAACCTGCCAGTAACTGCCTGTAGTAGCTGCCGCGGCCAGAAATACAATAGTGATAACTTTTGTGGTGGTGCGAAGCGGCTGGCTTATCGAAACAGCCAGAGATACGGCGGCGAGAATAAAGTAAAAAATCCATAGCCACATACTGATACTGGTCGGAATAAGGCGCTCAATTAAGAATAAGGTAACTGCCAATAACAGCCAACCGAAGAACTGCTTAACCACGTTCATCCACGCGCCGGCTTTGGGCAGAAGCTTGCCGCCACTTAAGCCGAATAAAATAAGTGGCACGCCCATACCCAGGCTTAATGCGTAAAGAATAGCGGCGCCGCTTACTATATCGCCCGATTGCGCAATAAAGAGTAAGGCTCCTGACAAGGGGGCTGTGGTACAGGGCGATGCTACCAGGCCGGAAATAGCGCCGATAATAAAGACGCCAACGACATTGCCACCGCTTTGCTGCCCGCTAAGGCTTTGCAGTTTCGACTGCCAGCTGATGGGTAGCTGCAACGTATAAGCCCCGAACATACTTAAAGCAAAAAGTGCGAACAATGCTGCCAGAACAATTAACACCACCGGATGCTGAAAGTAAGCCTGATACTGCATACCCGCCGATGCCACAACCAGACCTAATAAAGAATAGGTAATGGCCATACCCTGAACGTATATAAAGGAAAGCCAAAGTGTGTTTTTCCAGTTACGTTCACGGTTGCCCAACACTACGCCGGATAAAATGGGGTACATAGGAAACACGCAGGGGGTAAAAGCTAAGCCAATACCCAAAGCAAAAAAGAGTAACAGTGTAATGATTAAATGTTGTTCACCTATACCGAACAGGCTGCTGTCGGTGTTTGGCGGTGCGGTGGTGGAGCCTGAGCCAGTCTCACTAGTACTGGAGAGTTTGATCTGCTTTTCAGTGGGCGGGTAACATAACCCCGCATCTGCGCAGCCTTGATACTGAACGGTAATGGTGTTGCCGGAAAACTCCGGGTTAAGTGTAAAAGACCACTCAACGTAGTCGCGATACACAACCGATTCACCAAAAAACTCATCGCTGTGAGACTCGCCTTGCGGGAGTTCAGGGGCTGCTGCTAACGCATTTTCCGGAACCACCTTAAAGCGGTGTTGATACAAATAGTACTCGGGAGCTACAACCCAACTGACGGTCACTTTGTTGCCATTAACTTCGCTGTCGAAATCGAAAGCCTGATCTACCGACAAAAACTGATTGTCCTGCTGGAATGGATTCGATTGCACACTATGTGCTGGCGCAACGACGGCAAAAACCAGGGTTAAGGCTGCGAGACATGTGATGAATCTTTGTATCATTTAACTGAATCCTGTATCCACGTCAGGTAATCGGGTAAGCCATCTTCAATATTGATGCTTATTAATTCTGGGGAATCGTAAGGGTGAATCGCACTGATGGTACTTTTTATGTCACTGAAACGTTCCGCAGTCGATTTTATCAGCAAAAGCCACTCCTGGTCTTCATGCAATTCGCCCTGCCACGAATAAATTGAGGTTATATTAGGCACTATATTGACACAGGCCACGAGCTTTCTTTCGAGCAGAGAACGAGCCAGTTGTTTAGCCGAGTCAGAACTGTCTGTGGTGCATAAAATCAATTGTGGGTGCTGAGTCATAGAACCTCCCTATAGCGCCTGTCAGTTTTGCAAATTAGCATAAAAATTTTTGTGCTTCCCCCTTGATAACAAAAATTCATCCCCCATTTAATGTGCACACACATATTTATCCGCCCCTTAGGGGTATTAACCACTAACAACAATAGGTTGAGGAGTTATCAACAATGAAACTTCGTCCTTTACACGATCGAGTCATTATTAAGCGCACCGAAGTCGAAGCGAAATCGGCTGGCGGCATTGTTCTGACTGGTTCTGCGGCAGAAAAATCTACTCGCGGTGAAATCGTAGCAGTAGGCAAAGGCCGCATTCTGGATAACGGTGAGGTACGTGCACTAGACGTAAAAGCTGGTGACAAAGTGCTGTTCAATGAAGGCTACGGTGTTAAAACCGAGAAAATTGACGGTGAAGAGTACTTAATCATGAGTGAAAGCGACATTCTGGCTGTTGAAGAATAAGACGTCAGAAACGCTTACTAGCACAACCGACTAAACGAATTTAAGAGGAAAGCAAAAATGGCAGCTAAAGAAGTCAAGTTTGGTAACACAGCGCGTCAAAAAATGCTGAAAGGCGTTAATATTCTTGCCGATTCAGTAAAAGTGACTCTGGGTCCAAAAGGTCGCAACGTTGTATTAGACAAATCATTCGGTTCGCCAGTTATCACTAAAGACGGTGTTTCTGTTGCGAAAGAAATCGAGCTGGAAGACAAGTTCGAGAACATGGGCGCGCAGATGGTTAAAGAAGTCGCGTCTAAAGCAAATGACGAAGCGGGTGACGGTACAACAACCGCAACCGTTCTGGCTCAAGCCATTGTTAACGAAGGCTTGAAGTCAGTAGCCGCGGGCATGAACCCGATGGATCTTAAGCGCGGTATCGACAAAGCGGTTATCGCTGCAGTTGAAGAGCTGAAGAAAATTTCTCAGCCTTGTGCCGACAGCAAAGCCATTGCTCAGGTAACAACTATTTCTGCAAACGCTGATCACACTATTGGCGAAATCATTGCTCAGGCAATGGACAAAGTAGGCCAGGAAGGTGTTATCACCGTTGAAGAAGGTCAGGCACTGACTGACGAGCTGGACGTTGTTGAAGGTATGCAGTTCGACCGTGGTTACTTGTCTCCTTACTTCATTAACAATCAGGAAAGCGGTTCGGTTGAATTAGACAACCCGTTCATTCTTCTGATTGATAAGAAAATCTCTAATATCCGCGAGTTACTGCCGGTATTAGAAGGTGTTTCTAAAGCCGGTAAACCTCTGCTGATTATTGCTGAAGACGTTGAAGGCGAAGCGCTGGCAACTCTGGTTGTAAACAATATGCGTGGCATCGTTAAAGTTGCTGCGGTTAAAGCACCAGGCTTTGGCGACCGTCGTAAAGCGATGCTGCAGGACATTGCTGTTCTGACTGGCGGTACTGTGGTTTCTGAAGAAATCGGTATGGAGCTGGAAAAAACTCAGCTGGAAGACTTAGGTACTGCGAAACGCGTTGTTATTACTAAAGACAACACAACAGTTGTTGACGGTAATGGCGACGATACCGCTATCGACGGTCGCGTTAACCAAATCAAGCAGCAGATGGAAGACACGACGTCTGACTACGACCGTGAAAAACTGCAAGAGCGTCTGGCTAAGTTAGCTGGCGGTGTTGCGGTGATTAAAGTCGGCGCTGCTACTGAAATGGAAATGAAAGAGAAAAAAGCGCGCGTTGAAGATGCGTTGCATGCAACTCGTGCAGCTGTTGAAGAAGGCGTGGTACCTGGTGGTGGTGTTGCTCTGGTTCGCGCTGCGAGCAAACTGGCAGAACTGCGTGGTGACAACGAAGAACAGAACGTTGGTATCCGTTTAGCCCTGCGTGCGATGGAAGCGCCGTTGCGTCAAATCGCAATGAACGCTGGCGCCGAAGGTTCTGTGGTTGCTAACAACGTACGTGCTGGCGAAGGTAACTATGGTTACAATGCCGGTAACGACACTTACGGCGATATGCTGGAAATGGGTA
>Ga0206123_10002983_pt1 | contig 14259 bp, 11 predicted proteins | sample Helgoland_Spring_2_FD_160086 | JGI IMG/M metagenome (GOLD analysis project Ga0206123, IMG submission 160086) | Pelagic subsurface seawater microbial communities from Kabeltonne, Helgoland, North Sea - Helgoland_Spring_Bloom_20160316_1 | ecosystem: Environmental > Aquatic > Marine > Epipelagic ...
TTCTATTTTCTTTTTACCACACCAGTCTAATAATTTCTCAAAGTGTTTATTATTTGAATTATTGTCAACAAGAATGACATCATAGTTATTATAATCACTTTTAAAAATACTTTCTAAAAGTTCACTTGTATTTTTCCAGTCATTCCAACTAAGAATACTTACTGCCACTGAAGGATTTTTTAAGTTCATCTATTCTGTTTAAATTCTTTTATTGTTTTAAGGATAGCACTATAGCTATTTAGTTTTCTTTTAAATTTAAATTTTTTTCTAAATTTACTTATACTTGGGACATATCGATCATACTCTATATCACTTATTTTTTTTTGAATAATATTTTTTATTTTATATTTTTTACTCAATTTTTTAGCTAGAATATGTATATCTATAATATTATCCGACCCAATATTATAGGTTGCAAAATTTGTTGAATTATTAAACATCAGTTTAATCAAACACTCAGCTAAATCATCTGCATGCATATATGTTCTAATTACTTTTATTTTTGATTTAACTTCTATTGGTTTTTTATAAATAATACTTTTTATAAAATTTCCAACAACATAATTAGAGTCAAGTGGTAAATGCTTGCCAACAAATGTAAAGCACCTAGCTACACTTACTTTAATATTGCTATTAGTTAATTCTTGAAAAATTTTTTCATTTTTAATTTTTAATAAAGCATATTTCTTTTTTAATAGTGAAAAACAACTCTTTACATCAGTTATTTGAAAGTCATTAATTTTTTTATTTTTTTGTAATTGTTTTCCATACACAGCACCCGAACTTGTATAGACAATACTGCTATTTTTATGATATTTTCTTGCTAGTTTAGAATAATTTTTGATAGCCTTATAATCATTTGCATAATTTTTTAAAATAGCACAATAGATTACATAGTCAGCAAATATAACTTTTCTTGCTTTAGAAATATCTTTCTTAATTTTTATTATTTTATAATCTTTTTTTAATTCTGGTGGAATAAAGATATTTGATGTTTTTGTTAATATTATAATTTTATTTATTTTTTTTTTTAATTTTTTCGTTTTTAGAAAATAATCAATAATTGACCTGCCAAAAAAACCACCGCCTATTATTAGAAGACTTTTTTTCATTATTGCTATCTCTAATTTGCTTCAAGAATTTTTTTATCACTATCAATTGATTCTATAAGCATATTTTTTTTAAACTCCTCTCGGCTAATTAATGGAGACATGTCTTCAATTGGATTACCAAATTGTAATTTAGGAACAATTTTTTGGTTTGGATTAATAATCACATTTACAAATTCTAACTTTTTTGATTTTAAAATTTTTGTTAATATTCTTTTTATATCTTTATTATTTCTTACTTCGCTGTAGTTAATTCCATAAGCATAAGCAATTTTTTTAAAATCAGGATTGGTAACTCCTTTTCTAGGGATTGTTGCTTCATATCTTTTTTTTAAATATAACTCTTGAAATTGTTTTATAATTCCATACCCATTATTATTAATAACAAAAATTTTTACTGGGATATTGTTACTGACTATAGTTTGTAACTCCTGTATATTTAATTGAAAACCCCCATCACCAGTTATACATATTACTCTTTTTTTTTTATTATTACTCAAAAAAGCTCCTGCAGAACCTGGTAATGCATAACCCATTGGTGAATTTCCATAAGCTGAAAAAAATCTTTGCCCTTTTTTAATTTTAAAAGCTTGAATTGACCATGTTAAGCTAGCTCCTGTGTCAGAAACTATAACATCATTTTTATTAAGTTTTTCAGACAAACACTCGAAAAAAAAATATGGATTTATAGGTTGTTTTATTTTTCTATTAGAAAAAGTAACATTGGGATAGTTTAATTTCCATTCTTGACAAACTTTTTTCCAATCTTTATTGACTAAGTATTTAAAATTTATGGATTTTGAATTTAAAATTAATAAAAACGAATTTAAATCTTGATTAATTTTTAAATAAATATCGAGCCCTCTTTTTTTATTTAGTTCATACTTGTCAATATCGATAGAAATTATTTTAGCTGCTCTTGCAAAAGTTTCAGGTTTACCTCCAGTAACTCTTGTATCCAATCTACTTCCAAAATTTAAAATTAAGTCCGAATTCTGCACAGCAAAATTTGCACCTCTTGATCCATAGACTCCAATACACCCTAAATAATTTTTATGATTATAATCTACAAGATCCAACCCACTCCAAGTAGTAACTATTGGAATATCTATTTTTTTAAGAAATTTATCTAATTCATTAATCGATTTAGACATTCTAATTCCTCCACCAAGAATTAAAATTGGTCTCTTAGATTTAAGTAGTAATTTTTTAATTTTGTTAATATCATTTTTAATTCTTATAATTTTCTTATTTTTTTTAATTTTCGTAAACCCTTTTAATCTTTTTAAATTAATTTTTTCCCTTTGAAAGTTCATGGGTATATCTATAAGAACTGGACCTGGTCTTCCTTCATTTGCAATATAAAAAGCTTTTTCTAAAACGTACCTAATTTCATTGGAATTTTTTAATTGATATGAAAATTTTGTTATAGGTTTAACCATAGATACAATGTCCGTTTCTTGAAAACCTATTTGCCTAACTTTTTTTGTAGATTTGTTACTAGAGGATAGTTCAAATTTATTAACTTGCCCACATATGTGAATGATGGGCACCGAATCAAACCACGAACAAGCTATACCAGTAATTAGATTCTGCGCACCTGGGCCAGATGTTACCATTGTTGCACCAATTCCTTGTTTGTTTCTGGCGTAAGCATCCGCCATCATAGCTGCAGACTGTTCGTGTGCTACTGAAATGTACTTAATTTTTTTATTTCTAGAAAATGCATCTACCATAAAAGAAATTGCACCACCGGTTAATAAAAATACTTTCTTAACTTTTTTTTTTTCTAAAAAATTAAGGACATAATCTGAAAGATTCATAATAATTTAAATTTTATTAAAAGAATTAAATTGTTCTATATAACTAAAATGTAAAATTAACATTGATTTAAATAATCCATTATTTGGTCTTCACAAATTTTTTTTGTATTTTTGCTTTTTTTATCTAAATTATTCCAAGAAATAATTTTTTCTATAGTTTTATCTATATTCCATTTTGGCTTCCATTTTAATTTTTTAATAGCTTTAAAACTATTTAATCGCAATACTTTAGTTTCTACGGTGTTGTTTCTTTTAATGGTAATCTTTTTAAATTTTTCAATTTTTTTTATCTTTTTTATTATTTGATTGACATTTATAAAACTATTATGCCCAGGGCCAAAATTCCAAGCATGATTACTCTCAATTATTTTTTTTTGGTACTGTTTTTGAGCTAACAATATATACCCATAAAGTGGTTCTATTACATGTTGCCATGGTCTTATGTGCTCAGGATTGCGAATTATTAACTCTTTATTCGTGTTTATGGCATCTAATATATCTGGTACAAGTCTATCTTTTGAATAATCACCACCACCCAAAACATTACCCGATCTTGCTGTAGAAATTCTATTTTTTAAAAAACTTTTTTTAGTAAAGGATTCAATGTATGAGTTTACCACAATTTCAGCACAAGCTTTAGAAGAACTATAAGGGTCCTTTCCACCTAACTCATCATTTTCAGTATAACTTTTATTGGCATGATTTATTTTATAAACTTTATCTGTAGTGATAATAATTATAGATTTAATTGATTTAATATTTCTTGATGCTTCTAATAAATTTAGAGTACCAATAATGTTCGTATTAAATGTTTTTAATGGATCGTTATAAGATTCATTAACTAGTGGCTGAGCAGCTAAATGAAAAATAATTTCTGGTTTTGACTCTGAAATCTTTTTTTTTAAAATTTTCAAGTCATTTATGTCCTCAAAAAAATTTTTTTTTAAAAGTTTAGAACATTTAACTTTATTGAATAAAGATAACTTTTCAGGTTTAAGAGAATAACCATAAAGTTTACTATTAAATAAGTTTAGAAACAAAGAAAGCCACACACCTTTAAAGCCTGTATGCCCAGTAATAAATACTCTTTTATTTTTCCAGAATTTTTTTAAATTTTTTAGAGATTTACTCATTCCATAATTTCCATGGGGCTTCATTTTTCTCCCAAAGATTTTCTAGATAATCTTTATCTCTCATGGTGTCCATTGGATACCAAAAGTTATCATGCTTAAAAGCAATTAATTGATTTTCTTTTGAAAGTTTTTCTAAAGGTTCTTTTTCCCAGATAGTGAAATCATCTTTCAAATAATCAAATATTTTTTTATTTAAAACAAAAAAACCTCCATTAATCCATGCCCCATCACCTTTTAATTTCTCTGAAAAGTTTTCAATTAAATTATTTTTTGTATTAAATTCTACTACACCAAATCTTCCTTGGGGCTGAACTACAGTCATTGTTGCAATTTTCTTATTAATTTTATGATGTTCGATAAGTTTGCTGATATTAACGTCGGCTACTCCATCTCCGTAGGTTAATAAAAATTCTTCACCAACAAAATCTTTAATTCTTAAAATTCTTCCACCAGTTAATGAGTCGTCTCCAGTATCAATTAAAGTAATTTTCCAATCTTCATTATTATTTTTATGTACTTTTATTTCATTTTTTTTTATATCGATTGTGACATCAGAGTTGTGTAAAGAAAAATTTGCAAAATATTCCTTAATTAAATATCCTTTATATCCACAACATATGACGAATTCCTTAAAGCCATAATGAGAGTAAGTTTTCATTATGTGCCATATAATTGGTTTAGAACCGATTTCGATTAATGGTTTCGGCTTAATTAGAGACTCTTCTTGGATTCTAGTTCCTTTACCACCTGCTAAGATTACAACTTTCATTAAAATTTAGTAAATTTGATAATTCTCTAATAATATAAAATTAATATTAGATGAATGATTAATTTATATAAAATTATAAGTAAATAAAATTAAAAGAAAAATAATAGAATTTAAGTATTTTTCTCATTTTTTTGATTAAAATTAACTCTTAATGGGTAATATAAAGAAATTTTAGATTGTTCCTAAAATTTAAAAATTAATAAACTCATGATTAAAAAAATTATTTTTTTTGTACCTAATATTGATGATGGTGGTATTGAAAAAAACTTAGTCATATTGTCTAACTTTTTTATAAAAAAAAAATATAAAGTTGAAATAATATATTCAAGGATTACCAAAAACATTAACGATAAACTTAATTCTAAGATCTCTTTAACTAGGACAAAAAAACTTTTAAATTTTAAATTTTTTAATTCAAGGATTAATAATTCTATTAATTGCTTTATATATTGCTTATTTAAAATAAAGACTAAAAATGACGCTGCTTTATTTTCTCTACAAGATCATCCATTTGCAATTTTATTATCGTTTTTTAAAAAGAAACCCTGTTTAATAAGGATTGCTAATCATCCAATTGGTTCTTTAAAATTTTTTAATAATTTAATCACTTATAAAATAAAACTATTTATAAAAATTTTTTTTTATCATTTTGCATCAGTGATAGTTTGTAATTCAAACCAATCCTCTAATTTTTTTAGAAAATCACTATTGATTAATAAAAAAATTTACACAATATACAATCCGATCAAAAATATTGTTATAAAAGGCAAATCACTAAAAAGAAATAAATATAGATTGCTTACAGTTGGAAGGTTAGAAAATCAAAAAAATTTAACTGGTTTAATTGAGGCGCTATCAATTGTCATAAAAAAAAATAAAAAAATTAAATTAACAATTTTAGGAAAAGGAAGTGAAAAGCTAAAATTAGTCAACTTATCAAAATCTTTAAAAATACAAAAAAATATTATTTTTAAAGATTTTTCTAAACCAGATATTTATTATAAAAAAGAAGGAATATTTATTTTAAATTCTTTTTTTGAAGGTCTGCCAAATGTCTTAATAGAAGCCATACAATACAAAATTCCCATAATCTCTTCAAATTGTTATAGTGGACCTTCAGAAATTTTGAAAAATGGAAAATATGGATACTTAGTAAAGGTTAATGACCCTATTGGTTTGGCTAATCAAATTGAAAGGGTTATATTAAATTATTCCGTTGCATTAAAAAAAACAAAAAAAGCTCATAGCAGTTTGAATAGATTCTCTATGAAAGCCCAATGTGAAAAGTATGAAAAGATACTAAAAGCTTTATAGATATTTATAAGTTTATAATCTCATCAAAATATTTTTTTTGCTCTTGTTTATGAGAGGTTATAACAATAATTTTATTTTTTTTAATCGATAACAAAAAATCAAAAATTGCCTTTTCACTTTTTTTATCCAATGAAGATGTGGGCTCATCTAATAAAATTAGATCAGGATCATTTACAACAGCTCTTAAGACCCCAATTCTTTGTTTTTCTCCTCCAGACATATTTTTAATTGAAGAAATATTTTTATTTTCAAAATATTTCTTATTTATAAATTTTTTTAAATTAAATATTCTAAGATATTCCTTTAATTCCTCAATTTTTTGATTTGTATTTAAAAATTTTAATGTTGTGTTTACTGCAATATTTTCATCTAATATTGTTGCTATTTGAGGCGCATATCCAATTCTAAATTTTTTGGTTAAATCATAAAAATTATAATTTTTACTATTAACAAAAATTTTTCCTTTATTCGGTTTTATAAACCCTGATATAATATTTAATAAGGATGATTTCCCAGATCCACTTTCACCATAAACTCCATAAATATTGTTTTTTTTCAAATTTATACTTAAATTATTAAATTTTGCAGATAACTTGGAATTGTCTTTGTTAATGTAATCAAGTCGTGCACCTTGAATTCTTATTGTTTTAATTGAATTTTTTTTGTTTATTTTATTAATATTTTCTGGAAATTTTTCCCTTAAGTCGCCCTTAATATATTGGACAGAATTTAAATTATATAGAGCCATACTGAAGTAGGCAGATAATCTTGCAAACGATGGAATAAGTCTAACTAAAGCTAGTGCCAAAACTGAATATTTCATAACAAAATCATTGATATTTAAAGTGCTACTATCATTTTTATAAATAACAAAAAATATAACGAGTAAAGAAATTTCAAACATAAACTTAGGTGTCAAATTTATAGCACCAGCACCTATACGAGAATTATAATACTTGTTTAAAAAATTTTTGTACCTTGCTATAAATTCTTTTGTATTTTCTACAAGTTTAATTTCTTTAAATATATTCAAAGTATCAGTTAAAGATTTAAAAAATCTGATTTCATTGTGAGCTCTTATCTCTCCATATTTTTTTGCAACACGAAATAATAAATATAGAATTATTGCTAAAACCATAATGATAAAATAAATTTCAATCGGAGCAGTAAAGTTGACTAATTTAGCTACATAATAAACTAAAACTAAAACATAAATTATTTCTCCAATAAAAGATATTATAAGACCAAATATTCCAACAAAAACATTTTCTACATCTTTAACTAATTGCTTTACATAAATAGATATTTCTTTTTTTGAAAAAACATCATAACTTTTATCCATATAAGATTTTAATACTTGAGCTGATTTATCTGCGGAAAGTTTAAATATAATTGTATTATAATAAATGTTTTGAGCTATTAATAAAATATTTTTTAAAAACAAAAAACCTATCAACATCAATATATAAATTTCAGTTATTGTTAAGCTTTCAAAAAAAGGAAAAATATATAATTCTAGTTTTTCAATTAGTATTTTGAAAGTAGAGACACTCAAATCTTGATTTAATATTAAAAAAAAAATACTTAAAAATAAAATTTCTGATAATACTATCGAAAATTGTAAAATAAAATGTACAACTATTTTAAGCCACACCTTAAGTTCAATTTGCTTTACAAAAAATTTAAATATCTCACTTAACTTCATTTGTTTCCTTGAAAAAAGTATCCTAGAGGAAATATACTCTTAAAATTTTTTGAAAATAATAAAACAATACTGTCAAGAATCTGACAAAATATTAATAAAATATTATTTAACAAAGGTATTCTCATGGTTAATGTTGATATTGAACTAAAAAAACAAATAAATATGCCTCCACAAATGACTTGAACTTTAATATTTTTAAAACCTGTTTCCTCTAAAGCTTTAACAAGACCTTGTTCTGTGTATCTAAAATAATCATTGGGTGAACCATGAATGTGGAAAAAAAAAGGTGTAGAGCCACAAAAAAAACCGCTCTTGTCTAAAATTAGATAACAGTTTTTTAAACAGTTTTTAAAATTGTATACATGCTCCAATACATTAAATAATAATACATTTTTAAAAGTTTTATCCCTAAACTCACTGACTTCCTCTAAATCCATTATTAAATCATTTGGATCTTTTGAAAATTTATCTGCATAATTTATTTTTTCTTCAGTATTTAGTTGATTAGTCACGTTAGAAATAGATTTCTTTGATCCTACGTCTAAAATTGATCCCTTCAAATTCAATTTTCTTATTTCGACAATTTGCATTATTCTTAAAATAGAATACTTTTTAAAAATTAAAGAATGAACAAATATAAAGTTTTTAAAATATGAAAATATCATTAGATAGAACTGAGTATGTAGCAAAAAAACTTGGTAAACTCAATGGGGATAAGGTTCTTGATATTGGCTGTCGTGAGATGATCTTAAAAAAATACCTTGAGGGTAATTTTAATTATCTAGGACTAGATTATATAAGCAAAAAATCAAACACCTCAGATTTTATTAATCATAACTTAGAAAAGGGCATACCTGACAATTTAGATAATATTGACATAATTGTAGCTTTAGATGTTCTAGAGCATATCGAAAATATACATGATGTTTATAAAGAATTTTTTTCTATTACCAAAAAAACTGTTGTAGTTGCTCTTCCAAATATGGCTTATTATAAATTTAGAATAAATTTTCTGATTAAAGGTGTATTAAGTGGAAAATATATTTTTAGTGAAAAAAAAATTCTAGATAGACATAGATGGATACCAAATTATCAATCTATCGATAAATTTATTTATAACAACACACCTTTAGGATGGACAATAAAAGCTAACAATTTTATTGCAGAAAGAAAAAGAAATTTTTTTTTCTATTATGTTGAAAAATTTTTATCTAAACTTTTTCCTTCTTTATTTGTTTATGAAAGAATTTTTTTTATAACTAAAAAAACTAATAATTGATTATTTTTGCAAAATTTTTAGCAAATCTAAATTTAGTGTAATTTAGTATAGTTTTTTTCATATTTATAAGTAGTTTATTTTTTTCAATTTCATTTAAATTATTAATTTTTTTTATTTTTTCTAAAAAATCAAACTCATTACCAAGTTCATACTTCAAACCATTAAAGTTATTTTTTATAATTTCATCTGGCCCATTTGGACAGTTGCTAGTCAATATCGGCACATTTAGATATCCAGCTTCCATAAGAGTGTGTCCTGGCTCCTCCCATAATGAAGAACAAATGTAGACACTTGATTTTGCTAAATATTTATACGGATTTTCTTTAAAACCTAATAAATAGAAATTTTTAATTTTATTTATTTTTATATAATCTTCTAATTCTTTTCTTTTTTCACCCTCTCCTAAAATAACTAAATTAAAATCTCCATTTGTTTGATCAGAATATTTTTTAACTAAACTTAACAATTCCAAAAAATTTTTTTGATGAGTTAATCTTCCAATTGCACAAATAACCTTTTTGGTAAAAATAAATTTATCATTGTTGTCAATTTTTTCTTGAGACATTATTTTTATATTTCTATGTAATATTGGATTTTCGATTGTAAAAATTTTTTTTGGATCAATACCAACTATTTTTTCTAAATCTTTTTTGGTTTGTTTGGTCATTGTAATCAAATAATCTGATTTTTTATAAAACATTTTCCAGATAAACTGCCTGATAAAATTAAATTTTGGATATCCTTGAATACTATTAATAACTATTAAATCTTTAAAAAAATATTTTAACATGCAGGGTATAAAACCAACAAGTCCAGATATTATAATATCTGGTTTATGTTTAAAAATTTGTCTTATTAAAAATGGAATACAAATAATTGAAAAAAAGAGTATTAAATACTTTGAAATTTTTCCTGTTTTAGGAATAATATGACTTACCTTAAAAAAATCTAAAAAAAAAAATTTTTTATCTTTAAATTTTGTAAATTCACCCAAAACGTTTATTAAATAAATTTCAGCTCCTAAATATTTCTTTAAAGACTCTGCCATACCAATCATGGCACCATTCGTACCAACATTGCTTAGCATTGGTGACCACATAAATATTTTTAATGAATTATTTTTTTCTTGATTGGTCTTATTCATTTAAAGTTCAAAAATTAGCTTTTTCAAATTATTTTATGATTGAAATTTTAATTTCTTAATTATATTTTTTTTCACATGATCTTTCATTCGTCTTTTAAAGTCATGATTATAATCATAAAGTATGCCTTAATCTTTTTTGTTTTTCATGCTCAGAATATATTCTTGCCATAGGTGCTGTATTGACTAATTGTAAATTAGCATTAACAAATAAACTAGAGTAATGGATTTTTGTTATTACTTTTAATATTTTTTAATTTAATATACTGCATAATTAAATGCATCAAAATATGGTTTATATCCTCACTTATACCATAGTTCGAAATATTTGAAAAAACTGGAACAGTACTAAATTTTTTGAGATAACCACCATTAAAACCTGAAAACCCTATTGATTTAATTTTTTTTTGGTTAGCATACTGTAAAACTTTTTTTAAATTATTTGAATTTCCTGATGAACTAAATAATATTAATAAATCTCCACTGCTAAGTAATCTCTCTGCTTGATATAAGAATATATCATCATATGAAATATCATTTGAAATTGCTGAGATAAGCTCAAAGTCAGAACATAAACTTTTGACTTTTGCTTTTAACTTTGTTTGCATACACAAAACTTTAAAATAATCACAAATAAAATGATTAGCTATTGCCGCTGATCCACCATTTCCACATACATAGATTGTTTTATTTTTCTTAATAACACCTTCAATTAAATTAGCTGCTTGATATATTTTTTTTTTATCCATTTTTGTGATGGATGAATTTAAACTACTTAAATAGGTATTTAAAAAATTATCTAGACCAGATTGTTTTTTATTTTTAATTTTAACTTGGAACATTAAATTATTAATTAGGTACATAAAGATATAAGAATTTTGGTATTAATAAACTAACTAATTTAATTTTCTATTTTTCTGCATCAGGTTATAATATATAATATTTAAAATCCTTAAACAATGATTAATAAGACTATAAATTTATACAAAAATTATACAAATATATTTTCTTATATTTTTTTGTTAATAGGCTTAATTATATTGTTTTTATCATTATCATATAAATCTTATATAAGTTTTTTTTGGCCGGATCATACTTATTTGAACTATGTTCATAGTCTAAGTCTTAAAAAAAATATTTTAGAAGTAATTAATGAATCGAATAATATTAATGGAATTACACTAACAATCTTAAATCCCTATTTAAATCCATTATCTTTTTTAAATTATAAATTAGACAGTCTTCTAGATTATAAAATTTACTTAATGACTTTTTATTTTTTAGAGCTAATTGTGATATTATTACATATAAAATTTTTTATAAAAAAGATTTCATTAGAAAATTATTCATTAATCTTATTTTTATTTATAGTAAACTTAATATTCACAACTACCTTTGACCATCAATCTTATATTAATTTTCCTATTTTGGTATTTTGTTTTTTTCATGGTATTGGTTTATTTTACCAAGATAAAAAAGTTAAATTTTTTATTATTATATTAATTGGGAATATTTGGTCCTTCCTCATTAATCCAATTTATTTTTTTGTAACTTGTTTTGCACCGCTCATTTTTTACTATTATTTTTTTATTTTCAAAAAAAAATATAAAAATTTTTTTTTAATCTTCTTAGCAAATTTATTTTGCACAATTCCATTTGTGTTAATTTCTCTTGGTACGGCTAGAATTGGGGCTAGTGATTTGTACTCATCATCTTTTTCTAATTATAATTTTACAATTTTTTTATCAAAAAAATTTTTAATATTAAATATAGTTTTAATTTTTTTAGCACTCAAACTACAATACGAAAAAAGAGAGCTATTTTATTCTTCTTTTTTTATAATTTTTACTATTTTAACAATAATTTTTGGTCTACTTTATAAATATAATTATAATTTATGGAAAATACCTCAACCCTTGTATTTGGAATACTCTTTTCAATATATATATATTTCAGTTGTATTTATGGTTATTCATCATTCCAAAAAAGACTTAATATTTAAATTACTAGTACCAGTATTAATTCTTTGTTTTGTTCATAATTTCTACAAATTCTATAATTCATATAACAAGCTGACTAACCAACATATTCCAATTGAGCTTAATGATAAGGGATATCAAAAAAAATTTTTTTGGGATAAAATTGATAATGAATTTTTTTTAAAAAAAGATTTAGAGAATAAAAGAGTTTTAATTAGTTTACCAAATTTTGATTCTGATTTATATTTAAAGGTATTTACCAATAAAAATTCAAATCCTCATGTTAAATGGGAAAATATTAAATATTTATATAATAGTTATTTTGGGGGATCTTTAAGTTTCGTTTTTTTCTGGAAGAATAATATTATTATTAACGAAGGACACTCTCAATATCTTGATATTTCGACTGCATTATCCAATAAAGAAAATTTTAATATCAAATATAATGATAATTTTATTTCCCTTGATTCAAAATCAAAGATTAAAACACCACTCAATTTTAATGGCAATAAATATATTGAAAGACAAACAGTACCAAGTATTTCAAATTATAGTGCTTTGATTGATTTATATGATATCGAATATATTTTAAGTGATAAAATTTTAAATTTTGAAATTATGAAGGAATTCGATTTTGAAAAATTTAAAATATATATTTATAAAATCAAGAGTAAAAATTTAAATAATAAAATTTTCAAAATAAATTTTATAAATAATGTTAAAAATTATGAAAAAAACTTATCAAAAATTAATGAGGAACTTTTTTTATTAAAAAAAAATAATGCTAAAAATTTTAATGTAAAAAAATTTTGTGAAGTTAAACAGGTAGATAATAAATACAATAAAACTATATTTACTATTAAAACAAAAAATGAATATTGTATGGCCGTATTTCCTATCCCTTTTTCATATAATAACAATTTTATCCATAAAGAAAATTCTAGTAATCAAAAATGTAAAACCTTAAGAGTACAATTTTTTTTCCATGGTTGTTTTTTTTCTGAAGATGCTAAAATTCAATTAAAAAAAAATAATATAATTCTATATCCATTTGGTTCTATGAGAGACTTTTTGGAAATGAAAAAAATAATCTAAAATAAAATTATTTAAATAAATCTTGATATTTATTAAAAAAATGATTTGTTAAGTTTGCAATTGAATGACCATGACTTATTAATTGAATTTTTTCTTTAAACTTTTTTTGTGTTTGATAGCTTTTAGTATTTTGGCTGTTCACAAGATAAAAAAATTCTTTTATAGCTTCGGTCAATTCTTCTTTTGAATTTTCAATTACTTCGTAACCCATTTTATTTGCAAACTGTTCTGATTTAATCAAATCATTTGCATGCCATAAATTTTCGAATTTAATGAGTTTATCTTTTTTTTTAACAATTTTAGATAAATATAAGCTCTTTTCTCCTATAGCATAAGGAATATCTAAACAATTAACCTGTAACATGGGTGCTTCAAACAACAAGCCAATGGAAGCTGGACCTGAATTACAAGAAATAAAACCTTTTGAATTATTTATTAAAAAAAATTGTAAAAATTGATTTTCAGGAAAATCAACATTTAGTTCGTAATAATTTTTTTGAAATTTTAATTTTTCATCATGTGAGTTTGTTAACCTTATCACGTTATAATTTTCTGAAATTAAAAAATTCATGCCATCAAGATAATTGTTAATATTACAATTTCTGAGATATGAAGTTTTAATATATTTGCTTTCTCTTGCATGTAATATAAAGGTTTTTTTCATCTCAATAAAACCAAATTTATCTCTTATCAAAGAATTACATTTCTTTTCATATTCATCATTAAATTCAAAAAAACTTTCTTTTTTAAAATCTAATTTGCAATAAACCCTGGACCACTCTTGCTTACCAATTTTTTTTTTTTTATTATCATATAAATAATCAATATCTCTAATATGACATGAAATAAAATTTGTATAAAAAAATGGTAAGCAAATAATATTTAATATTAAACTATCAACAAAGATAATTT
>Ga0206123_10002995_pt1 | contig 14221 bp, 10 predicted proteins | sample Helgoland_Spring_2_FD_160086 | JGI IMG/M metagenome (GOLD analysis project Ga0206123, IMG submission 160086) | Pelagic subsurface seawater microbial communities from Kabeltonne, Helgoland, North Sea - Helgoland_Spring_Bloom_20160316_1 | ecosystem: Environmental > Aquatic > Marine > Epipelagic ...
AAACAACCCAGCACTAGAAGAGGATGAACATGAAGAAATAAATCAACCGTTATATCAAAAGAAAGAAGGAGTTAATAATTTTGAAGAACATCAAATAGTTGAAAAAAACGAAAGTTTAGAGAATTATCTGATTAATCAACTAATAGACCTAAATCTAGAAGATGATATTAAGTTTCTTGTAAAGTATCTAATTAATAGTATCGATAAAAATGGGTTTTTAAATAGGGATCTTTACTCGATAAGTAGTGATATTTTGATAAATCATAATGAAAATGTAGAAGAGAAAAAACTTGACGAGGCATTAACTATTTTAAAAAGTTTAGAACCTATTGGCATTGGCAGTAAAAATCTACAGGAATGTCTTTTAATACAATTAAAGACAAGGTTCCCTAATGAAGAAGATGCTTATAATATTATTTTATATCATTATTCCTCTTTTAGTAATAAAAATTATGAACTTATTATTAAAAAAATTGGTTTGAGTAAAATAGAATTAAGAAAAATTTATGAATTAATCGCCAAACTTCAACCTATTCCTTCAACTGGTTTTTCTAGTCAATCTAACACTACAAAATATATTTACTCTGATTTTACAATTTCAACTATTAATAATGAGATTGAATTACAAATTAATAAAGCTAACACCAAACCAGTAAAAACAAGTAATTATTATTCTGCTTTATTAAATGAAACAAAAGATAGTAAAACAAAAGAATTTTTATCAAAAAAAATTGAGCAAGCTAATTGGTTTAAAGAAGCAATAATTAAAAGAGAACACACACTTAAAATTGTAATGCAAGCAATAATAAAATTACAAAAAGATTACTTTTTAAGTGGAGCAGAAAGTGATTTGAAGCCAATGAAGCTATCGGATATAGCAGAAATAGTTAATATGGATATTTCTACAATATCTAGAGTAAGCAACTCAAAATACATTGAGACTCAGTTTGGGACTTTTAAAGTTAAAGAACTTTTTTCAGAGGCATATATAAAAGAAAGTGGAGAAATTATTTCTACCAACGTAATAAAAAATAAACTTAAAGAATTAATAGCAATTGAAAACAAATTATCACCATTAACAGATGAGCAGTTAACACGTGAATTAAGTAAACATGAATTTAATATTGCAAGAAGAACAGTATCAAAATATAGAGAAATATTAAATATAAAAACAGCAAAACTTAGAAGGGAAATATAATGGCAATTCCAAGGTTAATATCAATTATACTTCATCCAATATTTATTCCTATTATTTCATTTTACTTAAGTATTAAGATGGTTCCTGATTTAGATTTCACAATAGCAAATTATCAAAATTATATTTTATTAATTTTAATAATCTGTACAATTATGTTGCCTGTACTTTGTATGCTGTTTCTAATAAAATTTGATGTAATTAGTTCTTTAGAAATGACAAAAAGACAGGAGAGGCCTATTCCATTACTCTTGACAGGTGGTTTTTTGATATTATCTTTAAAGTTAACAGAAAAGCTACTTATTTTTACACCTGTACTCAAAAAAGAACTAGTTGGCGCAATAATTATAATCCTTTTAGCATCTATAATATCTAAATTTTGGAAAATCAGCCTTCACATGTTAGGTGTCGGTGGTTTAATTGGGGTATTGGTAAGTCTTCAATACTTATATGGAGGGCTAAGCTCAATGATAATATATTTTATGCTTATTGCAGGAATCACAGCAATGGCAAGAATTTACTTAAAGGCTCATAATCACAGCCAAATATACGTCGGTTTTATAGTTGGATTCATTATTGAATGCGTAATAATATTACTATTTTAGAATTATATCCACAATTTGTATCTTCCTTTCAAGCATAGCATCTATACTATAGATTGAGTTTTTCTTATCATTAATATCATCACTGACAAAATTTGAAGAGTTACTCTCTCCAAATGAGATCTCATTAATTATTAACTTTTTTGTGTTTATATACTCTGCGAAATTACCGTTATTATACTGAATTAAATAGTTAATAAAGCTAGAAATTCTACGGCGAGATAGATTTTTATTATATTTAATATTATGTAATGGACTTGCATATCCAGTAATCTGTAACTCTAATGATTTTCCATTATTTAATTCTATAAATAGTAAATCTAGCAACTTATTTAAACTATTAAAGTTGGCTTGTAAGATTTCACTAAAGAAAAAATTTACCTCTTTATTTTTAGAATAATATAGATTCTGTAGTTTAAAATAAGAAATATAAGTTTCTTTATAAGTCAATGAAGTTAATGCACTACTAGTTGAGCTATTAGGCTCATCATTATGAAAAAATAAATTTAATGGCAGGTAATCCATAATTTCAGGATTTAACGATTTAGAAACAATTTGACTAGAGTATTTAAATGAATAAATATCATTACAGCAGTATTCAGAATTACTATATGTTGATCCTTCCCTGTTAGATGAAAAAAAACCACTAGTTGAATCAAAAAAAGTTAAATATAAATCATCCTTTTGGGAATTTATTGAAGTCATATTATAAGATTCTCCCCATAAATTTAGGGTCCCATATGACTTATAAATATCAAAATTTCCTTTTCCATCTACTTTATTAGATGAAAAATATAAGGCTTTGTCATGAACATTGTAAAAAGGTGTTATCTCGTCAGCTTCTGAATTAATATATCCTCCAGCATTTATTGGAATGCCAAAATTTCCGTTTTTATCTATTATTGATAACCAAATATCTAATCCGCCAAAACCTCCTTTTCTATCTGAAACAAAATATAAAACTTTTTGATTATTGTATGCAGTAATGTAGGGCTGAGTATTATATGTTGAATTAAAATTTAAATTAGGGATTTTAACATACTTATCTATTTTATCATTATTATAAAGAACTATTGATGATATAGTATCTTCTTCTATAAGAGAAAAAACTGTGAAACTTGAATCTAAAAATGTAATATTAGCCAAATGTTTGGAAGGCAAATTATATTTTGATAGTTGCTTATTATTCCATAAGTCGTTTACAAGATTTAATTCGAAAATTTCTGAAATAAATTTGCCGTTTAATTCTCGTGCCACTGTATAAAAAGCAACTGTATCGTTATATTGCATAAAATTTAATTCTGCATTTTTAGAATTTACTTCATCTGATAATTTTTTTATAGTCAACTGTTGTGAAAACACAAAAAGAGGCGCAAATATTATAAACAAGAGTTTTTTCATTACAAGTATTTAGGGCAAATTAAAAAACTCTTGTTTATAATATTTTTTTTAATATTCCAACCATATGAAATTACAAATTCTAACCCACCAAAAGAGTTAGATGCATTAGATAATGATGAGGTATTAATATCATAAGAAATAACAGCTTGAATATTTTCATTTTGTATTCCAAGTGTAAAAAATACTGCATCATTAATTCTATTATAAAAACCTGATTTTAAATTTAATTTATCATTTAATTTATAAGTAACACTACTACCTATAATCAACTCACTTTCGGCTTCATTATTAGAAAAATAAATGGTTGGACCAAGTTCTATGTTATTACTCAGTATTTTTGAATAGGATGAGTGTAAAATATATTTTGGAGATAAATAAACCTGTTTTATTGAATAAAAAGATTGTCTGGGCTTATTTAAATGATAGGCAGAACATCCACTAATTAGTTTTGAACTTTTAGAGATTTGAGATATTGCTGAAAAACCAAAGCTGAAATCAATAAAAGAAAAGTTTCTAAAGTCTAGAAACTCATCTTCATTAAAAATAAGTTCATCATAATTTAGTGATCTATTGTAAAACGAAGTTTGAATTCCAACTGCAAAAATTCTTTTTTTAACTTTTATTGATCGACTAAGTAATAATGAAATACCATCTGTAGAAAAATAAGCATCGCCTCCCTCATCATTTAATAATGTAGCGCCAATAGAAATATTCTTATATAAATTCTTAGCATTAAATGAAATTAACAAAGTTTTAAATGGTGTAGAGACACTGGACCACTGCGACCTTCTTTGTAAACTAATCTCATAATCATTTTCCTGAAAATGCATTAATGATGGGTTAGTTGTAGATTTGGAAAAATGGAATTGTGAAAAATGTACATCTTGTGCTAACATAGTGCCAGAAAATAATATGCAGAAAAAGACAATAGGCTTTCTCATCTAATTAATGTTATATTTCCTTTGTGAAAATATTGCTTGCCACCAATACATTTTAAATTTAAGTAGAAATGAAAAACTTGAGGAGGCAATTTTTTATCTTTAAAAGATCCATTCCATTTCTTGTTAATATCATCAGAATTGAATACTTGCTGACCAAGTCTATTAAATATTTCTAACTTAAAATCAGTAATAAGATTATCATTATCTGTAATAAAATAAGATTCATTCATACCATCATTATTTGGAGAAAATGCATTTGGTATTTTAATTTTTGTTACATCACAGAATACACCATCTACACGTACACAGATAGAGTCTTGAATGGCACATCCAAAGTTATTGTAAACTTCAAAATCATAACAAGAAGTATTTGTTGGTATAAAAACTTGATTTAAGTTATCATTAAAATCAAACCAATTAATTTTATCCTCTGTATAAACTTGTATAGCTATTGTTTCGCCTTGAAAAACAATAGTATCTGAAATTGAAATAGAATCAATAATAGGGTATGGATTTACATTAATATATATTGAATCTTTAAGTATACAACCATCTACACTGACAACCTCAACAACATACCATTTGGAAATTTCTGGAGAATCATAAAAGTCAGATAAATTAAGATTGTTTACATTCCAATTATAAGAGATTAATGGAAGTGTGGGGTTTTGATTTAACACGCTAATCAAAGTGGAATCTCCTTCACAAATATCATTTCCAATAATATTTATGTTTATCATGTCAGGTAGCACCTCAATACTGTCTATTTGCGAACAAATACTGTCAGAAACTTGAATGTAAAAAATATCAGGACTAAATACCAAAAGGCTACTAGAATCACTTAAAATTTCTGAAAAAAAAGGATTAGAAGACCAAAAAATAGAATTAATATTATCTGAAAAATTAGCATTTAGTAAAATGGGATCAGAACAATAAATAGTGTCACTACCTAAATCTAAATCTAAATTATTCACTAAAATATTTTGAATTAATGTATCAGTACAACTCCCATTAGTTATAAACAAAGTATATTGAATAGTTGAATCAGTGTCGCAAAATGGATTTGAAATATCATTTGTGCTAAGGGCGGTGTTTGGTATCCATGTATAATTAATAGCCATATCATTTAAAGGTTGTAATCCAATTTGAAACTGTTCATTTGGACATTTAATAATATTTGGAATAGAATCTGATGTATTAGACAGAATATAAATTTGTTTTACTACAGTATCTGAAACATTACATGTACTATTATCAGTAGCAATAAGTGTAACATTAAATAAACCTCCTTGACTATAAGTGTGTGATGGGTTTTCAACATTTGTAGTAAAAAGATCTCCAAAATCCCATACATAACTTACAGAGGAGTTGGAGTTAGTTAAATTATGAAATATTAATGTTGAATCACATCCAATCCAATCAGTGTCAAAATCTGCTATAACCATAGGAAAATCAAAGTTGAATTTAAAAACTCCATTATTGCAATTTAAACTATTATTTAAAGTAGAAACGGCACCTGGGTTAGGCTCAATAGGAAAATCTGAGTTCCCACCACATCCAGCGCAAACTGATTGATAAATAACTCCTTTCTTATCAAATCTACTCGTTCCTCCATCGACATGTTCATTACTTAAACTGCCACCAAAATATGTTGCATATTCTAACGAACTTAATAAATCATCTAAAACCATTAAATAAATATCATTTCCATCCGTAGTTTGTTGATATGCACTGTCGCTAACAGGTAGGTTTAATGTCGACAATTGACCCCCAAGGTTGGAACCCCATCCTGAAACATAAACTTTATCACAAACATCAACTAAAAAAGCTGTAGGTGATATATCCGGTGTTCCTTTTCCTGTTCCAATCGTTGTAGATCTAATCAGAGTAGTTAAATCAGAATTAAGAACTGAAATAAATTGCCCCCCATTTGTCACATAGTAGGGGGCATTATAAATTAATGAGCCTTCGATATCTTTAGTTTGACCAAAAAGATAAATATTGTTAGAACTACCAATTTCAACAAAATATGATTGATCATATCTGTTTGTGCCAAAATAGGAAGAAGACAGTAATTGGTCTCCCTTTGACGACACTTTTGAAATAAATCCGTCTGAACTTAAACTATCTTGGAATATTGATTGATGTACATTTGGTGTAGTTGGAAAATCATTTGAAGCTGTGCCACCAGTAACATAAATATCATCATTATTATCAATAGCTAAAGAGTAAATAGCATCATCATTAGATCCTCCTAAAAAGGTACTCCAAATTATTGAGGTTAACTGATTGTCCATTTTAATTATACATCCTTCTTGTCCGCCAGCATTAAAATTTTGAAATCCGCTTGTAGATGGAAAATCAGAAGACTGAGTACATGTAGCTATATATATGTTATTTTGCTGATCTATATCTATTTCACCCCTTACCTCATCTGCATAATTATACTTTAGAGCGGGAGCGGTGTTCAAACCATCATTTCCTGAACCCCCAATAAATGTTGATGCAAGTAAGTTACCACCTCCAGTACTAAGACGACTTACAAATAAATCTGAACCATTTGGAAAAGAAACTCCGATTCCAGAAGGTGAAAAAGCTGTCCCACCATTGAAATTTTGTTGAAAGGCATTTAATGTGGACGGAAAATCTGAAGATGCTGTAGAGCCAAAGACAAATAATTCATTAGATGAATTTACAATCATTGAGTGTGGCAAATCATCCAGTGACCCTCCTAAATACGTTGAATAGATTCGTTGATTTCCACTAGTATCATATTTTGTAATTGCTATATCTGTACCTCCTGCATTGTTAGCATAATTGATTTGGTAAGCACCTAGAGTGGTTGGATAGCCTGTTCCAAAAGCAGTACTTCCTGAATATAAAAACCCTAGATTGTCATATGTTGCTGTATATCCAAAATTATCTGTAGTACTTCCAGAATAAGTTGAAAATTCTAAAATCGGGTCTATAATCAAATTATAATTATTGTCAAATCCATCGGGAAAGTAATATGACAGAGTTTTTTCTTTTAATCGATATTCGCAATTAACTTTTTCTACAACATTATTTATTATTTGATATGCATAAGGCTTGTGTTCGATAATTTTATTTATTGATGTTGTGATATGTAGATTTCCATTTTTCAATAAAATATCATTTATACCATCATAGTGTATTTTTATCAAATCAGGATCTGCATTGGGAGCTATGTTAAAATCAAATTTTAAATTATCGTCTGATATATAATATTTAATATCAATACCATTATAGATGTTAGACTGAATAAGAGATTTAAAAGACCTAACACCTGATGCCCAAAAAGACTTATCACCAATAAAATAATTTTCATAGTATTCACTAGGTTCATTCAAAAAAAATCTTGATGTAGAATCAGAATTAAGAAAATTAACATGATAAGAATATGCATCAATTAAGTTATTATGCTTAATCAAATCATGTCTATCTTTTAACTGTTGTGCAGAATAAAAAACAAATTTTGCACCTCCTTTTTCTATAAACATAGAACCTGATGGCAAAGCTACTTTTGCAATTACTTCGACAGGAAATTGACCCTTATTTTCAATAAAAGTATTTTGTGCATCTGCATTTATCCCACATAAGCAATATATAAATAGCTTAGTACAGAGATAAAGTCTACGCATATCAATAAGTATTATTTAAAATATTCATCAAGCTATCTTTAACTGTAAAATATTCCTTTTTGTTAGACTCTTGAATAGGATCACCTGGCGGAAGTTTTTGCATATAAGGATCTACTTGTTTGCCATTTTTCCAAAACCTGTAGCAGACATGTGGTCCAGTTGCCAATCCAGTACTACCAACATAACCGATTGTCTCTCCTTGCTTAACATAAACGCCTTTTCTAATACCGGGCTTAATCTTTGACATATGAAGATACTGAGTTGTATAAGTTCCGTTATGTCTAATCTTAACATAATTTCCATTATTTCTTGTTCGACCTGCAACTTGTACGGTTCCATTTGCAGTACTCATAATAGGTGTGCCTCTTGGAGCGGCATAATCAGTTCCAAAATGTCCCTTCCATTTTCCTGTAACGGGATGCTTACGATTTTTACTGTAACGAGAGCTTATTCTATAAAAATCTAATGGAGCTTTTAAAAATGCTTTTCGTAAAGTTCTTCCTTCTTCATCAAAATACTCTCCAAAATTCTTATTAGCTTTGTAGTAAAATGCATAAAAACTTTTATCTTTATGTATGAATTCTGCGGCTAAAATATTACCAATGCCTATGTACTCGCCATCAATATAATTATTTTCATAATATACAGTAAAGGCATCTCCTTTTTGTATTTTAAAAAAATCAATCGTCCATGCATAAATTTCAGATAGCTGTATAGAAACTCTAGGGCTTACTCCCAAATTTTCTACAGCTTCTGAAAGCGAGGAGGTAATCTGACCAGTAGATTTTTTGAGCTTTGTTATAATTTCCTTTTCTCCCTTATAGACATCTATCTCATCTATCATATCAACTACTATATATGTAGTTTGAGATTCTTCATAAATAAAGTAACATGCTTTTTCAATGGAATCTTTAGAGTTAATAACAAGATATTTCTTGCCTGGATTTACACGTCTAACATCAAATATTCCTTTTGATTTTAAAACAATTTCTGCAATTTTTTGATGATTAATATGATTTGCGTAAAGAATTTCTCCAAGAGTTTGATCATTTTTAACAACACCATGAATTAAGTTAAAACTATCTACCAAAATCCCATACTCGTATACGGGGTCAGTGATTTCAATTTGTGGTTCGTTATCCAATAATTTGCTCTTACTACTATTAAGATTTGTTAAAATAAATAATAAAGAAATACCTATTAAGATTAGTCCAACTGATTTTTTCATTTTGCTAATTTAGTTATTTACGATTTTTATTCTAATTTATCTTACTTAATTATTGATATCGGATACTTATTGTTTTTACACTCTGAAATAAGAGCTTTTATTGTTCCTGCCCATATCTCTGTCTCTACTTTTATTAAAAGATGATTATCGTCATCGGAAATCCATATTTTCATTTTTTCTCCATCTTGAAAAACTCTTCCTTCTTGCATCATTGGTTTAAAAACAAGACAATTGACAACTCCAAATTCAGTTTTAACTTTATCAATACCAATATAAGTGATCTCTAATAAATAATTTTCCTCGTCCATAAAAATGGGGACAAAAAAAGAATTGTTAATTTCAAGACTATCTTTACTAAATGTGCGTGCAAAAAACAAGGCCGATAACATATCTTGTGAATGTGCCGGGATGTAGTAAATAGTATCTTTTACATAAACTACTGTATCATTATGATTAAAATTGTATGCTTGATTTTTCTTATACCCACCCTCGTTTATGTCTCTTATAAATTTTAATGGTAAAACTGTAGAAGTATCTAAAAATGTCTCATAGACATCTCTCACTTTAAAAAACCAATCAAAAAAAGGGGCCGTTCTTCCTTTTCCTACAATATGAAATGTGTTAATATCACTTATGACTTTATTGCTCAGAATCTCAAGTTCAGCAGAACCAACGTTAATACCTTCAAAGGTTAAATTAAAAGACGAATATTCACCAACAACATAAGGCAAATTATTTTGTGAAAAAACATATATAGGAAACAAAAAAAGTATTAATAAATATCTCATTTAAATACAAAAATAAAAAAAATCTATTTTGAAATAATACTGGAAAAAGAAAGTAATTCGGCTTCTTTAAAATGATTAGCCATTATGTGCAACCCTATTGGCATACCATTACTATGATTAGCCAAAGGCAGTGAGATTGCAGGATTTCCTGATAAATTAGCTTGTACAGTAAAGATATCCTCTAAATACATTACAGTAGGATCTTTATACTTTTCTCCAATATCAAATGCGGTGTGAGGTGTAGTAGGAGAAATAACAAAATCATAATTAAGAAACAATTCGTCAGTCTTTTGCTTGATAAGTCTACGAATTTTTTGAGCTTTAGTAAAGAATGCATCATGATAACCAGCACTTAAAACAAAAGTTCCAAGCATAATCCTTCTTTTTACTTCTTCTCCAAAACCTTCTGATCTAGAATTAATATAACTGCTTTCTAAATCAGTTATATTTTCAGATCTATAGCCATAATGCACTCCATCATATCTAGCTAAATTAGAGGATGCTTCGGCTGTACTTATTACATAGTAAGTAGGTACAAGTAAATCTAAATAAGGAAAAGATACTGGTTCAACAATATTCCCTTTTAGCTTTAAATCATCTATCTTAGATATAATTAATTGCTTTATCTCTGCATCTAAACCATTGCTTTCTAAACATTCTGTTATGTATGCTATTTTTTTTGGTTTAACATTAATATCTAGAGTTGAATATTGATCAACTTTTTTAGATGATACCGTGCTATCAAATTCATCTTTTCCCGAAATGACTTCAAGTATTAAAGATGCGTCTTTAACATTATTTGCTAGTGGACCTATTTGATCAAAAGATGAAGCATAAGCAATCAAACCATGCCTTGATACTCTAGAGTAAGTTGGTTTTAAGCCAACTATACCGCAAAATGCTGCAGGCTGTCTTATTGATCCGCCTGTATCACTTCCAAGTGCAGTCAAACAAAGTCCGGCAGTTACAGCTGCAGCCGAACCTCCAGATGAACCTCCTGCAACCTTAAAAACATTTAGTGGATTTTTAACGGGACCATACATAGTATTTTCATTTCCAGAACCCATAGCAAATTCATCGCAATTAAGTCGGCCAATAATAAGAGCATCTTCATCGATTAGTCTTTGAACTGAGGTAGCCGTATAAAGAGATTCAAAATCATTTAAAATTTTAGAAGCTGCAGACACCTTATGCTTTTGATAACATAAATTGTCTTTAATCCCAATAACCATCCCCGCCAATTTTCCATATTTTCCACTGGATATTTTTTCGTCAACCTTTTTTGCATTAGCCAATACTTCATCATTATAAACCTCAACAAATGCATTTATATCAATCTGTTCTTGTATTCTATCTAAATAATTTTGTACTATGGAAACGCATGTAACATCTCCAGAAATAAGTGCTTTTTTTAAACTACAATAAGAGCGAAAAGGAGTAGTAATTGTATTCAATTAATCTTCCTTATTTTCATTAATCTCATTCTTTCCTTTCTTAAATTCATTTATCCCCTTGCCTAATCCTCTCATAAGTTCAGGAATTTTTTTACCTCCAAAAAGTAGTAATATTGCTATTACTATTAATATTATTTCGGGTCCTCCAAAAGTAAAAAGTAAAATTGATTTCATAATTTTTGTATTTAATTCTATTGCAAATTTATTCTTTTTGAGTTAATATGCATTATACAGCCAAATTGAAGGGTTTGATTTTTCATATCCTTTCCATATCTCAAAATGCAATTGTGTTTTATTATCTTCTTCATGAGTTAAGATAACACCGATTTTCTCCCTGGAAAAAACTTTTTCTCCAGCCTTAACTGTCACCTCTTTTAAACCAGAATAAACACTATAATACTCCCCATGATTAATTAGTATTGCTTTGCCCTCTCCCTTTATAAAAAAAATTCTTGAGACAGTACCATCAAATACAACTCTAACGTCAGCATTCTTATCAGTAGCTATATTAATTCCATTGTTAAAGGTTTCAATTCCAGCAAAGACTGAATGTTTTTGGGTTCCATATTTACTTATTATAATACCCTTCTTTAGTGGCCACGGAAGTTTTCCTTTATTATTTGAGAATTCCCTTGAAAGGGCTATAGCTTCAGGAGTTAAACTATAATTAGTGTTTTTTAAATCTTTAGATTTAGATCTTGCAATCTCCTCCTCAATGATTTTTCTAATCTTATCATCAAGTCTTTTGGCTTTTTTTTGATTTTTGTTAATCTCATTTTTAAACTTCTTCTCAGATTTAACAAGAGATGCAACTAAAAGTTTTTTTTCTTCTTTACTTTTATTAATACCTTCTAGCTCTATAAATTTTAGATTTGAAAGCTCTTTTTTACTCTTAGATTCTCTAATATAGTTCTCTTTTTGTAAAACAAGCGAAATGTTCTTATTTTTTAATTTAATAGTGCTTTTTTCTATTCTTTGAGTTTGATTTTTTCTAAATGTTGCATACTGCTTTAAATATAATATTCTTTTATATGCTTGATTAAAATCAGTAGCTGATATAATAAAAACAATATCGTTCCTGCTGTCTTTTTGTTTAAAAGCAGCAAATATCATTTTAGCATACTCATCTTTTAAGGTTTTTAATAATTGCTCTTCTTGTGTAATATCATTAATAGTTTTATTTATTGACTTTTCAGTTTTTGATATCTTTTTTATCAAAAGTGAAAGCTCTAGATTTAACGTTATTAAGAACTGTTCCTTTTTTTGAATTTGTGTTATCAATACGTTTAGATAGTCTAAAGATTTAATCTTATTAGATTTTGTATTGTTAAGTAGATTGGTCGTGTAGTCTATTTCGTCAAGTATTTTTTGTTTTTGAATTTTCAATTCATCCTTAGATTGTGCTATCGCATCACAATAAAATAAAATAAAGACTATTACTAGTAACTTGTTAATGAATCTCATGATAGCTATTCGGTATATTAAACAAAATACTTGGATATTCATTAAAGTCAACTTTAGTATATATAATATTTGCATCTAAGTTGCTTTTTGACAGTATATTTAGAGCTAACTCTCTAGGAAAATTATCAATATTATTATATTTCTTAAACGAAATATTTATTAGAGAATCAAAAGTTGTAATCTTAGCTTCTGTTAATCTAAATTTCTTGTCAAAATTATAACTTTCATTTTTACTAATTAATTGATAATTTTCATTCTTAATAGAATAGGTGTAAGGTGAATTTGGATACGTAAAATTTGAGAATAGTATATACTGAAAAATATCAAAATTTAAATTAAATGCAATAATATCATGCAATTGAGATGTTGATTTTATGAAAAATGATTTTTCTAAACGATTAAGTAAATAAAGTGAGTCTGGGGTGAGTTTCGCTCTCAAAAATTCGACTCCTATTACTCTTTCTCGAACAGATAGCCATATCACACTATCTTTTATCATTTTAAGATTAATATTAAATTTAGTTTCCTTATCATCAATAATAATAGAAGCAATACCTTTTAAGTTGAGATGTTTATAATTTGGGTTATTTGAGTACGCTTGATCAATTATCTCCAAACCACTTTTTGGTAGATTATACTGGTTAAGATTTATTATTTTTTTTGAACACGAGCTAAAAATAAACAAACCAATTATTAAATAAAACAGCTTATTCATAAAGCTTCTTATTTTCTATTTTTTTTCTTAGTAATGTACTTCCCTCACCAATTTGACTAGCTTTAACCCATTGTTCATAAGCTTCGTTTATTTTTCCTGTCTTAAATAGAATGTCTCCATAGTGCTCAACAACAACAGCGCTACTATCACTGCCGTTCTTAAGTGATTTTAAAATCCATTTTAACGCACCCTCAAAGTCATTTAATGAATATAAAACCCATGCGTATGTGTCCTGATAAGTGCTATTTGTTGAGTCTATATTATTACTAAGTAGCGACATCTCTTTTGCTTTTTCTAAATTAATCTTTCTTAATGATAAATAATAAGCATAATTGTTTAATACTATGGCATTATTTGGTTTGATGCTTAGTGCTTTCTCGTAAAAGGTATCAGAAAGTTTATGCTCTTTTAAAGTATGATAAATATCTGCCAATGATGAATAAAATTCCACAAGTAAATCTTCATTGTCAATAATAAATTGTAACCCTAAATTAAAAGACTCTATAGATGCAGTATAATTTTTAAACCATTTATTCGCTAGTCCATTAAAATAATAGAACAAAGGATCCAAAGGAAAATACTCGAGAGCTTCAGAACTTGTAATTAACATCCCTTCAAAATCACTTAATTCTGCCTGGATAAATAATGCTTGCCCCCACAACTGACTTTTAGATTTTTCAGTTTCTAGTATAAGTAGATACTGCTCTTTAGCCTTTTCGTAATTATTATCTGTATATAAAATATCTGCAAATACAGCACGAGCTTTTAAAT
>Ga0206123_10002996_pt1 | contig 14213 bp, 11 predicted proteins | sample Helgoland_Spring_2_FD_160086 | JGI IMG/M metagenome (GOLD analysis project Ga0206123, IMG submission 160086) | Pelagic subsurface seawater microbial communities from Kabeltonne, Helgoland, North Sea - Helgoland_Spring_Bloom_20160316_1 | ecosystem: Environmental > Aquatic > Marine > Epipelagic ...
TACGTTTAATTGACATTAAAAACCAAGAAATTACACCATATATTCAAGAACTAGAGCTTCAATTGGAGGCAATTGAGAAAGGTGGTTACGACCATTTTATGTTAAAAGAAATATATGAGCAACCAACCTCTATAAAGAACAGTATGCGAGGAAGAATTGATGTTGACAAGGGCATTGTTTCTTTAGGTGGAATAAGGGATTATGAGCAAAAAATAATAAATGCTAATCGTATTATTATTGTTGCCTGCGGTACATCTTGGCATGCCGGTTTGGTTGGAGAATATCTATTTGAAGATTTAACCAGAATTCCTGTAGAAGTTGAATACGCATCAGAGTTTAGGTATAGAAACCCTATTATAAACGAGAATGATGTTGTTATTGCTATTTCTCAATCAGGAGAAACTGCTGACACCTTGGCTGCAATTAAACTTGCAAAAGAAAAAGGAGCAACAATTATCGGTATTTGTAATGTTGTTGGCTCTACCATTTCTAGAGAAACACACTGTGGCTCATACACTCATGCAGGACCAGAGATTGGTGTTGCTTCAACCAAAGCTTTTACGGCTCAAGTAACGGTTCTATCTTTAATGGCACTATCTATTGCTCATAAAAAAGGAGCCGTTTCAGAATCTAGATTTAGATTACTATTAGCTGAACTAAACTCAATTCCAAGCAAAGTTGAACAGATGCTTCAGTCTGACGAACAAATAAAATATATTTCAAGCTTATTTAAAGATGCTTCTAATTTTTTATACTTAGGAAGAGGTTATAATTTCCCAGTAGCTTTAGAGGGCGCTTTAAAGCTAAAAGAAATATCATACATCCACGCTGAAGGATATCCTGCTGCAGAAATGAAACACGGACCTATTGCTTTAATAGATGAAGAAATGCCTTTAGTTGTTGTTGCAACTAAACATAGTAATTATGAAAAAGTAGTGAGTAACATTGAAGAAGTTAAAGCTCGTAGTGGGAAAATAATTGCCATTGTTACAGAAGGAGATACCGAGGTTAAAGCTATTGCAGACCACGTTATTGAAGTTCCTGAAACAGAAGATGCTTTAAGTCCTTTGCTAACATCTATACCTATGCAGTTATTATCTTATCATATTGCTGTAATGAGAGGTTGTAATGTAGATCAGCCAAGAAATTTAGCTAAATCTGTAACGGTAGAGTAAATTACCTTCCCCACATAATAATTTGAGGAGTGTCCTCAAATTTTTCAAAATCTTTAGTGAAAACAATATTTATTAGGTCTATCAAGGGTAAAACTCCTAACCCTCCAAGGGTTATAGAATACAACACGGGCGTTCTTTGATGGGTTCCTAAATATATTCTGTGCCCGCCTAAAAACCCAGTAAAAACAGTAAGTAATATTGCTTTCCCTCTTTTAAATTTAACTTTTGGTGTTGTTTTCTCTGAAATTAACTGCTCTAACTCTAATTGGGCCTCAATAATAATTTCATATTGTTCTTGAGTTAATTGTATGGACCCGTTATCTGCTTTAATGCTTAAAGAAAAGAAAAACAAACAAACAAAAATTAATGTTTTTTTTACAAGCAAGCTTTCTTTATCTTTCCTTTGTAAAAAAGGTATGTTTTGATGAATATAATCGCAACTAAAAATCATTAAATACAAAACTAAGAATTAAATATTCATGACTATAGATATAAATAAAATCCCAAGTTTAAAAGCTAATTTTCAATTTACCACCACTAACCATATTGAAGCTATACTTGACAAAAGTTTTAACATTAACGATGAAAACAAAAAACTAAAACTTATTTTAAGTTTAATAGATTTTACAACTTTAGAGGGCTCTGATACTTCAGGTAAAGTTGAAGCAATGTGTGATATTGTGTTGGAATTAGAAAAAAGAAATAACATTCCTAATGTCGCTGCAATTTGTGTTTACCCAACATTTGCAAAAATTGTTCGTAATAAATTAACTGACACAACTGTAAAAACTGCTTGTGTTGCTGGAGCATTTCCTTCAGGACAATCTTCTCTTGAAATTAAACTACAAGAAATTAAATGGGCAATTCAAGAAGGTGCCACTGAAATTGACATGGTAATCTCTAGAGGAAAATTACTCGAAGGGAAATACCAAGAAGTTTTTGATGAAATTGTTGCTATAAAGAAGTGTTGTGGAGATGTTCACCTTAAAGTTATTATTGAAAGTGGCGAGCTTCAAAACAATCAAAACATTAGGGTTGCAAGTGATTTAGCAATGTATGCAGGGGCAGACTTTATAAAAACCTCAACAGGAAAAATAAGTGAAGGAGCAACATACAACTCAGCATATGTTATGTTAGATGCAATTAAAGAATATTATAATGCTACAGGTAAAAAAATAGGAATGAAGCCAGCTGGAGGAATAAGTAACATTCCTGCTGCAATTAACTATTTAAAATTGGTTGAAAATACTGTAGGTGATGAATGGTTATCTCCAGATTTATTTAGATTTGGAGCAAGTAGTTTAGCAAAAATTGTTTTAGATAAATTATCGTAAATAATGACTCGAGAAGATTGGCTCCTTATAATTATTAACGCATCATTAGAGGCTGGGAGAGAAATATTAGACGTTTATAGTGCTGACTTTTCGGTAGGGCTAAAAACAGACAGTTCACCAATAACTCAAGCGGATAAAAACGCACACCATATTATTATTAATGCCTTAGAGCAAACAAACCTACCTATTATAAGTGAGGAGGAGGAGCAAACTCCTTATCAAAAAAGAAAGGGTTGGAAGCAATTTTGGATGGTTGACCCCCTAGATGGCACCAAAGAGTTTGTAAATAGAAATGGAGAATTTACTGTTAATATTGCACTTATAGAAAATGGAAAACCAACAATGGGAGTCATTTATATTCCCGTTCAGCAAACCCTTTTTTTTGCAGATAAACTAGCTTACAAAATTGAAAGTTTTAGCAAGCCTATTTTTTCTATTGCCAACTTATTGGTAAATGCAGAACAACTTCCACTAATTCAAAATCGCTCTAACTTCATTGTTTTAGCTAGTCGGTCACACATGAATGAACAGACAACAAGCTTTATAAATAAATTAAAGGAAAATTATACTCATTTAACAATTCAACAAAAAGGAAGTTCATTAAAGCTATGTACAATTGCCGAAAATTCAGCTGATATTTACCCTCGTTTTGGACCAACAATGGAGTGGGACATTGCTGCAGGACATGCAATTATTAATGCTGCCGGAGGCTCAGTAATTAATTGGGAAACAAAGAACTCATTACAGTATAATAAAGAAAACTTATTAAACCCTTCGTTTATTGTCAATTCAATTTCTCAAATACAAAGCCTTTAGTCATCAAATATTCTACAGCTTTAGGTAAAGCATATTTTAAGTTTCTTTCTGCCTTTAGGCTATCATGAAATACAATTATTGATCCTGAAACAGTATTTTCAACTACATTTTCATAGCACTTTTTAGGAGTTAAATTTTCATCGAAATCACCACTCAACACATCCCACATAACAATTTTATATCTTAAAGAAAGTGTATTTAACTGTGGTTTTTTAATCCTTCCGTAAGGAGGTCTAAACAGTTTAGAACCAACTACCTTCTGGCATTCAATAACGTTTTTAATATATTCACCTTTACTTGTTTTCCAGCCATTTAAATGGTTGTATGTGTGGTTTCCAACCGCGTGCCCTTCGGCTAAAATTCGTTGATAGATTTGAGAGTGTTTGTTTACATTATCTCCTATGCAAAAAAAAGTAGCTTTAATATTATGCTCCATTAACAAGTCCAATACCCATCCAGTTATTTCTGGTACAGGACCATCATCAAAAGTTAAGTAAATTTTATTGTCGTCATTCGGTAAATCCCAAATCAGCTTAGGATAATACTTCTTTATTATTGTTGGAGTTTTAGCTAAAAACATTTTATTCTACCTCAGAAGCATCTGGACCTATTAAATTTTTAACAATTCGTTCTGCAATTAAAGGGAACTGAACTCGAATAATTTTATCAATATCATTTTCATTAGAAGAAAATCTCGATTTAATAGCACCGCTACTTAGTTCTTTTCCTAAATTGTCAAAAATGGTGTAATGTACTTTAATTTCTCTTTTGTATCCTTCATCAGATGCTGCATAACGCATGTCAGCACCTCTTTTAATGTCTAACTGATTAATAAAAATATAGTGTGATGCGCTAAATTTAGAATTTAAGCTAGGTAGTAGTTTTTCATTCACCAAAGTTGTTTTCATATACTTTTCTCGGTTATCAACCTGTGAAACAACTTGTCCTCCTTGAATGCCTGCCTCAATATACTCTTCTTCCTTTTTCTTCTTTTTAAACTTTCCGATTAATTTCGTCCCCACGTTTTCTTTCTTAACCACAACCTCTTCAGGCACCAATTCATATTTATATCCTATAGAATTATAAATATACCCTAACTCTTTTATTGATTCGTTTGGTGGAATAGAATAAAAAGACAAAGGGTTATAGTAGTTTTTTAAGGCAATGAAGACCTCCCTGTCTAAAGCCGCTCTAAACTTTGCTTTTATTTCCTGAAAATTCATTTGATGATTTTGAGCTAAATCTCTATCAATATCTGAAATATACATTTTAGCCTCAAAAGGAATAATCAACACTGAAGACCTGGAAGATATAGCGGGCTCTTTAAGACTCCCTGTCGTATTGTTTTGTGCTAAAGTAGCTGTCGTGCTTATTAAAGCAAGCAAACAAATAAATAATTTTTTCATACGTGTTGGATTAAATCTCTTAATTAGTAAAACTACTTTAATCCAATAATAATGCCGCAGGCAGAAATACTGTTTTTAAACAAGAATAAGTTAGTAAAGCTAAAACCTTAAAAAGTCTGTATTTGCATAAATCATAAACAGTAATAAGAAAATCATTCCTGCCATTTGCGCATATTCCATTAACTTTTCATTCGGTTTTCTTCGAGTAATTATTTCATACATTAAAAACATTACATGTCCTCCGTCTAATGCTGGAATCGGTAACAAGTTCATAAATGCTAACACTAATGAAATCCAAGCTGTTTTTTCCCAGAAGTTTTGCCACCTCCATTTTGTTCCAAAAACTTTAGAAATAGAATAAAATCCTCCCATCCCTTTATAAGCACCTGTACTAGGGTTAACCATTTTTTTAAAGCCATTATAATACTTTGTTATTTCTTCTTGAGCTTTTCCTGCCCCTCTACCAAAAGCAGCAAAAAAGCCATACTTATTTGTTTTCGTTTCATAAATACCCTGCTCACCTAACTCTTCAACAGAATATGGGTAACGAGCAATTCCTAAAATATTAGAATCTGGAATAAGCATCGGAATAGAAACTGTTTTTCCTTCACGTAAAACTTTTAATTCTACATTTTGGTTTGTATATTTCTCTGCAAGAGCTTTAAACTCATCAAAATACTTTATTTCATCATTATTAATTCCGACAATCTGATCTTTTAGCATTAACCCTGAATTTTCAGCAACATATCCTTTTCCAATTCCTGCAACTGTAAATGGAATTCTAGGATACAATAAGCCTTGTCCTAATTTCTTGCTTTCAATTAATTTCCCTAAAACATCACCTGGAACCTGGAGTTTTAATTCTTCTCCACCCCTATTAACAGTAATTGTTTCAGCATATAACATGTTTTCTACAGAGTTAAAGAACCCCTGGTACGTTTCTCCATTAACCGACACTATTTTATCTCCTGTTCGAATTCCAACACTTTCAGATAAAACTTCGTTCATAACAAATACACCATCTGTTAAATTCTCATTCGGCAAATATTTTTCGCCATAGCCCATCAAAACAAAACTGTAAATTAAAAACCCAACAATAACGTTTACAATAATTCCTCCTAACATTATAATTAAACGCTGCCAGGCTGGTTTAGATCTAAATTCCCATGGTTCAGGTTCTTTGTCCATTTGTTCTTTGTCCATGCTTTCATCAATCATTCCAGCAATCTTTACGTACCCTCCCAAAGGCAACCAACCAATACCATACTCAGTTTCTCCAATTTTTTTCTTATAAACAGAAAACCAAGGATTAAAAAAAAGGTAAAAACTTTCTACTTTAGTTTTAAAATATTTGGCAGCAATAAAGTGTCCACCTTCATGTAAAACTACAAGGATAGAAATGCTTAAAAATAATTGTCCAAACTGTATAACGTATTCCATTTAATCTAAAATTAGGGGCGAAGTTAATAAATATGCTCTACACAATAAGTTTTTACTTTTTTATTCTTTTAGAGTTCACAAAAAAAGACCCCTTTTTTCAAAGGGGTTAGTTCAACTTTCATATTTTGAATATAGTTATCCTAAGCCTTTTACTTATATTTTCGATTTTTTTCATAAATAAGTCGTTTTTATGTCAACTTATTTCAGGATGGGGCGTAGAGATAAAAAAAGCCTCCTAATATTAGGAGGCTTTTAAATCTATTACTCTTTTATTTCCTTATGAAATATCACCTAAAGCTATCTGTTTAGTATTAGTTTTTCAACTTTTAAGGAATTATTTGTTTTGATGTTTAACAAGTAGATTCCGTTAGAATATTCAGTAGCATTCCAGATAAATTTATTCTCTCCAACCGTTACCTTTTCAGTATTAATTTCTGAAATTCTATTCCCAATAATATCTGTTACAAAGATATTTAAAGGTGTTTTTTCTAAAATGTTTAGTTCAATGTTTAAACTACTTTTAAAAGGGTTAGGATAAATAATAAGGTCAGTAACTAAATTTGTAGCATGATCTATATTTGTTGCAGTTGGTGGAACAACAGAAATCGAAAACCCTCCACCCCTAAATACAAGTCCTCCAGAATCAATAGAATCACAATAGTTACTAGAACATGTCCCTCCATTAAGGCTATCTGTAACAGTTAAGCACAGATTAAAAGGGCCTGCGCCAGCAAAGGTGTGGCTCGGAAATTGTTGAGTAGAGGTAGTTCCATCACCAAAATTCCAAAAATAGCTTAGGTTACTTCCTGTTGAGGTATTATATACAATTACATCTCCAGTATTTACACTGTCAGGATATATTACAAAAGCAGCATTACAAGCGATAGGGTTTTGCACCCCAGAAACTTGTGTAGTTATGTTTTTAATATCAGAACATAAGCCGCTAGAGTCAGTAATAATTAATTGAATTACAAAAGTACCATTGCTAACAAAAGTGTGGTTTGGATTTGACAACGTTGAAGATGTTCCATCTCCGAAACTCCAATAATAGCTACCTACACTTCCTGTTGAAGTATTAGTAAAAGAATAATCTCCATTTCCGTTATCTACAGAGGTAAAGTTAGAAGTAACATTACATTGAGTTACCGTTATTGCATTCGGATATAAAAGCAATCCATCAATACTATTATTTACATTTAAATCCAATTGATCTCCATGACTTAAGCTTGGATAATTAAATGCAAAAGTCGCTTCAATTGTAGAGTCACTTACGATAGTGTTTGTTCCTTGCGAAAACAAGATGGTATTTGTTCCTTGCGAAAATGAAATTGTATTTGTTCCTTGGGCAAAGTGTGTGCTTTGGCCACTAATAGTTACCAGGAGGGTTTGGTTTATTTCAGCAATTGGAGGTGTTACAGAAGTGATATTTTGAGTATTACCAAAAAAAGCACTGAAAATAATAGAAATAAGTAATGTTATTTTTCTCATAGTATTAGCAAATTTAATGAACTTAAGCCTTGTCAATATTACTCAAAAAAAATCAATCCTTTAAAAATGTGGTCCTGACTTAGCCAAAATACAACCTAACGGTGCGCAGAGATCTTCTCTAAATAAAAAAACTTACTCTTTGCTTACAGCTAATGCTTTAGCAATAGTCAAATTTCTTTCCCTACAAATGTTTCCTAACTTAATAAGCTCGTCATCGCTCAAAAGAAGTCGCTGTAATTTTTGGTAATTCTTGTTTTTGGGAGGTAGTTGATTGATATATTTTTTTATAATACTTAAATAAAACTCACTATAGTTTGGTGGTTCATATTTTATAGGTATTCTTAAGATAGTATTTAGGCTCTCCTCAACCCTTGATGAATTAAACAAAAAAGCACTATAATTGAGTATTGCGTCACTAAATTTAGGGTGGTAGTTTAAAGAGGAAATATAATAGGTTTCCGCCAGCTCAAGATTGTCAATATGATAATAACAAGCGGCTATGTTGTTTAAAACATGAGGGTGAAAAGGTGCGTGCGTTTCTGCCTCAAGAAAATCTGTTAAAGCAGCATTAAAATTTCCTTGTTTAAACTTAATATTCCCCTTGTACCAATCTATAGGCGTTGCTGTTTGATCTATACTTAATAAGTAATCATTTACTTTTTCGTATTTTTTTTGTGCTAAACCAGAATGACCCTTAATCTCTTTTTCTCTTGCATCAAATAATTTTTTTTCTGCATTAAATCTTAAACTAACAAAAATGAGCAATGTTGCAGGAATTAAAAAAAACAATTTACCAGCCTTCTCTTTTTTCCTTTGGTAAGAAAATGTCGGAATTATTAAACACCATGTTAAAAATAACAGATCTATCCTTTCAAAAGGGAATGAAAAGGAAGAAATGAGCATAAAAGCTAGTACTCCTGAAAATAAAATTACTTTAATAAGACTATCAAAAGTTTTTGATTGAAATAGCAGAGCGATGCTTATTATAAAAATTCCAATGTAATTTAACAACCCAACCAATCCATTTTCATACAATATTTGTAAGTAATCATTATGTGTCCGTTGAAAATAAACATTATCATTAACCCCTCTTGCTTCCTCAAAATTTTGCTGTAAAATATCTACTCTCCAATTATCCGTACCTCCTCCAAACAAGAGGTTTTGACGACATAGCTCAAGAGTGTTCTTCCAGATTTCTTGTCGTTCTTGTCCACTTCCGTGTGTAATTGCTGTAAAATCCCTTAACAGAATATTAAAATCTTTTGATGAGTCTTTTAAATAAAGAACCATAGAGAAGTATCCTATTATTACAACTAACAGCAGAAGAGTTAATCTGATTTTTCTTTTTCCATTTGTACCTTTAAATAAGGAATAAATGGATATTATCACTACCATTATTACAAGGGCAAGTATCGCGCTTCTTGCCATTAACACAACAATTGTAATACATATTAGATTTAAAGCAATACCATGCAATATTTTTATTGCCAGTTGTTTTGTGAGAATTAGCCCAGAAAGTACCAAAGGGAAAGACAACACTAAAACTCCAGAAAAAACATTTCTGTGTCCAAAACTATGGCTAAAAGTATATGTTAATTGATGGGAATATGTATGATCAATCATACTTGATAGTATGGGTATAATTGTTAAACAGGATAAAACAATTACACTAATAGTAATGAAAATACTAATGGTCTTAATAAACGCTTCTGTAGATTTAAATTGTTGGAGGAGTGTTTTAAGTAATAAAAAAGAAACTAGGATTGGAAATATCTTATAAAAAGCAGTACCAATGTTATACGATTTTGTGATTCCGATTAATAAAAATAAGAGCATAGCTAATATCGGAATTAGAAAAATTTTAGGGAAATTTATTTCAATTTTTGATTTAAAAAAAATAGAAATAATACTAAAGAAGAGAAGAGAAGAGAAGATTTTTGGGGTATGTGAGTACTCAAAAACGGAGTTATAATGAGCAAAAAATAAAATTAGAATGGTGTATCCGCTTAAAATTATAGGAGATATGTATTGTTTGTCCCAAAAGACAGAAACAGTTTTGAAAAAATTTGTCAATGAATATCTCATGTTAAACCTCGAATACTCGAGACAGTTTTTCATTTTCTAATTAATGATTTAGCAAATTCTCTAGCCTGAGTATTTGTGCTCACATAGTCTTCGTATGTTGGTGTTTTTATGAAAGGTATTTCTTCCACACATTTTTGATTGATCTCGGCAATTTCTAAAAACTTTATTTCATCATTTAAGAATGCTTCTACTGAAATTTCATTGGCAGCATTTAAAACACAAGCAGCATTTCCTCCTTTTTGCATCGCCTCATACGCTAAGGCAAGGTTTAAAAAAGTTTCTTTATCTGGTTGCTCAAAGGTCAATTGAGGGTAGTCCATAAAGTTAAAACGTGGAGATTTAGAAGTAAATCGATATGGAAAAGATAAGGCATATTGTATTGGATGTTTCATGTCTGGCAGTCCCATTTGCGCCTTCATACTTCCATCTTCAAACTGAACAATAGAATGAATAATTGATTGTGGATGAACAATTACATCAATTTGTTCAGGCTGTAAATTAAACAACCACTTTGCTTCAATTACCTCCAAACCTTTATTCATTAAGGTAGCTGAATCAATTGTAATTTTTGCTCCCATATCCCAATTTGGGTGTTTTAAAGCTTGTTCTTTTCTAATGTTTTTAAGTTCTTCCGTTTTTTTTCCTCTAAATGGACCGCCAGAAGCAGTTAAATAAATTTTTTCAATTTTATTTTGAACCTCTCCTGCTAAACACTGAAAAATTGCGCCATGCTCTGAATCTACCGGTAAAATTGCGACTCCATTTTCTGCAGCTAGCTTGGTAATTAACTCTCCTGCTACTACCAAAGTTTCTTTGTTTGCTAAAGCAATATTCTTTTTTGCTTTAATTGCCTTAATTGTTGGCAGTAAACCTGCGTAACCAACTAATGCCGTTAACACAATATTTACATCTTCCATTTCTACCACCTGAGCCAAGGCAGTTTCACCAGTAAACGTTTTAATGTCGTGTTTCCATAATTTCTCTGAAACTTCTTCAAAGCGAGATTCATCAACAATTACAACTGCATTAGGTTTGAATTTTATTGCTTGTTCAATTAATAAGTCTGCATTTTTGTTTGCAGTTAACACCTCAACCTGAAACTTATCTGAATGCTCTTCTATAACTTCTAGTGCTTGTGTGCCAATAGACCCTGTTGACCCTAAAATAGCTATTTTTTTCTTGATGACTTCTTGGTTGCTCATTTACGTTATTTCGATTTTCTGGAGTTTGTTTTTATTTCATCCATCAACACTTTTTTAGCTTGGCTATATGATTCAATGTGTATGTAATTTCCATGACCAGTTTCTGCAATAGATGACATGGATTTAACAGTTGTTTTTTTGTTTTTAACACCCACAACCGAAATAGAAACTCCTTTTTCATAGTTCTGTGCAACATTTTCTAAAATATCATTACCTTTTAAAATGAATCCCCCATCAGTAGCTATAATTACTTGATTATTACCCTCCTCTATTTTATTCGCTCTAGCTATCTGATATGCTTTTTTAATCCCTTTACTCCCTGCAGTAAAGCCACCTGCAGTTAAATCCTGTATCAATTCTGTTATTTTAGCTTTATCAGTAACATATTCCGATTTTAAAACAGTAGTTACATTTGAAGCATAAGTTACAATTGCTAACTTATCTATCGGCCTAAGTCCGTTTAACAATTCAATCATTGAAGCTTTTAATAAATCCATACGCCCTTCTTGTTTCATAGAAACAGAAGCATCAATACAAAAAACAACATTGTTTGGGGCAAATAAATTTACTGGAAGCTCTTTTGTAGAAATAGTATCTGCAGGTTCAATTACCACAAGTTCTTCAACAAGAGTGTCTTCTTTAGCTGCAATAACTTCTTCTTCTGTTGGCTCACCTAACTCAAACTCTATATAACCATTTTCTGAATTAAGTTCAAAATCTTTTTCTTTTGCTCCGTAATTTTCTGCATTAACTACGAAATAATAATTGTCCCATTTCAAATTTTGAATAACAAATCCTTTTTTATCCGTTTGTAAAACTTTGTAATTTAGTCCATCCCAAATGATTTGAACAGTAGCATTTTTTATCGGCTTTTTCGTATTAACATCCACCACCTTAATTTTTATATCTTTTCTTGGGTCTTTTGGTTGTTGTGTTGTTTTAAAATCGGGGCATTGTAACGACTCGTTGATGTCAAAAGTCTTTGCTTCACCTTCAATGGTTAAAGTGATAGGCTCATTATTAACATTTACCCAAATAGGAATATCTTTTTTAAATTTTCCTTTCTTTTTAGGGGTGTATTTTATTCGTACAATAATAGTGCTATCAGGCAAAATTTCTTTTTTAGTAAATTTCACATCCACACCGTAAGGTTCTTCTAATCTTAGAACTGTTGCTTTTTCTTTTCCTGCATTCGTTAAAGTAAAATCAAAATATTTTTTTTCTTCCTTATTTATTTCACCCAAATTATGGTGAGAAGTATTAAAAATTACTTGAGCCGAGAGTTTATTTAAAAAAAATAAACTGAAAATTATGATTATGATTTTTTGCATGATTTCTTAGCAACAATTTTGCTGCCAAAATTACCATTTGTTTTTTACAAGTAGAAACGCTCTTTTGTTTTAAAATTATTGTCAATCTAAATCTACCTAGATTTTGACAAGTTATTCCTTTTTGTTATCTTCGTGCAACTTTTTGATTAGACAAAACGTCTAAAACTCATTAAACGTGAATATTATGAAAAAAATTTTAGCTATTCTCTCATTCGTGATTTGTGTTAGCACATTACAGGCTCAAACAACTGACTCCGACAACAAACTACTTGCAAAGTACAGTTCAAAAGAGTTAAAGAAATTAAAAAAGAATAGTCCTGAAGAGTACCAGTTTGCAAAATATTGCATAAACAACGCTTTTTATATTGGAAAAACATCTAAAGAAAAAGTTGCAACAAACCCTGATGCATATGGAGAAATAACAATTAGTGATATTTCTAACATTAACTTTTATGAATTAGGTATCGAATTGAAACAAAGCGAATATCAACCATTTATAATTAAAGGAACCGATAAACTCTTAATTGTAAAAGCTAAGGATCATATTTTAAAAGAATTAAAGAAAAAATAGACATGAAAAAATTAATCTTATTTATATCGATATCCATCTATTCGCTAACATCTTTTTCACAAATGATAATTGGTCAACCCGACCTAGATGTTAACAACCCTATAGACTGTTCAGCAAACTCTGGATCTAATCCTAACTTTTACGACACAGGTTTTAACACTGGGAACTACAGTGCTAACGAAGATGAAACCATGACTATTTGTCCGGATAACTCTACTAGCGCTCAAAAACTATCCTTTACTGCTGGAATAAATACAGGGTTGTTGTTTGGGATTGATGCTAGTGATACCATTTTTATTTATGATGGACCTAACACCTCATCTCCTTTACTTGGCGCTCACAATAGTGATACTGACCCAGCTGGATTTAATCATGTTACGAGTTTTGCAAACAACCCTACAGGCTGTTTAACCATACAATTTAAATCAGATGGAGCCACAGAGGGTATAGGATGGGATGCTAGCATTGCTTGTATTCAACTTCCTCAACCTATTGAAATGCATATGGCTGGCTATGTAAATGGTGTTGATATTATTAACCCTGTCGATACTGGATATGCAGATGTTTGCCTGGGCGATTCTATCTTATTTGTAGCTCAACCAAACTATATCCACTCTTTAGAGACAAGCGGTCTTGGATATTCTCAAAATAGAAATAACGTAATCTTTGAATGGGAGTTTTCTGATGGAAGCATGGCAACTGGAGATAGTGTTTGGTTTGTTCCACCTGCTCGACAAGGATATATTGTTGATCTAAAAATAACTGATCAATTTCCTCAGTCACAATCAATGAGATCAAAAGTTAGGGTTTCTACCATTCCTAGTTTTTCTGGTGTTTTAGTTACAAGAGATAGTATCTGTTTAAATGACACAACGGTTATTGTTGGTGCTGTAACCAGCACAGATACGTCTGGGGTAGCTCCAACCATTTCTAGTTTTCAACTAGGTGGTACAGTTGCTGGCTTAGTATATTTGCCAGATGGCAGTGGAGTTAGTCGTAACGACACATTAAATATAGCTGGTTTTTTACCAGGTGCAACTGTAACCAATATTACAGACATTGAACAACTGTGTTTAAATATGGAACATTCCTTTTTAGGTGATTTAGAAATGCAGCTTACTTGTCCTAACGGTACCAGTATTACTATTTTTAATAGTAATACCGGGGGAATAATACCTGGTGGATTTGGAGGAGGAGGAACATATTTGGGGCATCCTATTGATGGAACCTTAGGATCTCCAGGAGATGGAGAAGAATATTGTTGGTCATCCTCTCTAGCAAATTTTGGAGATTTTCCTACTGAATTTGCTGCGAATAACTTTATTGCTTTAACAACACCAACATCCCCTTCAGCAGGTAACTCAA